>Ga0134125_10005348_pt1 | contig 14603 bp, 11 predicted proteins | sample KB31751_FD_96464 | JGI IMG/M metagenome (GOLD analysis project Ga0134125, IMG submission 96464) | Terrestrial soil microbial communities with excess Nitrogen fertilizer from Kellogg Biological Station, Michigan, USA - KB3-175-1 | ecosystem: Environmental > Terrestrial > Soil > Unclassified ... | reverse complement strand
GGCAGAAACATGTCGTTGCGATGACGCTGGTTCACGCTCGCGATCACTTCCGCCTCGCGGGCCCACAGCGTGACCTGCTCGCCTTTGCGGGCGAGTAGATCCGCCAGTGCGGTGCCCCAGGCGCCGCCGCCGACGACGGTGACCTTCATTGGTCGGACGGTCTGGTGCGGAAACGATTCTCCGTGCCCGCAATCAACCGGCCCACATTCCGACGGTGAGCAAAAATGATCAGGGCGACCAGCGCCACACTCGCCCAGAACACCACTGGAACGCCCGGCTGAAACAGCGCGACCCAGAGCGGCACGGTCAGCACCGCGATGATCGAGCTGAGTGAGACGTATCCGGTGAGCCAGAGGCACAGACCCCACACCGGAATGGCGATCAGCACGGCGATCGGCGCGAGCGCGAGAAACATCCCGGCGGCCGTCGCCACGCCCTTCCCGCCCTTGAACCGCACGTAGGGCGAGAACATGTGACCGAGCACGGCCGCGGCCCCGCACGCGACCGCCAGCCACGCGGGATGCGCGAACACCAGCACCGGCACGGCGCCTTTGGCGATGTCGATCAGGGCGACGGGGATGGCGTATTTCCAGCCGAGCAGGCGGTACACGTTGGTGGCGCCGAGGTTCTTCGAGCCGTGCTCGCGGAGGTCGATCCCCCGGCCGAGCTTGCCGGCGACGTAGCTGGTCGGCGTGGCGCCGAGCACGTAGGAGAACAGAATCGCGAGAACGGGGGGCGCGTTCAGCGACGGCCTCGCTTGCGGCGAAACTTGATCGTGAGCGGCGCGCCCGTGAACTCCCACGCTTCACGGAAGCCGTTGTGCAGGTAGCGCGTGTAGGACTCGGGGATCGCCTCGGGCCGGTTCGCGATCACGGCGAAGCGCGGCGGCGCGGTGCCGACCTGCGTCGCATAGAACAGGCGCACCGACTCGCCCACGGGCTGCGGCGGCTGCTGCCGCGCGAGCAGCTCTTCGAGCACCCGATTCACTTCGGCCGTCGGGACGCGCTTCTTGCGCTCCTCCGCCACGGTAACGATCGCGTCGAGCAGGCGCGGAACGCGCTGGCCTGTCTTGGCGGAGACGTAATAGAACGGGATGAACTCGAGAAACGTCGCGCGCTCCTTGATCGCGCGCTCGCCTTCGATCGCCGTGTTGGTCTCCTTTTCTTCGATCAGGTCCCACTTGTTCACCGCAATGATCACCGCCGCGCCGCGCTCCCACGCTTCATTCGCGATCTTGAGATCCTGGACGGCCATCCCTTCCTTCGCGTCCACCACGAGCAGGCACACCTCGGCACGCTCCATCGCGCGCGACGTGCGCAGCGTCGAGTAGAACTCCAGGTCTTCATTCACCTTGCTGCGCTTGCGCAGGCCGGCCGTGTCGATGAACACGAGCGTCTTGCCCTGGTACTCGAACGGCGTATCGATCGAGTCGCGCGTGGTGCCCGGCTCAGCGGCGACGATCAGCCGGTCCTGGCCGAGCAGCTTGTTCACGATGCTCGACTTGCCGACGTTGGGCCGGCCCACGACCGCAACGTGAATCTGCTCCCCTTCCCCGCTCTCGGACTCGCGGACCGCCGGCAGCATCGTGACGAGCTTGTCGAGCAGATCGCCGCTGCTCTTTCCGACCGCCGCCGACACCGGAAACGGATCGCCCAAGCCGAGCTCGTAGAACGACAGCTGGCGCGTCTCGTCGGGCAGGTTGTCCGCTTTGTTCACCACGAGCAGCACGGGCCGCTTCGCCGTGCGCAGATACTGCGCGATCTCGAGGTCCATCGGATGGATGCCCGACTCGATGTCCACCACGAACAGCAGCACATCGGAGTCGGCGATCGCCTGCTCCACCTGCGAGCGGATCGCGCGATTCATCGGATCGGTCGAGCCCACCACGAGGCCACCCGTGTCCACGAGCCAGAACCGGCGCCCATTCCACTCGGCGGGCGCGAAGTGGCGATCGCGCGTCACACCAGGCTGCGCATCCACGATCGCCTGGCGCCGTCCGATGATCCGGTTGAACAGCGTCGACTTGCCGACGTTGGGCCGGCCGATGATGGCTACAGTCGGGACCGTCATCGGACGGCCTGGCCGGACGGCCGGACGGTCGGGTCCGTCAAGCTGTCGACAAAGTCATAGGACAGCCTGATAGGCATCGGCAGATTCGAAGCCAAATCGTGGGCTTCCAAATCATCCATGAACAGCAAGTCGTCATTGACAGACTCGGCGGGCAGCAGCGCGAGATCGAGGTCGCGCCGGTCCTCGAGGGCCGCCAGGATGGCCTTGCCCGGCAGCAGTCCGGCCGTCGTAACCGCAGGTCCAAACAAGGTGTTCTCCAGGGCCAGGATCTCGAAATGAGCCCCGGTGATCTGCGTCAAATCGGCGACGACCTGTGGCATCAGCGGCCCCATGGCCATTCCGGTGACCACGCCGATCCGCTTCCCAGCCCAACCCGTCCCTCTTCCCCCTTCCCCCATCCCCGCCCTGATCCGCGTCTGCAGATAGCGGACCGACCCCACGCCATTCTCGCGCTGCTCGAAATCGCCGTACCACGCCGCGGGCGGCAGCGCGACATCGGCCATCAGATAGAGATCGTCCGCGCCATAGCACCACGGCTGGCCGCGATCGGCCACCGCGCGCGCCGCGAAATTGTCCACGACCGCGAGGGCCGCGCGACATTCCTCGCGCGTGGGCTGGCGCACCAGGGTGTGCTTGCTGAACTCGGTCAGCGCGACGGGGACCACCGAGACCGAAAGCACCGCATCGCCGAGTCCGTACAAGTCGGTCAGCGTCCGCACCAGCTGTGCCCCGTCGTTCACACCTGGCACCATGACCACCTGGGTGTGGAACGAGATCCCGCGCTCCGCGAACCAGCGCAGCTGGGGGATGACGTCGGGCGCTTCGGGATTGCGCAGCAGCCAGCGCCGCACGACCGGGTCCGTGGCGTGCACCGACACGTACATGGGAGACAGGCGGTATTCGACGATCCGCTCGAGGTCCCACGGCTTGAGGTTGGTCAGGGTGGCGAAGTTGCCGTAGCGGAACGACAACCGGTAATCGTCGTCCCGGATGTAGAGCGCCTGGCGCAGGCCCTGGGGATTGCCGTCCACGAAGCAGAAATCGCAGTGGTTGGCGCAGCGGCGGATCCGCGGGGCCTCCAGCGTGACGCCCATCGGCATCCCTTCCGGACGCTCCACGTCGAATTCGATCTCCTGCCCTGATGGCAGGCGTGCCTGGAGCATGAACTGCTCATCGGCGGTCAAGAATTCCCAGTCGAGAAAGTCCTCGATGGTTTTGCCATTGACCGCGAGCAGCTCGGTGCCAGGTACCAGTTCGAGAGCGGCGCCCAACGAGTCGGGCGCCACCGCTTGCACGCGAATCACTACGGACCGCCTAGAGGTTCAAGGAGTTTCTGAAGCTAACGGCGCAACTTCAACGGTGAATATCGCTTAGGAGGGCCGGTAACGCCAGGCAATAATGGCAGTTCCGGGAACGCGGATCTCGATGTCATGTGAACCTTGAGGCGGGAGCGGAGCGATCTCAATGGACTGGCTGACCTGGACATTCCCGTTCGCGTCGAGGAAGTCGAACGTGAGCCGCTGCACGGGCGCCGGCGTGCTGCCCGAGTTGGTGGCGGAGCCGCGAAGCGTATACCCGGACGAATCGGCGTCGAGGCTGCTGATCACGATCTCGACCGCCTGCCCTCCCGAGGCGAGGTCCTGGTATTTCTGGGCCGAGTCGCGGCGGCCTTTCAGGTCCCAGCCGGCCGCCACCAGGCGGAGCGTGGCGCGATTCAGGGGATCGATGCCTTTGAGTTTCTGGGCGACCGGGAGCAGCCGGGCCGAGTCCCGCAGCGCCAGATAGGCGTTACCGAGATCGACCAGCGCGTCGCGATTGTAGGGCCGCTTGGCGAGCCCTCGCTCGATCAGCGCGGCGCCGGCCGCCTGCGTGTTCCCGCGGATCGCTCCCCTGCCTGCATCGATCAGCAGATCGGGATCCGCGGTCTTGCTGTACATCGCATCGAACGCCGGGGTCGCGTCGGCTACCCGCCCGCTCTGGTAGTAGAGATTGGCGAGTCCCGCGACGGCGTCCGTGGCATCGGGATAGGCCTCGAGATAAGACCGGAATGAGCGGATCACCGGGTCGTACACGCCGGCCGCGGCGGTACTGTCAGCCGCAACGGCGCCGGCATGCGCGGCAAGCGCCGCCCGCTTATCGGTCACCGCCTTGGCCCGCGTGCTCGAGTCGCGCGCAAAGCTCTGTTGATCGGCGGGCGCGAGCCGCGCGCCGCGCGCCCTGCGCGACGCCGAGGACGCCTCGACGCGCGCTAGAATGCTCGAATCGACCGCGAGCGCGCGCTGCAGCGAATCGCGGCTGAATTTGGTGCGCTGCCAGCGCTGCGCGAGCGTGTCGCTCTGGAGCTGCCGCAGGTACAGCCGCGCCGAGGTTCCGAGCGCCTCTTTTTTTTGCTCGGCAAACGCCGTGTCGTTGCCTGCGGCCGCCGCGGCCTGGTTCAGCCAGGTGGCGGCGGAGTCGATCTGGTTCTCCCCTGCGTAGATCTGGCCGAGCGCGAGCGCCGCGCGCGGATGATTGGGACGCAGGCCCGCCGCCTGCCGCAGCAGCGTCTTCGCCGAGTCGAGCTTGTTGTCCTGCCACGTCCTGAGCCCGTTCTGCAGCACATCGCCCCAAACCTGCTCGCGGTAGCCGTCGATATCGGCCTGGCACTGCGGCGCGAGTGCCAGCGCCTTGCGGAACGCGCTGTCGGCGCCGGCGCCGTCTTTCATCTCCACGTAGTAGCGGCCGAAGTAGTACCAGACGGCGGGATTCTTCTCCTGCCCGTCGCCCGTGATCGAGCGCGTCAGGACGTCGCGCGCCGCCGCGAGCATGTTGTCACGGGTATTTGGCCGAGTGGCCGCGGACTGCAGATCGACGACGGCCGAGTTGACGCGGAAATGGCCGGGCTTGATGTCACAGGGCGGCTGCGGCGGCACCCATCCGCGTGCCTGCGCGGCAAGCGCGCCCGGGGCGAGCGCGAGGAGCCAGAGGAAGAATGTGCGCGACGGCATGGCGATTCCTGAAAGAGCGGGCGACGGGATTCGAACCCGTGACGTCCAGCTTGGGAAGCTGGCATTCTACCCCTGAATTACGCCCGCAAACTGGGCGGAATGTGCTCGCACATTCCGCCCCAGTCAATTACGACTGTTTCTTATAGCGCCAGGCGACGATACCGGCGCCCTTGGCCTGCACTTCGATGGGCGCGCTCTGCTCGGGTTGGATGGCCGGCACCTGCACGTTCTCCGCCGACACGACCGCGCCCTTGTTGTCGAGGAACTCGAACACGAGGCTCAGCGGTGGACTCGCCGACGGCCGCGGATTGGTGACCAGTCCCCGCAGCTCGCGTCCGGTGTCGGTCGAGTCGAACTGGCTGATCTGCACATCGGCCGTCAAGGTCGAATCGTGCAGCCGCAGATAGTACAGCGTCGAATCGACTTTACCGTTCGCCTGCTGCGCGAACGCCATCATCTTGATCGACTGCTTGTTCATCGGGTCGACGGCGATCAACCGGCGCGCCATCTGGAGCGCCGTCGCCGAATCGCGCATGCCCAGCGCGGTGTTGGCGCGGTGGATCAATGCCTCGCGGTAGAACGGATTCAGCTTGAGGCTGGCGTCGAGCGCCTGCGCCGACAGCGTATACGCTTCCTTGGAACTATTGAAATACTCGGCGGCCATTCCTTTGGTCACCGAATCGCACCGCGCCTTGATCCGCGCGGCCGTCAGCGGCGGCCGCGTCGAGCGGGCGGTGTTGCGGCAATTGCCGCCGGCACCCGCAGTGTCCGGTTCTTCCGGCACGCTCTGCGAAATGGCGGCGCCGACGCGATACAGCGTGTAGTAGCCCATCGAATCGCCCTTGGCGACGACCTGCCGATAGATCGCGAACGCGCTGTCCTTCTTCCCGGTGTTCATGTACACCGTGCCCATGGACGCCAGCACTTCAGCGTCATTGGGATAGACCGACAGATATTCCTGATACGCCGCGCCGGCCTGAGTCCAGTGCTCCTGGCTCTGCTCGATCCGCGCGAGGTTATAGAGCGCGTCCTTGTAGTCCTGCGCGTACTTGGGATTCTTCTTGGCGACGTCGGCTGAGCGGCGGAAGTAGGTCACGGCCGAATCCGCCTGGCCGGCGTTGAAATACAGCGTCGCGAGATACTTCGTGCTCGTGGGCTCGTCGGGCAGCATCGCGCTGGCGCGCTTGAACGAGGCGATCGCGGAATCGCTGTTGTTCGCCTGCCATGCCGCGACGCCGGCGTTGAACACCGGCACCCACACGATGCGGCGCCAGCCCGAGATGTCGTCCTTGCAGGCGGGCTTCAGCTCTTCGGCCTTGGCAAACGCCGTGTCGAGACCAACCGCGTCGTTAGTCAGGACGTAATAGCGGGCCAGGTAGTACCACGCGGCGGGGTTTTTCTCCTGCCCGCCCGTAGTGAGCGCCTGATTCAAGACCCGCTGCGCATCGCGCAGATCCTTCTGCTTTTGATCGGGGTACCGCGCCTCGTGCGCGCTCTTGAGGTACAGCAGGCCGCTGTTCACGAGGAAATGACCCGGCTTCAGATCACATTTGGGCTCCGGCCATTTTCCCTGCGCGCTGAGCGGCGCCGCGAGGATCGACAACCCCACAACCAGATTCCGAACCGTACGCACGTTCACTCCTTGGCTTTCGCGATGAGAGCTGCGGCGTCGCGCTCGACGGCGCGCGCCACGTCGATCGGCGGCCGGCCCAATGCCTTTGCCGCCGCCAGGACATCATCGTATTCAGGTTTCACCCGTACCGTGCCGCCATCGAGCACCTTCACCCGCACAGCCACGCCATCGAGCCGCACCGTGAGCTGGTGCCGCGGCAGCGTCGCCCGCTCCGCAAACCAGCGGCGTACGCCGGCGGTCGTGCTGTGACGAAACAGCTCCGCCGTCACCGCGTCCGCCAGCGCCTCGGGCGCCATCACCTCGACCCGAAATCCGGACCGCCCCTTTTTCATCTGGACCGGCCAGGTCTGCACGTCGAGCGCGCCGGCACTCACCAGTGCCTGGCGCAACGGCTCGACATACTCGGGACTCATGTCGTCCACATCCGTCGCCAGCAGCACCACGCGTCCCGCTTCACTCGCCGATTCGGCAACCAGGATCCGCAGCGCGTTGGGATAATGCTTCGGATCGCGCTGGCCCGCGCCCCAGCCGCTTCCCGTCAAACGCCAACGCTCGGGCGGTGGACCGGCGGACAACACACGCAGCAATGCGGCACCGGTCGGCGTCGTCGCCTCGCCTTCAACAGGGCCGCCATTCGCGATCACCAGTCCCTCGAGCAGAATGGCGGTCGCGGGCGCCGGCACGGGCAGCCGCCCGTGCGCGGCCTCCACCCAACCCTGCCCCACGGCGACGGGCAGGTTGTGCACCGCTTCGACGCCGAGCTGCTCGAATCCTTCTATCGCGCCGACGATGTCGAGCACGGCATCGACCGCGCCGACTTCATGCAGATGCACTTGCTCCGGTGCGACTCCGTGCACACGTCCTTCGGCTTCACCAACCAGCCGAAACGCCTTGAGTGCCCGCTCCTTGACCCAGTCCGACACCGGCGCCCGCTCGACCAGCCGCAGGAGCTCACCGACGTGACGCCCATGCGGTTGCTCGGGAATGCCGAATTCCACCTGCTTACAGGTGACACCGGACCGCCGAACGTCTCGGACCGTAACGCGAACATCTCCTACGCCAAGTCTCGCCGGTAGCTCCTCGAGCCATCGCACCGGGACGCCGAGCGAGAGAAGGGCGCCCAGCGTCATGTCGCCGCTGATACCGGCAGCTGGATCGAGGATGGCGATGCGCATGGGGCGAAGTGGCGAAATATAAACGGGTTAGGCTCTGTAGAGCCACCCGGCGCCCGTGTTAAAGAGTACGACGCGCTCAGCCGGCTTTAAGGTCCCGGCGCGCTTCAGCTCGATGGCCCCCGCCAGCGCAGCCCCGCCCTCGGGGGAGGCATCGATACCCTCCGCGACCTGCAGCTCCCGCGCGGCCGCGGTGAGCGCCTCGTCGGTCACCGCCACGGCGCCGCCCCCGCTGGCTCGCAGCGCCTGCAGCATCAACCGGTCCCCGAGGGGCGCGGGCACACGCAGCCCGGCGGCAACGGTCTGGGGATTGGGGCACGGCGTGGCGCGCGCGGCGCCGGACTGGAACGCGTCGACCACGGGTGCGCACCCGGTGGACTGCACCGTGTACATCCGTGGCAACGGTACCCGAATCCATCCCGCCGCTTGCAGCTCCTGGAAGGCCTTCCACATCCCGATCAACCCGGTGCCGCCGCCCGTCGGATAGATGATCGCGTCCGGCAGCGTCCATCCCATCTGTTCGGCGAGCTCGAGGCCGAGCGTTTTCTTCCCTTCGATGCGGTAGGGCTCGCGCAGCGTGGAGACGTCGATCGCGCCGGTATTCGCCCCATGCAACCGCGCGGCGATGCCGCAGTCGCCGATGTGGCCGTCTACCAGCTGCAGGTCTCCGCCAAAGGCCCGGATCTGATCGAGGATCGGACGCGGCGTACTGCTCGGTGCGTAGATGCGCGCCTTTACACCGGCGCGGGACGCATACGCCGCCAGCGCGACTCCCGCATTTCCCGCCGTCGGCACCACGAACTCGTTCGCGCCCGCGAGCACGGCGCGCGTGACCGCGGCGGCCAGCCCCCGGGCCTTGAACGATCCCGTGGGGTTGGTGCTCTCATCCTTGACCCACAGCTGCTCGAAGCCGTGCTTGCGACCCAGGCGTTCGGTGCACAGCAGCGGCGTGCCCCCTTCCCCGAGCGTGACGGGATGCTCTTCGTCGGCGAGCGGCAGCCACATGTCGTAGCGCCACATCGACCAGCGTTGCCGGCGCAGCCGGGTCTTGAGCTCGGGGGACGGGAGGGCGTTGTAGCGGACGAGGTAGGGCGCGCCGCAGATCTCGCACACGCCGGGGAATCCCTCGACATCGCGCGTGCGCTTGGGATCGCACGCGGAGCACTCGAGTGTCCAGTGCGGAGCTGTCACGCGCGCTGGTGCAGCCGATCCAAAATGCGATCTGCGAGCGTGGTGGAGAATCCCGGCAGCGCGGCGATCTCGGCGGGCGTCGCCGTACGCACGCCGGCGAGCGAGCCGAAGCGCTCGAGCAAGACGCGGCGCCGCGCCGGCCCGACGCCGGGGATGCGCAGCAGCTCGGACGTGATCGTTCGCTTGGAGCGACGCTTGCGACTGTACGACACGGCGAAGCGGTGCGCCTCGTCGCGGGCCCGCTGCAGCAGCTTCAGCGACGGGCTGCGGCGCGACAGGCGCAGCGGCTCGTCATAATTCGGAAGAAAGACTTCTTCTTCCCGCTTGGCGAGACTCACGATCGGCAAGCGATCCTGTCCCTGTGCATGCGCGGCCTCCACGGCTGCCGAGAGCTGGCCCTTGCCGCCGTCGATCACAATCAGGTCGGGCAGCTGCTTCTTTTCGGCGATCCGACGAATGAGGAACCGGGTCACGACTTCCTTCATGGCGGCGAAGTCGTCGATTCCTTGTACCCCTTTGATCCGGTAGTGACGGTACTCCGCCTTCCGCGGCCGGCCGCCCTCGAACCACACGAGCGAACCGACGGTGTCCCGCCCCTGATTGTGCGAGATGTCGAGGCACACCATCGCGCGCGGCACGACCGGCAGCCCCAGGTCCCGGCCGAGCGCGAACACCGGGTCGGCGGCGCGCTCATCGATGTCGAAGGCTTCGATCTTGAAGCTGTCGAGCAGATGGCGCGCGTTCTGATCGGCCAGCTCCACCAGCTTGAACGCCGAGCCGCGCTGCGGCACGACGAACTCGACCCCCGGCGCGAGCTCGCGCAGCGCCTCCAGGTCCGTGGGGACGAACGGCAGCACCACGCGCTGCGCCCGCTGCTCAAGCGGCAGGTAGTACCCCACCAGGAACGTGCGCAGCACGTCGCCCTCCGGCGCGTGCTCGACGTGCTCCAGGAATCGGTGCTCGCGCGCGATCAGACGTCCATCACGGATCCGGAGAATCACCCCCACGGCATCGTCGCCGTCGCGCGCCAGGCTGATCGCGTCGGCGTCCCCACCTCCCACGACTTCCACCGTCTGTGGCTGCTCCAGCTGATCGAGCCACTTGAGCGCATCGCGCAGCTGCGCCGCCCGCTCGTAGTCCTGAGCGTTGCTCGCTTCCTGCATGCGCTCCCGCAGCCGGCCGCGCACCTCCAGCGTCTTGCCGGAGAGGAACAGGAGCACGTCATCGATCATCCGCCGATACTCTTCGACGCTTTGATAGCTGACGCACGGCGCCTTGCACCGCTCGATATGGAAATCGAGGCACGGCCGGTCCGGGGCTTCCTCCGGGAGATGCCACGAGCACGACCGCACCGTGAAGATGCGGCGGATGATCTTGAGTGTCTGGCGCAGCGTCGCCACGTCGGTGTACGGACCGTAGTAGCGCGCCCCCGGAATCGTGACACGTCGGACGACCAGCACACGCGGGAACGGCTCGGCCAGGGTTACGGCGATCTGCGGATAGCTCTTATCGTCACGCAGCCGGATGTTGAATTTCGGCTGGTTTTCCTTGATCAGCGTGTTCTCGAGCAGCAGCGCCTGCGCCTCGGTCGGGACGATGATCGTCTCGAGGTCGACGATCTGCTCGCGCAGGAACTCGCGCTCGGTGCTCCCCTGCTCCTCCGCGAAGTACGCGGGCACGCGCGAGCGCAGGTTGGCCGCCTTACCGACATACAGAATCTCCCCGGCGGCGTTTTTCCAGATATACACGCCGGGGCGAGCGGGGAGAGCCGCTAGTTGGCGGGCGAGCCTCTCAGAGATTGCCATGCGCGTATCGCGTCGGGGTGACGGAACGCCAAAGTGAGCGCCCCGTAAGTCACCCCAAAGATACCCAGCACGGCAATGGCACTGGGGATGGGACGGCCCGCCCAGGGTGCGACCAGCCGCAACGTCGCGTAGGCCAACCCTGCAGCCACGAGACCGGCAAGCACGACCAGCGCCAGGGCGCGCCAGTCAGGACCCTGCAGCACCCTGCCGATGCGAGCATCGAGGTCCCGCAGATGCAGAATCGTGTTCAGCGTCCCGCCGACTGACGATCCGAGCGCGATCCCGGCGGGCCCGAACCGTCGCATCAAAAACCAGGACAAGACGCCCGACACGACGAGCGACACGATGGCGATCTGCACCGGGGTGCGTGTGTCGCGCAGCGCGTAGAACCCCGACGCGAACAGCTTCACGGTCGACTGACCCAGCAGCCCGATTCCGTAAGCGGCGAGCACGCCGCCCACGAATTGCGTGTCGTCGGCACTGAACCGGCCCGTTTGGTACAACGCGCCGATGATCGTGGGCCCAAACGCCACGAAGGCGAAGGAGGACGGAATCACGAAGTAGGCGATCCGCCGGAACCCAAGCGCGATGCGCGCGCGCAGCTGCTCGTGCGCGCGCTCGGCGATCGCGTCACGCGACAGATCGGGGAGTGCCACGGCCGTCACGGCCACCCCGAACAGGCTGATCGGCAACACCTGCACGAGCTGCGCATAGCCGAGGCTCGCGAGCCCGCCCACACCTGTATAGGAGCCGAGGAAGGTGTCGACGAGTCCGGAGATCTGGGCGACGCCGGCGCCCACCAGGAGCGGGAACCACGCGGTGATGACGGAGCGTACGCCCTCCGGCGCCAGAGTCACGCGCAGAGGAATCCCCTGCAGCAGACGCCAGCAGGCCGGCAGCTGGATCGCAATCTGGAGAATGCTGCCCGCGACGGTTCCCCAGGCGAGCGCGAGCGAGAGGCCGTACAGCCCTTCCCCCTTGAGCCACGCCGCCCCGGCGACCATCGCGGCGATGCCGGCGATGTTCCAGAGCGCGGGCGCCGCATAAGGCAGGAAGAAGCGGCGGTGGGTGTTGAGGATGCCGAGGCACCAGGCGGAAACGACCATCAGCCCGGTCATCGGGAAGAGGATCCGAACCAGCACGGTCGTCAGCTCGCGGCGCGGTCCGTCGAACCCCTGCGCGACCAGCGCGGTGATCGCGGGCGCGAACGCGATGCCGATTACGGCGAGGACGCCGCTCGCCAACAGCAACAGCCCGAGAATCGCGCCGGCCAGCGCGCGCGCTGCTTCCTTATTCTGTTCGTTCAACCGGGCGTAGACGGGGATGAACGACGCCGACAGCGTCCCTTCGCCCAGCAGATTGCGCAGCGCGTTGGGAATGCGCAGCGCCGCGCGGAAGGCGTCCGCGGCCGCGCCGTTGCCGAAGTAGTGGGCAAAGACGCGCTCGCGGACGTAGCCGAGCACCCTGGTGACCAGGATGCCGGCCGCTACGCGCGCGGCGCTTCGCCCGCCCAGCGCGACACCTCCGTCTCGATTTCGGTCAGCAGCGAGTTTCCGTAGCGCGCCAGGAACGACGCGAGCGTGAGGACGCGCTCCTGTGGCTTGCCGTTGGGCGCCAGCGCCGAGCGCGCGCGGGCCAGTTGGCTGGCCACCGTTCCCTGCGAGCGCTTGAGGCTGGCCACCAGCTTCTTCTCGATCTCGTTCGCGCTCGCGAGCGCGGCATTGCGCGCCGATTCCACGGTCCGCTCGAGCGTGGGATCGATCTGCTGCACTTCCCCGCTGACCCGCTGGAACCGGCTCGCCACGTCGTCGCGCAGCTGCTCGAGCGCTTCCGCCAGCTCGGCCGGCATGTCCGCGCGCGCGAGCCGGGCTTCGAGCGCGCCGGGCGGCTCGCTGAAATCCTCCGGCTTCAACCCGTGCTTCTTCAGAACCTTCTCCACACGCGTTTCGATGAGGATTCCCGACCAGCGCCGCACCGGTTTCTGAGGCGTCACGCCGAGGCGCGAGAACAACGGCCCCGACTCAGGCAGGTACTCCATTTCACCGGGCCCGCCCAGATAGGCCACCGTCGGGAACAGCGCTGCTTCGACGACCGGCCGCAACAGCACGTTCGGTGATAACCGCTCGGGCGTGTCGCGCACGACCTGCTCGAGCTGGACCCTCGTGAACCGCTCGCCGCTGCGCCGCGTCACGTACTCCGTGCCTTCCTTCTTCAGGCGATCGCGTCCGAGACGCCCCTCGAGCAGGACCGGGGAAAGGCCATCGTCGAGCACCTCGTCGAGGCCGCGCAGCAGCAGGGGCGCCGCGGCACGCTTCGCGGCGCGGTCGTGCGCGCGGAATACCGCCAGACCCTGCTGCGCGAGCACGGCGTTGAGCGCCTGGGCCGCGGCGTCGGCCAGGTTCGCATTGGGCCGGTACGCCTGCTCGAGCCACCCCGCCACGTCGGCTTTGAACTCGGAGTCCGGAAGGGCCGCCGCGAGTGCGCTCAGCGCGGCCGCCGCATCCGGCCCGCACGGCTCGCGGAATAGAGGAAGCTGGGGCGCCTCGTGCGCGCGCTCCCGCAGCACGATGCGCACCGGGTCGCCTTCCTTGCCGAGCACCCAGGCGTGATTCCCCTCGGCGAAGTCGTGGTCGTCTCCGGCCACCCAGAACACCGGGACGACGGGAACGCCGCGGGCGGCTTCGAGCCGCCGAGCGACGACGATCGCGGAGATCGCCTTGTGAATCGTGTAGAGTGGGCCGGTAAAGAGTCCCGGTTGTTGCCCCGTCGTTACGGCCAGTACAGCACCGGCTGCCAGCCGATCCCGGCCCGGGCCCGGGAGGGTCGCAGCCAGGACGTCGTCCGAAACGCGCCGAGGCTGTCCATCCGGAATCGCGCGCTGATCGAGCGGCGACACGGTCGTCACGATTCTGGCGATCACGAGCGACCCACCAGAATCACGCGCGGTGCGTCGGCATCCAGGGGGCCACCGTCGTAATCGCCGAAGCGCGCGACGATGCGGAGGCCCGCGTCGGTGAGCAGCGCCGCGAGCTCTTCGGCGCCGTACAGTCGCACGCGCTCCTCAAACCGGCGGCCCTCATCGCGCAATTCGATCTCCTTGATCACAAACCGGCTGTCTCCATCGATCCGGCGCGTTACCCGGACGCCGCGACCGGCGGTGCGCTCTCCCAGCTTCAGCGTCCGGCGGACGTGCTCGGCGTTGAGATAGTCGAGCACGAACACTCCTCGAGGCACGAGCGCCGCGGCCACCTGCCGCACGACGAGGCGATGTTCCGCGTCGTCAACAAAGTAGCCAAATGAAGTGAAAAGATTCACCGCCAGGGCAAAGCTGCCCTCGCGGAACGGCAGCGCGCGCATGTCGCCGCGTACCAGGCACGCGCCGGTGCGCTCCCGGGCCCGGCGCAGCATGGCGCGGGACAGATCGAACCCGATCACGCGCCCGCCCAGCCGCTCCAGCTCCGCCGCGTGGCGGCCCGGCCCGCAGGCCAGATCCAGGATGCGATCGCCACGCTTCCACGGGGCCGCCTGCTGAATCAGCGCCACGGCCCGGCGCGCGTCTTCATCGTCGCGATGGGGATACAGCGCATGATACTCCTCGCCGAACCACTGCTCGAACCACTCGGTCATTCGACGAGAACGTCCGCTGTGAACGTGAAGACCTGCGTCCCGGGTTCCCTCCAGCTCCCCAGCCGCAGGCCGGCCTTCTGACAGACCGCGTCGAGAAACGCCTCCGGCCCCAGGCCAT
>Ga0134125_10005347_pt1 | contig 14603 bp, 15 predicted proteins | sample KB31751_FD_96464 | JGI IMG/M metagenome (GOLD analysis project Ga0134125, IMG submission 96464) | Terrestrial soil microbial communities with excess Nitrogen fertilizer from Kellogg Biological Station, Michigan, USA - KB3-175-1 | ecosystem: Environmental > Terrestrial > Soil > Unclassified ... | reverse complement strand
CCGGCGGACGGCTGGCTGGGGGCCTCCCGAGTCCGGCTTACGAGGCCGGGTCGCGGGCGCCGCATCGACGAGACGGGTTTCCCCGCTTCGTCCGGCGAGACAACAAGGCCGCATCTCCGGCCCGCCCCTCACCGCTGCTCCGTCCTCGGCACGTCTCCGGCGACGCCCCTCGAAGAGCAGGACGGAAGGACTATAGGCTCGTCTCCTAGGAACGGTCAATAGTCATATTAAAAGAATTTGTGCTGCAAATCGGTTTTAGCCGACTTGGGCAATAAAAATGCCGATGTCGGGTTTACCCGACATCGGTGGCCGCTCCTCGGGATGAGGCGGAAGCGCGGCCAGGCGCGATCAGGTGCTATAACCGCCCCTCCCGCCCCTCTTCCCCGCCCGAGCGCCCATGCCCCTCGCCCCCGTCGATCGTCTCGAAATCCTCGTCCTCGTCGACAACGCCACCGACATGCTGTCGACGACGCCGGCGCATGTCGAAAGCGAATCCGCCCGGCTCAACCGCCGCGGCTTCAAGTCGCTGGCGAGCCGCTGCCTGTGCTGCGCGGCGCACGGCCTGTCCTGCCTCGTCACCGCCACGCGCGGCGGCCAGTCGCACACCGTGCTGTTCGACACCGGGCCGGAGGACTACGCCTTCGAGCGCAACGTCACCCGCCTCGGCGCCGATCTCGGCGTGGTCGAAGCGATCGTGCTGTCGCACGGCCACTGGGACCACGCCGGCGCCCTGCTGCTCGCGCTCGGCATGATCCGCGGCAAGACCGGCGGCAAGACGATCCCGTGGTACGGCCACCCGCACATGTTCGGCACGCGCGGCGTGAAATTGCCCAACGGCACGGTGCGGCAGATGGAGGACATCCCGACCGTTGCCGACCTCACCGCCTTCGGCGCCGAGGTGATCGCGACGCGCGAGCCGCAGTCCTTCCTCGACGACATGTTCTACGTCTCGGGCGAGATCCCGCGCGTCACCGGCTACGAGCGCGGCTATCCCGGCCAGGTACGGCGCAAGGACGACGGCACCTGGGAGCCGGACGAGCCGCTGATCGACGAGCGCTTCCTCGCCGTCAACGTCGCCGGCAAGGGTCTCGTCGTGTTCAGCGCCTGTTCGCATGCCGGCATCGTCAATGTCCTGACGCATGCGCGCGACAGCTTCCCCGGCGTGCCGCTGCATGCGGCGATGGGCGGCTTGCATCTTTCCGGGCCGAACGAAGCAATCATCCCGCAGACGGTCGAGGGCCTCTCCGGCTTCGGCCTGAAGACGCTCGCGGCCGGGCACTGCACCGGCTGGCGGGCGATGACGGCGCTCGCCAATGCCTTCGGCGACAAAGTGCTGGCGCCGACCGCGGTCGGCAAGACCTATACGTTCTGACGGTATCGTCCGGGGGCATTGCCGCGGCGCGCCGGCATTGCTAAGCCCGCGTGCAGGGGCTTCGACGCGCGACGAGACGCGATGCTCGCCCTCAACCACACTTTGTTCCTGCTGATCAACGCCGAGCCCGGCGAGTCGCCGCTGCTGATCGAGCTCGGCCGCATCGTCGCCGCCGACCTGATCGGCCTCGTGCCCATCCTTCTCGTCCTGTTGTGGGTGCGCGGCCGCCCCGACCGCCGCGCGGGCCTCCTCGCGACCGCGATTGCCGCAGCGCTGGCGCTCGGCGCCAACCAGATCGTCGGCCAGTTCTGGTACGAGCCGCGGCCGTTCATGATCGGGCTCGGCCGCACGCTGATGGCGCATGTGCCGGAGAATTCGTTTCCGAGCGATCACACGACCTTCATGCTCACGGTCGGCATCGGTCTGATCGCGACGGGAGGCGCGCCGCGCTGGGGCCGCATTGTCACGCTCGCCGGACTAGGCGTCGCCTGGGCGCGCATCCATCTCGGGCTGCACTTCCCGCTCGACATGCTGGCCTCGGCGATCATCGCCGGCATCTTCGCGGCGCTCAGCACCGTGCTGGTCGCGCCGGCGCGGCGCTTCGTCGTGCCTCTGGCGAACAGCATCTACGATCGTCTGCTCGACGGGATGCGCCTGCCCGGCCGGGTCTTCCCGCGCGTCACGCGCATGGACTGACCCGGGTCCTCGCCGGCCGCGTTAAGGGTGGGTCTTGCTGGCACGATTGATCGCCCGCACAATGATACCGACGCGCCGGCGCGCGTCGTTTTACATTCGGGGGAATTTATGCGGGCTTTACGTCGAACGGTTTGCTTGATGCCGGCTCTTGCCGTGCTGGCCTTTGGTTCAGCCGCCCTCGCCGAGGGCTCGTCGCGGCCCTACGGCAACGGCGGCCCGATCGGCGCGCCGGCGATCATCCAGCGCTACAACAAGTCCGGCGAACTGTTCCGCATCGAAGGCACCTGCAAGTCGTCATGCACGATGCTGCTCGCGATCAAGAATGCCTGCGTCGACCCCGATGCGACCTTGATGTTTCACGCGGCACTGTTTCCGAATGAGCAAGGCCAGAAGCCGCCGCCGAAGCGGCAGGCGCAGATGCTGAACTCATACAAGCCGAAGCTGCGCCAGTATCTGGTGTCGAACCACTACGTCGACACGTTCGAATTCCATTCCATCTCCGGGCGCGACATCATCCAGAAGTTCGGCTACCGGTCCTGCGCCGGCCGCTAACGCGCCGGCCTCAGGCCGTCGCCGCGGTGCGGGTGCGCATCCGCACCCACATCATCAGCGCGAAGACGACGATCACCACCGGGATGACGACCCCGTTGATCGCCGCCCAGCCGACCGTCTCGAGCAATTGCCCGGACGCGAAGGACGAGACCGCCATCGAGCCGAACACGAGGAAGTCGTTGAACGACTGCACGCGTGTGCGCTCCTCCGGCCGGTGGCACTCGGTGACCATGGTGGTGGCGCCGATGAAGGAGAAGTTCCAGCCGACGCCGAGCAGCACCAGCGCCGTCCAGAAATGCGCGACGGTGACGCCGGAGATGGCGACGAAGGCGGTCAGCACGATGAGGCCGAGCCCAATGCCGGTGATGCGCTGCACGCCATAGCGCGCGATCAGCGAGCCGGTGACGAAGCTCGGCGCGTACATCGCCAGCACGTGCCACTGGATGCCGAGCGTGGCGTCGGTGACGGAATGGCCGCAGCCGACCATGGCGAGCGGCGCCGAGGTCATCACCATGTTCATCATGGCGTAGGCGGCCATGCCGCAGGCGGCGGCGGCGACGAAGCGCGGCTGCTTGAAGATGGCCGGCAACGGCCGCACCTCGTGATGCTCGCGCGCCTTGAAGTGCGGGATGCGCACGAATTGCAGCACGATGGCCGCGAGGAACGCGCAGGCCGACTGGCCGAGGAAGCTCGCCGCGAACAGGTGCGGCGACAGCACGTCCTTGGTCCAGATGACGAGTTGCGGGCCAATGACGGCGGCGAAGATGCCGCCGGCGAGCACGTAGGACACTGCCTTGGCGCGGAAGCGGTCGCTCGCGGTGTCGGCGGCGGCGAAGCGGTAGGACTGGTGCGCGGCGGCGTAGAGCCCGCCGCAGAACGTGCCGGCGCACAGGAGCCAGAACGACCCCTGCATCACCGCGGTGTAGGAGACGAGCCCCGACAGCATGCCGAACACCGAGCCGGTCTGCAGCGCGAAGCGGCGGCCGAAGCGGCGGGCCAACGCGCCGACCGGCAGCGTGCCCATCCACATGCCGAACACCATGAAGGTGATCGGCAGCGTCGCCAGCCCTTTGTCGGGGGCGAGGACGGCGCCGATGATGCTCGAGGTCGAGACGATGACAGTATTGTTGCCGCCGGCGAGCGCCTGCGCGGCCGCCAGCACCAGCGCGTTGCGGCGCGCCAGGCGGTCGTCATGGAGGTGGGGAATGGGTTCGGCGATCGCCGACATCAGTGTCGCCCCGGAAAAAAGGATGCCCCTCTTAGCGGTGTTCGCAGCATAGGGCTACTGCCCGGCACGCAGGGCTGGTGTGTTTCCCGTGTCCCGGGCGCGGCGCAGCGTGGAGCGTCAGCGCAACGGTGCGCCGCAGAACCGGGACCCCGGTTCAGAAAGCGGGGCCCCGGATCTGCGGTGCGTCACTTCGTGCCGCACCGCGTCCGGCGCACGAGACCTCAAAACTTGATCGCCCCAGGGTGCAGGATCTTGGCGTTGCGGGCGTCCGCGATCGACAGCGCGCCGATCTGGCCGAGCGAGGCGCGCAGTTCCTGCACGTACAGGTCGATCAGCTGGTCCGGCCCCTCGTCGCCGAGCGCGCCGACCGCCCACAAAAACGACTTGCCGGCGAACGCCGCGTTGGCGCCGAGCGCCAGCGCGCGCATCACGTCCTGTCCCGAGCGCACGCCGCTGTCGAGCAAGATGGTGGCCTTCGAGCCGACCGCCGCGACGATGGCCGGCAGCGCGTCGATGGTTGGCACCAGAGCCTCGATTTGGCGCCCACCGTGGTTCGACACCCAGATGCCGTCGACGCCGATCGCCACCGCCTTCTCGGCGTCCTCCGGATGCAGGATGCCCTTCAGCGTCATCGGCCCGGCCCACGCGTCGCGGTAGCGCTTGATCTCTTCCCAGTTGAAGGCGCCGCCCATGCGCGCGCGGGCAAAGGCGATGATCTCGTTGGTGCCGGCGCCGGGGCGCGCGTATTCGCTGATCGTGGCGAAGCGCGGATAGCCGTTGCGCAAGAGCGCCATGAGCCAGCGCGGGCGGATCATCATTTCCCAGATCATGCGCGCGTTCGGCCGGAACTCGTGCGCAAGCCCCGCATAGGTCTCGCGCGAGCGCGTCGTGCGCACCGGCACGTCGACGGTGAGCGTCAAAACCTTGACGCCGACGGCCTTGGCGCGGCGCACGAGGTCGAAGCCGATTTTGTGGTCGTCGGCATAGAAGCGGTAGAGCTGGAGCCAGAACACGTCGGGCGCCGCTTCCGCCGCGGCCTCGATGGTGGCGCCGCCGGCCGTGCTCAGGGTGTATGGCACGCGGGCGCGCTGCGCGGCGCGGGCGCAGAAGAGGTCGGCGCCGGGCCACACCAGCGACGGCCCGCCCATCGGCGCGATGCCGATCGGAGCCGCGTAACGCGTGCCGAACAGGTCGACATCGACCGGCGGCAGCGTGTTGGTGACGCCGTAGCGCGGCACGATGGTGACGTTGTCGAAGGCCGACCAGTTGTGGTCGATGCCGACGTCGTTGCCGGCGCCGGTGTCGCCGTATTCGAAGGCGAAACGCGGCACGTTCTTCGGCGCCTCGCGCCGCATCCACGCCGTGGTCGGAAAATGCTTGTGATATTTCGCGAAGTTCGGATGCGGCGTGGTCGCTTGGACCGCGGCCACTTTGGCCGTCATGTCGTGCATGGCGTCTCTCTTCCCCGGTTTTTATTGCCGGGGACTATAGCGCGGGGGGTTCGCCTCGGCCATTCCGCCCGCGCCCCGGTCAGAAATGCGAAAACGACAGGCGCTTGAACGCGAGCTCGCGCCCCGCCTCCATGAAATGAGCGCCCTCGCCGGCCTCGATGACGCCGATGTCGGCGACCGGCACCTGCGCGGCATTGGCGGCGGCGCGGAAGGCGGCGGCCCCCGGTTCCGGCACGGTCAGCAGCACCTCGAAATCGTCGCCGCCGGTCAGCGCGGTCTCGCGCATGGCGGGGTCGATGGCGACGGCGGCGCGCACGGCGTCCGACAGCGGCACCGACGCCACGTCGATCGTCGCCGCGACGCCGGACATGCGGCAGAGCTTGGTCAGGTCGCCGGCCAGCCCATCGGACACGTCCATCGCCGTCGAGGCATAGGCGCGCACGGCCTCGGCGAGCGCGTTGCGCGGCTGTGGCGTGAGATAGCGCGACAGCAGATGGTCGCGCCGCGCGGCGTCGAGCGTCCACGTCGCGCCCTTGCGCAGCACGAGGCCGAGCGCGGCATCTCCAATGGTGCCGGTGACGAAGATGCGGTGGCCGGGCCTTGCCCCGGCGCGGCGCACCATCTTGCCCGACGGTACGCTGCCGAACATCGTGACCGCCACCATCACCGGCCCCGGCGTGCGCACGGTGTCGCCGCCAAACAGCGGGCATGCGTAGGCTTCGGCGTCCTCGCGCAGGCCAAGCGCGAAACGCTTCAGCCAGTCGGCGCCGATGTCCTGCGGCAGCGCCAGCGAGACGAGGAAGCCGAGCGGCGCCGCGCCCTTGGCGGCCAAATCGGACAGGTTGACGCGCAGCGCCTTGCGCGCCACGTCGCGCGCGTCGTCATCGGGAAAGAAATGCACGCCGCCGATGATCGCGTCGGCCGTCAGCACCACGTCGGTGCCGGGCGCGGGCGTCAGGAACGCGGCGTCGTCGGTCAAGCCCAGCGCCCCGGGATGCGTCGCCAGCGGCTTGAAGAAATCCGCAATCAGGCGATCCTCGGCCGACATTTTGTCGTCGGAGGCGCCCATGGCATCACCCGGCGGTGAACTCGTCGGCGCGGTGCTTGCGCGCCAATTGATCGAGCACGGCGTTGACCATGCCGGTCTCGTCGCGGCCGACGAAGGCGGCGGCAACGTCGGCGTATTCGGTGATGACGACGCGCGCCGGAACGTCCTTGCGGTGCATCAGCTCATAGGCGCCGGCCCGCATGGCGGCGCGCAGCACCGTCTCGATGCGCTTCAAAGGCCACGACTTCTCCAGCGCCTCGTCGACCATCGGATCGATGACGCGCTGCTCGCGCAGCACGCCGGAGACGATGTCACGGAAGAACGCGGCCTCGGCGGGGAGGTATTGCGCGCCCTCGACCTCGCGGCCGAGCCAGTGGCTCTCGAACTCGGCGAGAATCTCGTTGAGACCGGTGCCGGCGAGATCCATCTGGTAGAGCGCCTGCACCGCGGCGAGACGGGCGGCGCCGCGCTTGTTCGCCTTGCGCGGGTCCTTGTCGTCGCGCTTTGCCTCGCGCGCCATCATGCGCCTTTCAGGCTGCGCTTGAGCCGCGCCATCACCAAAGCCGCGCGCGCGGCGTCGACGCCCTTGTGGCCGTGGTCACCGCCGAGGCGCGCCTTGGCCTGATGCTCGTCGTCGACGGTGAGGATGCCGTTGCCGAGCGGAAGCTCACGCGCGAGCGCAAGGTCCATCAGCCCGCGCGCGGATTCGTTGGCGACGATGTCGAAGTGATAGGTCTCGCCCTGGATGACGCAGCCGAGCGCGATGGCGCCGTCGTAAGGCTTGCCGCGCCGCTCGGCCGCGGTAACGGCCATGGCGATGGCGGCGGGAATCTCGAGCGCGCCGGGCACGGTGATCAGATCATAGGTCGAGCCGGCCTCGTCGAGCGTCGTCTTGGCGCCGCTGAGCAGCTGATCGGAAATACCGAGGTAATAGCGCGCCTCGACGATGAGCATGTGGAAACGCTCGCCTTTCGGCGCAGCCTTTGGTGCCGGCTTGGGCGCGGCCGCAGCCGCGGCTTTCGGCGCGCTTTTCGGCGCAACCTTGGCCGCCGCTTTCGGCGCAGGCTTCGCGCTGCTCTTCCGTTTTTTCGCCATTCGCTGGTTCCTGACCGCGCCGGGTCGTAGCAAGCGGGACCGTGGGTCACAAGGGCCGGTTTCGTGTCGTCCCGGGCGAGCGCAAGCGAGGCCCGGGGACCCATACGCCGCAGTCTATCGAGAACGCAGGGGGTATGGGTCCCCGCTTTCGCAAGTCGGCTTTAGCCGACTTGCGCATCAATTGGCAGACATCGGGTAGACCCGATGTCTGCGGGGACGACAGCGTCACCGCGCCTCCATCAACCGCGCCGCATAGCGCGCCATCGTGTCGATCTCGAGATTGACGTCGTCGCCGGCCTTCAGCGCGCCGAGCGTGGTCACGGCCAAGGTGTGCGGGATGATCAGCACCGAGAAATCGTCGCCGACGACCGTGTTCACCGTCAGCGACACGCCGTCGAGCGCGACCGAGCCTTTCGCGGCGATGAAACGCGCCAGCGCCTGCGGCGCGCGCAGCGTGAACCGCGCCATGTCGGTCATGTCGTCGCGTGCCAGAACGCGGGCAAGGCCGTCGACATGGCCGGAGACGATGTGGCCGCCGAGCTCGTCGCCGACCTTCAGCGCGCGCTCGAGATTGACGCGCGTGCCGTGCCGCCATTGGCCGACGCCCGTCACGCGCAACGTCTCCGCGGCGGCGTCGACCGCGAAACAGGTGCGGCCGCCCTCCTCGCCGGTATCGACGACCGTGAGGCAGACGCCGGAGCAGGCGATCGACGCGCCCTCGACGAGCTCGGCGCGCGGATAGCGCGTGAACAGCGTGATGCGGTGCAGGTTGTCCGCCCGCGCCTTGATCGAGCGCACCTCGCCGAGATCGGTGACAATGCCGGTGAACATTACACGGCCTCGTGTCCCGGACGCGGCGCGGCATGAAATGACGCGCTGCAGATCCGGGACCCCGGTTGCTTCCAGCGAGAAAGCGGGACCCCGGGTCTGCGCAGCAACACTGCGTGTTGCAGCGCGCCCGGGGAACGCAAATACATTTGCCGTGCCATATCAACCCCGCCCGTAGAGTTCGAGCGTGTCGGCGCCGAGTTGCTCGCTGCCGAGCGCGGTGAGGCCCTCGGTCAGCGCCGCGAGCCTCATGCCCTCGAGCGGGTCGATGCCGCTCGCGCCGATGTCCTTGGCGCCGCGCATCAGCGCGACCTCGTCGACGAGGCCCGCGCCGGCGAAGCCCGCGGCCACCGTCGGCCCGCCCTCCACCATCAGCCGCGTGATGCCCTCGCCGTTGAGCGTCGCAAGCACCGCGGCGAGATCGAGCCTGCCGTTCTTCTCCGCGACGCGGAACACGCGCACGCCTTTCTGCTGCAAAATCTCCTCGGCCATCGCCGAGGCTTTCGCCGAACAGAACACCCAGGTCGGGAATTCGCGCACGGTCGAGATCACCGACAGCGACAGCGGCGTGCGCAACTGCGCGTCGAGCACGACGCGGACCGGCGAGCGCTCGCTCATGCCCGGCAGGCGGCAGGTCAGCTGCGGATTGTCGGACAGCACGGTGCCGACGCCGATGAGGATCGCGTCGTTCTCCGCGCGCATCAGGAACACGCGCGCGCGCGCCGCATCGCCGGTGATCGGCACCGGCTTGCGGCCGGCCAGCCCCGCCTTGCCGTCTGCCGAGATGGCGAGCTTCACCAGCACGCGCGGGCGGGCTTGCGTCACGCGGGCGATGTGGCCGGCGTGCATGCGGCGTGCCTCCTCGCCGCACAGGCCCACATCGACCACGATCTTCTTCTCGCGCAGGCGCGCGTGGCCTTGGCCGGCGACCTCCGGGTTCGGGTCCTCCATTGCCGAGACGACGCGGGCGATGCCGGCCTTGATCACGGCATCGGCGCAGGGCGGCGTCTGGCCCTGGTGCGAGCACGGCTCGAGCGTGACGTAGAGCGTCGCGCCATGCGCGGCGCGCTTCGCCTGGCGCAGCGCCTCGACCTCGGCATGCGGGCGGCCGCCGGGTTGCGTCCAGCCGCGGCCGACGATGACGCCGTCCTTGACGATGACGGCGCCGACCGCGGGGTTCGGCGCGGTGCGCCCGAGCCCGCGCCGGCCGAGATCGAGCGCCAGGCGCATGAAGCGGAGGTCGTCGGTTTCGGACATTTGTGCGCAAACTACCTCAAGTTGTAATGAACCCGAAGCTCAGCTATTATATGAGCTACCATCTGTGGCGACGGTCGCCTTATCGAGGATACGCCAATGGGACTTCCGTTGAACCTGTCAATCCTGCGGATGGTGGAAGAATACAAACGGATTCCGCGCGGTCTTCTTTACGAGAAGCTCGACGCTCCGGACACCGAAATCGACAAGCAACTGACCGACCTGCAGAACCGCGGCGCGATCACGGTCGAGAACGATCACGTCGTGGTGAGAGGCAGATAGCTCCCGGCGTCGGTCGTCCTGGGGGGACGATGCTATTCGGGGTTTCCATCGAGCAGCTATTGCTCGCTCTCGTCGTCGCCGTCCTGGTCACAGGCATCGAGCTGTTAACGTCGAAGTACGCGCGCACGGCGCGCTTCGCGTTGCGGTCGATCTGGTTCTACGTCTACGTCCTCGTCTACGGCCTGCTTGCCGTCGCCGGGCTGCTGGTGCTGCCGCTGGTCGGCGGGACCAGCGGCGTGGCGTCGTCGAATCCCTGGCTCAATGCCGCGCTGGTCGGCTTCAGTGTCAAGGCGATCCTGCACATCCGCATCTTCGCGGTGAGCACCGGTCCCGGCCAATCGTTCCCGGTCGGCCTGGAGTCGTTCGTGCAGCTGTTCGAGCCGTGGCTGCTGCGGACGATCGAGCTCGATCATTTCTCGGGGCAAAGCGCGTTCATAGCGCCGCGCGCGGCAACGATTGCCGACGTGGCCGCCGCGCGTGCGACGGCCAAAGCCAATCCTCCGCCCGGCCTCTCGCCGCAGGAAGTCGCCGCCTTCGAGGCCGACATCGATCAGGCCCCGACCCCGCGGCAGGTGATCGCCGCGTACCTGAAATACGCCGGCATCCGGCTGACCGACTCGACGTTCCCTTAGGCGCCGGTCAACCTCGCTCGGCGGGCTTGCCGTCTTCCGACAATTCCGCCAGCGCCGCCTCGAAGTCCTTGGCCTCGCGGAAATTCTTGTAGACGGAGGCGAAGCGCACATAGGCGACGTCGTCGACGTCGCGCAGCTGCTCCATCACCGCCTCGCCGATCGTCTCGGAAGTGACCTCGTTCTCGCCGAGGCTTTCCAGTTCGCGCACGACCTTCGACACCATCTGCTCGACACGCTCCGGATCGACCGGCCGCTTGCGCAGCGCGATCTGCACCGAGCGCAGGAGCTTGTCGCGGTCGAACGGCACGCGCCGGCCGTTGCGCTTGATCACCGTCAGTTCGCGCAACTGCACGCGCTCGAAGGTGGTGAAGCGGAAATTGCAGGTGAGGCAGACGCGGCGGCGGCGGATGACGGCACTGTCCTCCGTCGGCCGCGAGTCCTTCACCTGCGTATCGAGGCTACCGCAGCTCGGGCAGCGCATGACGTGTCCCCCCTGTCCGGCCTATCGTCACTGATAGATCGGAAACCGCTTCAGCAGCGCCCCGACCTTGTCGCGCACCTTGCCTTCGATCAGCGAATCTTCTTCCGCGTGCTTCTGCGACAGCACGTCGAGCACCTCGACGATCATGTCGCCGATCTGCTGGAACTCGGCGACGCCGAAGCCGCGCGTCGTGCCGGCCGGCGTGCCGAGCCGGATGCCGGACGTAATCGTCGGCTTCTCCGGGTCGAACGGGATGCCGTTCTTGTTGCAGGTGATGTGGGCGCGGCCGAGCGAGAGCTCGGCGACCTTGCCGGTCAGCCGCTTCGGGCGAAGATCGACCAGCATCAGATGCGTATCGGTGCCGCCGGAGACGATGTCGAGACCGTGCGACTTCAAGTTCTCGGCCAGCGCCTTGGCGTTCTCAACGACGTTCCTGGCATAGACCTTGAACGATGGCCTGAGCGCCTCGCCGAAGGCCACCGCCTTCGCCGCGATGACGTGCATCAGCGGCCCGCCCTGCATCCCCGGGAACACCGCCGAATTGATCTTCTTCGCCAGCTCCTCGTCGTCGGTGAGGATGACGCCGCCGCGCGGGCCGCGCAGCGTCTTGTGCGTCGTGGTGGTGACGACATGCGCGTGCGGGAACGGCGACGGATGCGCGCCGCCGGCGACCAGCCCGGCGAAATGCGCCATGTCGACCATGAGATAAGCGCCGACCTCGTCGCAGATCTCGCGGAAGCGCTTGAAGTCGAAGATGCGCGGATAGGCCGAGCCGCCGGCGATGATGAGTTTGGGTTTATGCTCGCGCGCGAGCTTGGCGAGCTCGTCCATGTCGACGCGCTGGTCCTCGCGCCGCACGTTGTAGGCCACCGGCTTGAACCATTTGCCGGACATGTTGATCGCCATGCCGTGCGAGAGATGCCCGCCCGCGGCGAGGTTGAGGCCCATGAAGGTGTCGCCGGGCTGCATCAGCGCGAAGAACACCTCGGCGTTGGCCGACGCGCCGGAGTGCGGCTGCACGTTGGCGAACTTGCAGCCGAACAATCGCGTGACGCGCTCGATCGCGAGCCGCTCGGCGACGTCGACATACTGGCAGCCGCCGTAATAGCGCTTCCCCGGCAGGCCCTCGGCGTATTTGTTGGTCAGCACCGACCCTTGAGCTTCGAGCACCGCGCGCGAGACGATGTTTTCCGAGGCGATCAGCTCGATCTCGTCGCGCTGGCGGCCGAGTTCCTTGCCGATCGCGTCGGCGATCTCGGGATCGGCCTCCGCGAGCGTGGCGGAAAAGAAGGTATCGAGATCGGCGGACGCGGGCTTCGAGCTGACGGACATCGCATTCTCCAGGCGCCGGATGAGCGGCGCCGAACGGGTCGGGACGGATCGCAGGATTGGCGGATAGCATAGCCGCCGGCAGGGGCCAAGCAATGGGGCGGCGGCGGGGCGGATGGCGCAATATCTGGGGGTTTTCGGGACTGCTCCCCTCCCCCGCGAGCGCAGCGAGTGTGGGGAGGGGTCGGGGTTGGGGGCAATCTTATCCGCTGAGCCGAAGACGAGGCCCCCCACCCCGATTGGCAATCGCATGCGATTGCCAATCGACCCTCCCCACCGCTCCGCGGGGGGAGGGAAAAGAACGCTCACCCCTTCCGCATCGTCGCGTACTGGCCGAGCCCGTCCTTGTTGTAGATGTCGTCGCGGAACTGCACGACGCCGTCGGGCGTGGCCCAGGCGGTGATGTAGACCCAGTAGACCGGCACCGGCTTCGTCAATTTGGCGTCGACGCGCTGGCCCGACTTGATGGTGGCGTCGATCTGCTGGCGCGACCAGTTCGGCGTGTCGCGCAGCAGCCAGTCGACCAATTCGCGCACGTTCTGCACGCGCACGCAGCCGGACGAATGGAAGCGCATGTCCTCGCCGAACAGGCCCTTCTCCGGCGTGTCGTGCATGTAGACGCCGTCCGGGCTCGGGAACTGGATGCGCAAGGTGCCAAGCGAATTGAAGTCGCCGGGGTCCTGGCGGAAGCGGTAGTTCACCGCCTCGTTGGTCTGCCAGTTGATCTGCGTCGGCTGTAGTTCCTGGCCGTGCATGTCGTAGATGTGGATGTGCTCGCTGGTGAGGTAGTTCGGGTCCTTCTGCATCAGCGGCACGAGGTCGCGACGCACCAGCGACACCGGCACGGTCCAGTACGGGTTGAAGTTGACCTCGGTGATCTTGCTGTTGACGTCGGGCGACGGCCGGTCCGGCCGGCCGACCACCGCGGTGTAGCGGCCGACGGCGACGCCGTTCTCGACCGCTTCGACCTGCGCCGCCGGGATGTTCACCATCACGTAGCGGTCGCCGAGATTGCCGCTCATCGTCTTGAGACGGCCGACATTGGTCTTGAGCTGCGTAAGCCGCACGTCGCAGGGGATGTTGAGCCGCTTGAAGGTCTCGGCGCGGACGATGCCGTCGATCGAGATGCCGTGCCGCGCCTGGAAGCGGCGCACCGCCGCCTCGACGTAGGAATCGAAGACGTCGCTGACGCCCGAGGCGCCGGCGCTGGTGTCGAGGTCGCCGGAAACGGCGAGGCGCTTGCGCAGGGCGACGACGCTCGGATGGCGGTTGCCCAGCCGCAGCCGCTCGACCGGCGGCACGCTCGGCCAGCCGCCGCGAGCGAGGATGCCCTCGTACTCGCCGACCGCCTGCGCGGTGGTGTCGGCGGTCGAGGCCGAGAGCGTCGGCAGCGACGCCTTCGGCATGTGGATGGTGCGCGAGGCGCTGTCGAAGTCCTGGCCGAGCTCGCGGCGCTGATTCTGGTCGATCAGCGCCTGCAGGAGCTTGTCCTCGCCGGCGGCCTGCGCCGGGCGGATCAGGGATGGCGCGGCGAGCGCGCCCGCCCCCAAAGCGAAAAGAAAAGCGCGTCGGTCGGGGCCATTGGCGGCCCGGCGGGACTGGTCGGACATCTCAGGGTCTCGGACGTGGCGCTCGGGTGTCGCCCCCGGCGCGGCGGCATAGCGGAAAACGAAGCGTCCGACTACCGGGAACTACCGGCGAATTTGTGGCCGGCGCGCACGAGCGCGTGATCGTGCCGCGGGACCCTGCCCCGCCCAAAAACGACAAGGCCCCGGCCGTGGAGGTGCGGCCGGGGCAAGTCTTCCGCCAGGTACGTCCGAGAGCGGCCGTAAAGCGCGGATTAGAGGCGATAGAGGATCTGGTCGGTCCAGAAGCGCTCGAGACGGTGCAGCGACTTGTTGAGCGTGGTGAACTCGTCGGCATTGATGCCGCCGACCTGCTCGACCGTGCGCACGTGCTTCTGATAGAGCGCCTCGACGATGTCGCGCACCTCGCTGCCCTTGTCGGTCAGCTTGATGCGGACCGACCGGCGGTCGACGCGCGAACGCTGGTGATCGAGGAAGCCCATCTCGACGAGCTTCTTGAGGTTGTAGGAGACGTTGGAGCCGAGATAGTAGCCGCGCGTGCGCAGCTCACCCGCGGTCAGCTCCTTGTCGCCGATGTTGTAGAGCAGGAGCGCCTGCACCGAATTGATATCGGAGCGCCCGCGGCGGTCGAATTCGTCCTTGATGACGTCGAGCAGGCGGCGATGCAGCCGCTCGACCAGCGTCAAGGCTTCAAGATAGAGCGGCCGGATGTGCTCGAAGCGCTGCTCGCGCTCAGGCTCAACGGCCGTTTTCACGACGGCTTTCATGT
>Ga0134125_10005346_pt1 | contig 14604 bp, 20 predicted proteins | sample KB31751_FD_96464 | JGI IMG/M metagenome (GOLD analysis project Ga0134125, IMG submission 96464) | Terrestrial soil microbial communities with excess Nitrogen fertilizer from Kellogg Biological Station, Michigan, USA - KB3-175-1 | ecosystem: Environmental > Terrestrial > Soil > Unclassified ... | reverse complement strand
CACATGATCCTGGAAGGCGATCTGCAGCGGGAATGGCGCGAAAGCGAGGCGCGTTATTCGCGCATGGTTTTCATTGGCCGCAATCTCGATGAGCCGGAACTCAAAGCCGGATTTGAATCCTGCGCAGCCTAAAGGGAGGGAGTTTTCATGGCGCTTTTCGTGATTTCCTGCATCGACCGGCCCGACAGCGTGGCCCTGCGTATGTCGGCCCGGGAAGCCCATCTTACCTATGCCAATACCGGCGATAAGCCGGTGAAAGTGAAGCTCGGCGGTCCCTACCTCGACGAGAAGGGCAATATGGCGGGCTCCCTCCTGATCGTGGATGCGCCCGACCGCGAGGCGGTGGATCTATTCTGCAGACACGATCCCTACGTCACGGCTGGGCTGTTCGAAAGCGTCGATATCCGCCCCTTTCGGGTTACCGTGGGCCCGCCGATGTAGAAGCGGGTGCGTGCCCATCCGGAATCGGCGGATTGTGCCTAGCAGCAGTCCCACCCCGCGCCTTCATGGCTGGAGCCGATCAGCCAGCCGATGTCGTCATATTTCAGCTCCTTGACTGGTTTGTAGAGCTTGAACTGGTGGCGCCGGTCATCATCGGTCCAGAACGCCACCACCGTCTCCAAAGGCGGGCAGCCGGGCAGCGTGCAGGCCAGCTCCGACACCAGCACAGCGGCCTCCGGCGGCAGCTTAAAGCGCTGGATCGTCCAGCTTCGAACCGCCTCAATGGCGGCGAGAAACGAGGAATCGGACTGTATCGGTCCTTCGAGCATGCGATCAGCTTCCTTACGTTCTCCCAGCGCGCCCAACGGCCCAAAATCGGCCTTGCGCACGAGGGATAAGCCTACGGCGGTGCGTATGAATTCGAATTAGCGGACCAACCCGAAAGATGTGCAATATACTGTCCATTGCGGCTTCGGACGGCGCGCGCAGGCGCGGCTGGGGGGCAGTGATCGATGGATAAGACCAGGCGCCCAAGGCCCTCTCTCCCGGCAGGGTCCGGGGGAGGGTTTCCACGCCAACGAATCGTTCAGGCGGCCGTCGCTGCGGCCGTGTTGGTATTTGCCGCCTTCGCGTACAGCGAAATCCGCGATTATCTGCTTGGCCGCGAGCTGCTGGTGGCAAGCGCCGACGATATCCCGTCCGATCCTACGCTGCTGGCCTATGCCAACGGCCTTGGCAAGGCGGCCTTTGCCGCGAATTGCGTCTCCTGCCACGGCGGCGACATGAAAGGCAATCAGGCCAAGGGGGTGCCGAACCTGACCGACAATATCTGGCTGTACGATTACGGACGGGTTTCGGATATCGAGCGCACCGTGCTGTATGGCATCCGGGCAGGCCTGGGCAAATCGCATAATGTCACGGACATGCCTGCCATCGGCCGCCAGAAAGCGCTCAATCCCGACGAAATCAGGGACGTCATCGCCTACACGCTCTCCCTGAGCAAGCATCGCGAGGATCCCGCCGCGGTGCAACGCGGCAGCAAAATCTTCCAGGACAAAGGCGTCTGCTACGACTGCCATTCCCGAGACGCGACCGGCATCCCCGATTATGGCGCGCCGAATCTGACCGACACCGACTGGCTTTATGGCGGCGACGAAAAGACCGTTTATAAATCTGTCTATGACGGCCGCCACGGGCTGTGTCCGGCCTGGATCGGCAAGCTTTCCTTTCCGACCATCCGGTCCCTCGCCGTCTACATCCATTCGATGTCCAGGGAATCCGCCGAATCGCCGAACAATCGTTCGGCTTCCGGCGAGGCAGCCGGGAAGTCCGGCTGATGCGCGAAAAGAATGAAAGTCCGAGCCATGGTTGACACAACGCTGGAGAAGACTGCGGCACGCCCCGATGTGTGGGACCGCATGTCGCGAGTGAACCCGCGGCGCTCCCTGATCCTGTTTGCCGTCGGCGCGCTATTGGGCCTCGGCGTCGCCGGCTTTGGTCTCTTCACTGCAGCCGGCACCAAGGTGTCCGGCGTTCCCGCCGAAGATGTCGCCATGATCAATGGCCGCCACATCCTGCGGAGCGATTTCGTCACACAGGCGCAGATTGAGACCGCTCTTCCTTTCGATCAGACGAGCAAGGAGCAACGCCTGAAGGTTCTCAACGAGATGATCGACGAGGAGCTTCTAGTTCAGCGCGGTCTCGAGGTAGATCTCGCCGCTTCGGATCCCGATGTGCGCATGGCCGAAGTCAACGGTGTCCAGCTTCAGGTTGACGCCGACGTTCTGGCTTCTCAGCCCTCGGATCAGCAGCTTCTGGCGTATTACAACGCGCACAAGGACAAATATGCCGGCGAAGGCATTATGGCGTTGCGCGATCTGGTGATCCGTTCCGACGACAATGCGCCCGACGAAGCCTTGGCCAAGGCCAAACAAGCCGCCGAAGCCTTCCGCAAGGGCGGCGAGAGCGACAACATCGCCGCCACATACGATCTGAAGGATTCGGGCAAGATCGAGCGCGGCGATCTGTTCGATTTCGCGGTCCGCATCAAGCTCAGCCCGGAACTCTATGCGGCGGCCCAGAAACTCTCCGCCCATCAGGCCTCCGACCCGATCAAGGAAGGAACCGACATCCATGTCCTGCTGATGGAAAAACACGAAGCGCCTCCCGCACGCAGCTTTGCGGAGGCGCGCGACGCAGCATTGCAGGACTACAAGAAGGACGAGCAGACTCGGGTCGAAAACGCCAACCTGCGTTATTTGAAAGGCAAAGCGGATATCCAGCTTGCGCCGGAGTTTCGCCAGTGAACGCGGCTCTGCGCATCCTTCTCGCGTTGTTCGTGGTCTTTGGAACGATGCCCGAGGCCTTTGCCCACACCAAAAGCGAGACGCAGTCGGTATGGCGGATTGTGGGGTCCATCGTCCATGTGGGCTACACCATCCCGGAGATCGAGATCGCCCGCCTGTCGCACAATGGCGCGCCCCCCAGCGATTCCGACCTGGTGAACTACGTCCGGCAGAACGTCACTGTCCTGCACAACGGCGCCCTGTGCGAGCGCAGCGAGGATGTGCGCCCGGTCACCGCCGCGACGGGTTTCAGGCGATTCGAATTCGCCTACAAATGCCCAGACGCAAACGGGATGAGCATTCATTCCTCGGCGTTTTTCCCCATCGTGCCGACCCACGTCACCTACGCGCAGATCGTCACCGACAAAGGCGAATTCATTTCGCAATTGCTGAGCGCCGATCAGCAGACGCTCGCGCTGTCCTCGGCCACGGGGCAGAGCCCGCTGCAGAACGCCAGCTTCTTCGAATATATCGGCATGGGGATCATGCATATCTTCACCGGATATGATCACCAGGTGTTTTTGCTGGGATTGGTGCTGATCTCCAAAAGGCTGCGCGACCTCATCTTCGTCATCACCGGATTCACGCTCGGCCATTCGGTCACGCTCGCCCTCGCGACGCTCGGAATTATCCGCCCGCACGCCGAATACATAGACGCGCTCATTGGCCTGACCATCGCGCTCATCGCGGCGGAGAACATAGGGGATTCCAACCACCGATCCGGCAATGTCGCATCGGTCATGGGCAGCATGCTGCTGCTGATGGCCTTGGCGAAAATGGCCGGTTTGGGCGGCTTGCCGATCTATCTTCTGGTGGGCGCCGCCATATTCGCGGTGAATTATTTGATGCTGTCCGGCCATTTGAAGGATGCCGGCCGCCTTCGCCTGGTCGTTACGCTGGTGTTCGGGTTAATCCACGGCTTCGGTTTCGCGGCGAATCTGCTGGCTATGCAGCTTCCTACCGGCCGCATGGCCGAGCTGCTGGTGGGCTTCAACCTGGGCGTGGAGATCGGGCAATTGACGCTGGTCTGCGCCCTGGTCGCGGCGGTCTGGCTGCTGTCGCGCGTCAAGCTTACTCTGCCGCGGCCGATCGTGGTCGATGTCGCCTCCGCTTGCGTGGCGGGCATCGGCCTTTATTGGTTTGTCAGCCGCAGCTACGCCTGATTCGCAACTACACGAAGCCGATCAGGCGCCCGCAAATCACCACGCCCAGCCAGAAAACCATGGATAGCGCGCCCGCGAACCGTGCGGGCGGAGGCGGCAACGGATCGCGATCCCATTGCGCCACGGTTTTGAAAGTGACGAACTGGAACAGCAGCATGTTCACGCCCGCGAGCAGAATGAGGATCATCTTCACGTCGAAGAAGGCGATCTGGAAATAATCGATCGGCTTGGATGACCACAGCAATAGACCGAATACGGTGGCGACCACGAAGCTCGTCCAGGTCCACGGCAGCATCTCCTCGGAGACTTCGGTGACCGGGCGATTCCGCCACACCAAGCCCATCAAACGCATGTCCAGCCGCGTGATCGAACCGAGCACGATCACAATAGCGATGACATGTATCGTCTCGATGGCCGGAAACATCCAATAAGACCCGCGGATATTGTCCGCCAAGGGCTGATCGTTGATCCACTGCAGAATGCCGATGACGGTGTCCAAAATCCCTCCCGAGCTCGTTGGCGCGGCCGCTTTTCAGGCGCGCGGTCAGCCGTGCCGCACGTCAAGATAGGCAATCAGGCGCCCGGCGGCTGCAATACCGATCCAGAACACGAGCGATAGCGTCGCAAGCACCTGGGCCATTTTCCTGCGTTCGGGCGAATGCTCCCAATAATGTGGGTCCTTTTTGACCGTACGCTCATAGACCAGGGTGATTGCCACGGTGGCCGCCAGCAGGACCATCTTCGTCCGGAAACCGACATTCAGAAGCTCGCGGCCCGGCTCGGCGACTGTCTGGATGGTGCCGGTAATGAACAACAGGGTCAGCGCGCCCCAAATCCACGGCATGAGATCCCGAGCCAATTCGGCAAAGCTCTGGCGCATCCCTCCGATGCCGAGAAGCCGCAGGTTGAGCATGCCAACGGAGATCATCACGATCGCCACGCATATGATGTGGACGCATTGGGAAATTGGGATGATCAACCACGTCCAAAAACTGGTGGTGTCCGAAAAAATCGCGGTCGTCCGGCTCAAACTCAGCCATTCGGTGAAGCCTTCCAACATCGCTAACCTTCTATGATTTCGTGTTCATCTATGGACAGCGGTCAACCTCGGCCGAAGGCTGGAGCTTGGGCGGAACGTACAGCCCTTCCCGAACGTTATGTTGGGGACACCCGCAAAGGGAGACCCCCATGCTGAATTGGGCGATAGGATTCATAGTTCTCGGTGTGATTGCCGGGTTGCTCGGAATTTCCGGCATCACGGGAGCATGGACGTTCGAATTCCTGGCCGCCTTTTTTGTGCTGCTGCTTACCGGCGTGATGCTGCTGGTGGTAAGCAAGAACAGGCGAAAGGGCGTGTTTACCTGAAGACGCCTTATGGCTCGCAACAGGGCCGCCGCTGATGAGCCGATGGCGCAGCGGCGGCTCTTTGCTGTCTGCCAGGGAAGCGTTTCAGGCGTGGTACAATTGGCCAAGATAGGCAGTGAGCCGACCTGCGACTAGAACAGCGCCCCACACGAGCGCGGTCGCGGCTACGACCCGGGCGCCCCGCGAGGTGACGCGCCCCGCGGCTCCCCACGACGCAGTCTCGCGATTCAGCGTTTTCTGGAAATAGACGGTCATGATGACGCCGAGCACGACCAGCGTGAATTTCCACTCGAACATGCCGTCCGCGAGATAGCGGGCCGGCTTGGAGACCCACAGCGTGAGCCCGCTATAGACTTGGATGGCGATGCCGATCCAAATCACGGGAATCAGGCGGTTGAGCGACGTGTAGGGAATGGTCCGGAACAATCCTAATACCCGGAGGCAAATGATGAACACGAGACCGACGACGATCGCGTTTCCGAAGGCGTGGAGGGTGAGCGCGAACGGCCAACCCCATGATTCCCGGACCCACGTCGCGTAGTCTGTACTCTGCAAATAATCCAGCACGTTCAGCCTCCCTTGACCTCAGTCCGCCGATGCGGATCAGGGCTAGCGATCACTCTGGTCCACGGATCGGTTCAAATAATACATCCCGGTGAAAGATATCGCCAAGACGACTATTGCGACGGCAATGACCAGAAAAAGCAACTGCATGGGCTATCCCTCCGTGTCACACATAGGGCAACAGACGGCCGCCCATGATCACCCCAACCCAACACAACAGCACGATAACCGCGACCCATTTGGCGCTCATCGGCGCGTCTTCTCCCGCCTTCACGCTCCATAATCGATTGGATAGAGAGAAATACAGCACTGCGATGGCGCCCACCGGAAGCAGGAACATCTTGGGCGCAAACGTGGTCTCGTTCACATAGCGGAATGTGTCAGCCATCAACATCAGCATTCCGGTGAAGATATTCATCGTCACGCCGAACACTCCCAAGGGAAGCAATCGGTGGACGGCGGAGAACGGTACTGACTTCCAGAAGCCCAATATGCGCAGCACAATCGCCAATACCGTGCCGAATACCAGCGAGTAGCCGAAGAAATGCACGGTTTGCCAGGGCACGAACCAGATCACGTTGTTAATGGTGTCTTCGATATACGGGCTCCAATACGCGGCCGCGTCGGTCGGCAGCGGCTCCGTGCGGATCTCCGGGTGATTGATCTGCCCGCCGCGATGACCGGTTTCCGCCATGATCCCCAGCGTGATTATGGCGAAAATCAGCACCATCATCAGCGACCGGTTTGAGAAGCGTGCGAGATACCGATAGCGCCAGAGCGCAATCCAAGATGTGATACCGGTGAACGCCAAGCCGAACAGCGTCAACAAGCCGAAATCGCGGTGGGCATTGATGGCCGCCATAGATATCCCGGGGAGCATCTTCAACGCCCACATCGCGGCGGCGCCGGTGACATAGGTAGGGGCCCCCAGGATCGCGCAGATCGTAAATCCGACCAGGGAGGCGCGCTTCATACCGTCATTATCCATGACCAGCGCAATGATGAAGAAAGCCAAGCTGAATACAAACCCGACCGTCGGGAAGTGATTCAAGATCATGTGGATGTGCGACCACGTCTGCGGGGTCTGGGTCGAATCCGGGATATCGCTGGCGGAAATGCCAGTGGCGGCCTTGGTCACGATCTGCAACTCGTGGTGGCTGATCTCCCAGCCAAGCTCGCCCACGACGATCATCAGTGCCAGAGTGGCAATCCCGAGCCCCAACACCAAATGGACCGCGTTGGTAGACAGCCGGCCACGGCTGCGAAACCGCCACAGCTCATACCACGCGGCAAGGCCGGTGATCACCAGCATGGTGAGCCCTGCCAGCCCCCACGCAAGGTGGGAATCCATGCGGTCCTGGGAGATTTTCGGATCGTGGGCCAACACCGCCATCGAACCGTAGCCGCTGTAATACGTGGGGATGGCCAATATGGCGAGAATGCCCAAAGCGGCGAGGCCGGTTCGCTTCATCAACTCGTTCTTGGTGGCAATCGCGGCGATATAAAAACCGAGCGCGAAGACAAGTCCGACCGACGGAAACACGCTCACCAGGATGTGCAAATGCGACCAGGAGTGCGGAATCAGATGCATGCAAGGCCCCCACCTATTTGGTCTGCTACTGACGGCAATTCACGCAATTGTCAAATGTTTTAATCATCTTAGCACCTGCACAATCGCCAAACCCGGCTACCGCCGGTACACTTCGCAACCGTCCGGAATAGGAAGTGTGCGGACGAAAAAACCTTCGCGAACCGACGTTTGCCGGGCGTGTTTGAGGCCATCCGAAATACAGGCAGCCGCGATGCGAAATCCGACAGTCCCAGCGATGCGATCATTTGCCGCCTATCGCTCGCAAGCTTCTTCACCGGCCGGCTGCAAAGAGAGCACGCCCTTAGCCGGCTGACCATTCACCAACACTTGCTGCTCATCGGCGAGCAGACCACCCGCGCCTCCATCCTTGCGCGGATGAATTCCGAGCGAAATCTTGTCCCCCGGCTTAAGAAGCGTGCTGGACCAGCCGCCCCGGGCAAGCACAGTGGGAGAGCTGCCTTCGACCAGCCAGGTCACCGGTTTGCCGCGGGCGTTGTCCGTCAGGACCTGGATGGCAACGTGCGGGCTCGTCCAGACGAACTCCTTGACGGTGCCCGACAGGATGAGGGTCTTTTCGCGCTCATACATGGCAAACGAATGGTGGGCAAAACCCGGGCCTGCGGTAACGGCGGCGGTGGTCAAAACCAGTATGAACAGCCTGGCCTTCATCGGTTTTCCCCGCGCCCGGCCGGCACCCTCCAGCCCGCGCTCCTTTGGCCTATATACGCGGCTATGCCGCCGCTCCCTCATCTGCCAATGCCGATGTTGAGTATGAATCCGATTTGATGCGTATATATCAGCAGTTGCCCCACTTTTGGAGCATCTCTATGACCGCCTCCCTCGATCGCTTGCTCAACCGGCTCAAATCGGCCCCCCCGGACCACAATCTCAGCGGGCTGGAATCGGCGGTATTGAGTCGGATCAACCGCGAACGCCGCGCGGACATATTCGGCGCCAGCGCCTTCCAGGTTCAGCTTGCCGTGAGCTGCGGCGCACTGCTTCTTGGCTTGGCGATTGCCCAGTTCGCCGGCTTTGGGCTGATGCCGCGAACGCTCAGCAGCGAGCTCGTGGTGCTTTCGGACGATAGCTCAATGGCGCCCTCGGTAAGACTCGAGGGCGGAATTTGAACCCGTTCTGGCGCAATCTGCTCATCACGGTGGCGGTGGCGCTTGTGGCAGGGGGCATCGGCGGCTGGATGGGTGCGCAGAGCGCGCTGGAGAACGACGCCCAGACGCTTCCTTTGCGCCAGACAGTGCATGAGATTGTCCGCCGCGACCTGAATTTGACCCCCGATCAATCGAAGGAAGTGCAAGCGATCGAAAGCAAATATTATGACCAGCGCGTCGCACTCCGACAAAAGGTCGCGGGCGCCAATCGGGAGCTCGCCGATGCCCTAATGGCGGACATGGCGTTCGGACGCGAAGCCCAGCAGGCCAGCAACCATGTCGAGCAGGGCCTCGGTCAACTCCAGCGCGCGACCATTCTTTACGTGCTCGAAGTCCGCGATGTGCTAACCCCCGAGCAACAAACCGTCTACGACCGCAAAGTCCGCGAGGTATTGACCGCCACCGCTTCGCCGAGATCGTGAAGCCGGTCGACGAAATTCCGGACGCGTCTCTAGCTTCCGCTGCGTGCCGGGGCGACCAGGCGGCGTTCGCCGTCCTGATGCGGAGGCACAAGGGCTGGCTCTACCAATTCATCCGACGCTATGTGGCGGATCGAGATGAAGCTTATGACGTGCTGCAGGACAGCTTCGTTGCGGCTTGGCGCGCGCTCTCCCGTTTTGACACTGCACGGCCCTTCGAAGCCTGGCTGCGCCGCATTGCGCTCAACAAATGCCGCGATCGCGGCCGCCGCAACAGCGTCAGGCGCGCCGCCCTCCGCGTGCTCGGGCTCGGCGCCGTGAGCGAAAGCGCCGCGCCGGCTGCCGATTCCGCCGCTGCGGCCGATCAAGCGCTGCAGCGATTGCAGATCGCCATTGCAAACCTGCCGCGCCAGCTGAAGGAGCCGCTGGTGCTGACCATGCTCGAGGGAATGTCGCAGAAGGACGCGGGCGCGCTGTTGGGACTGAACGCCAAGGCAGTGGAGATGCGCGTTTATCGCGCAAAACGCCAATTGGCTGCGGTATTGGAACGCGGGGATTTGAGCGACATCGCCGGAGAGGATTGAGCCATCACGGACCAAGCTCGCGCTCCAGCCTCACGCGCCGAACGATGGAGGTGGCGAAAATTTCCTTGTTCTGCTCGAAACTATCCTTAATCGAATGGCGGCCGAACGGATCGGCTCCCCGCGAAGCCGCTTCTTCGGCAGCGGCGAGCTGCATCTCACATAGTGGAAGAATTTTGAGCGCAAACCCAATCACGTTGTCCTTGCCGTCATCGAGCGTCCTCGCCGAATTCACGAGACAGGCAATGTAGGCGTCGTTGGCGGTATGGACCTCATAATCGGAAGCGGGAATGGGCAGATCGGCGGCACGCTCGATTCTGCCGCCGCAACCGGCGGCAGCGCAGACCAGCACGGCGCAAGCGGCGCTGCGTATCAGACCCATGCCCTGCCCTGTCGTGATGCAAACCCGGCTCAAGCTATCGAGCGGCGAGTTCAACGGGCAGTTACGAAGGCGTCATCTCCCGGCCAGAATCAGCTGGGGACCAAGGATCGTCCAGACCATGCGGAGGATGAACGTCGAACGCGTTCAGCATCGCCGCCAGGGCGACGTAATAGCCCAGCGTGTTAACGAGCTCCACCAGATGGGTTTCGCCGAGCACGGACAGTACCGCTTCGTATGCTGAAGGGCTGACCTGTCGCAGGGTCATCAATTCATGGACGAAGCGGAAAACCGCTTTATCGTCCGGCCGCTCCAGGTGTGGAGTCTCGCCGCGCCGCAGGGCGGCAATGATCTCCTCTTCCAGTCCGGCTTCCCGCGCGAGGCGGGCATGGGCCGCCCATTCATGGCCGGAGCGCCAGTTAACGGCGATGACGAGGATTGCCAGTTCGAACGGGCGCCTATCCAGCGTGGTACGGAACCTCAATCCCTCTCCAATGGCAGACCAGTGCTTGCCCAGGGCCGGAAGGTGCAGAAAACCGTTGAATGGCCCGGTCAGGTGACCTTCGCCATCGATCAGCGAAGCTCGCTTCGCCGCCCGCGGACCTGACGCTATGGAATCATAAAGCTCCTGCTGCTCGCCAGAAAGGCGTGCGGGATCGACATAGGAGAGGCGTGTCATGCGAGCTCCGTGATCAGCCGAGCGCAATCCCGGCGAGGCGTCCGATGGCGTAGGTGATGAGCGCAGCAGCATAGCCGATAACGAGCTGCCGAGAGGCGGAAAACAGCACGCTCCGTCCGGTGAAAAGCGAGGTTCCCGTTCCAATGGCCGCCAACGCCAAACCGGAGAGCGCAAGGCTCGCGATCACCGCTTCGCTTCCCGTCAGGAAAAGAAACGGCGCGACGGGAAAAATCGCGCCAAGCGAAAAGAGCGTGAAGGACGCGCCGGCCGCCGTCCAGGCAGAGCCGCCGAGCTTCTTGGGGTCGATGCCGAGCTCCTCGCGTACGAGGGTATCCAACGCGACGTCCTTCTGGCTGAGCAGGCGGCCGGCGAGAGCGCGAGCCTCCCCTTCACCCAGTCCCTTGGCCTGGTAGATGAGGGCCAGCTCTTCCATTTCCTCTTCCGGCGACTGCTCGAGCTCCGCCGCTTCCGTCGCGATCTGCCGTTCGTACAGCTCGCGCGAGCTCGCGACCGACAGCCATTCGCCCATTGCCATGGAACAGGCGCCCGCCACCAGCCCGGCGACCCCGGTCAGCAGAATGGTGCGTTCGGCCGCCGCCGCGCCTGCGACGCCCATCACCAGGCTCAAATTGGACACCAGCCCATCATTGGCGCCCAACACCGCCGCTCTCAGCGCATTGCCGGCCGCGCCGCGATGGCGGCCCTCAAGCTGAGCCAAAGCGGGTCCGGCCAATCCGCGATGGGTCGAGGACGCGGCGTGGATGATACGCGCATGCGAGCGCTCGTCGGCCGACAACCGGCCGGCGACCGCGTCGGGCTGGGTATCGTAATGCGAGCTGTCGCGAGCCTCGCCCGCGGCAATGGCCGGCAGCACGAAACTCGGGCCGAAGCGCCGCGCCAGCCAACTCAAACCGCGTGCGCGCAGACTCGGCTTCAGCCGCGTATGGCCGTGCGTCGCGCGATCGAGCCGAGAGCGCCAGAACTCCGCGTGAGCCCGCTCCACGGCGGCCAGCCGGCGGTAGATGTTTGCGAGGTTGGGATCCTTTTCGGCATCGGCGAGCGCCGCATAGACCGCGGCGCCGTCGACTTCCCCCTGCAGATTGTCCTTGAAGCGGCGCTGCTCTTTGACGTCCGTCATGGTCTGGATGTTACGCGACGTTCACTGCCGCCGCCAGTTGGCGAATCAGACGCCAAGCAGCGGCCAATAGAACGCGACACTCAGCGCCAGGCCGATGAATTCGACCACCGTCAAGACCGCGCCGATCTTGATCAGATCGGTATGGCGAAAATAGCCGTAGGAGTAGCCCACCACCAAGGGCGCCGATTGGTAGGCGAACAATTTGCCGCCTGCCGAGAATGCCCAGATCATGCCGATCCACAGCGGATCGAGATGGTTGGCTTTGGCGAATTCCATCAGCACGGGAAGCGAGGTCGCCAGCATGGAGATTTCGCTTGCCGTGGCGAAATGGTAGACGAAGCCGCCCCAATAGAGCGCCGGCACCGCAACGACGCGGTCGGACAGCAGAGGGGTGAGACTGCCGAAAAAGAAATCCGTCAGTATCTTCAGCGCGCCGGTTTCCTGAGCCACGTTGCTCATGCACAGCGCCGAGGCCACGAAAAATACCGGCATCAAATTGGTGCGCTGCATGTCCTCGACGTCGAGCACCCCGACGAAGGGAAGGAACGCGATGAGCGCAACGCCCAGAGCAACCGCCGATGCAGGGATATGGTGGAAGGAATCGGTCATCCAAAGCACAATGGCAAGGACACTGAGCAGGCTCGATTTCACCGCCAGCGGCGTCCAGGCCTGGTTGCCGCGCAGCTTCGTTTTCAGGTCCTCCGCGTTGCCGCTGAGACGTTCCACTTCCGGTGGGTAGGCCCATTTCGCGAACTGCCATGCCGCAAAGATGGTGAGTAGCGCACATGGAAGGAACGCGACGAACCACAGAGCGTAGGAAACCTGTACGCCGCCGAAGCGCGTGATGTTCCCCACCGCGGTGATTGCCCCAGCTCCGGCGATCACCATTTTGTCGAAGATCGCCGCCGTATACGTCAGAACGAGGAAAATGCCGCGCCCGATATTCGAGCCCTTGCCGACGCCAAAGCCCTCGATCACGCTGATTGCGAATGAGGCCATGATGACGAGCCGCGCATTGCCCGACGGTACGAAAAACAACAGCATGAACGAGGTGATGATCAGGCCCAGCAGCAGCCGCGAATAGCTTGCCCCGACGCGGGATACCACGAAGGCGCCGATCCGCTGCGGCACGCCGGTCTTGTTGGCGGCAGTCCCAAGCATGATCGCGCCGAAAAGGAACCACGGCGTGTCGTTGGCAAAACCGCTGAAAGCGGTCTCGATCTTCGCGACGCCCGTCACCCAGAACAGCAGGCAGCCGATCAATCCTGCCGCGCCATATTCCATGACGTTGGTCATCCAGGCGAGAATCATGAAACTGGAAATCGCCATCGCCCCCTTGGCGGCGGGCGGCACGTCGAGCGGCAGGAGCCAGATCGCCACCGGCACCACTACGCATATGACCGCAAAGACGGCGCGCAACGTTTCGGACGGCGCGCCCATTGCGGCATGCGGTTTGCCAATCGTGACGTCGCCGGCGCTCATCGTCGTCGTCTCATGCAAGACGGCGGAAAGCTACAGAGGGATGGCCGGCAGCACAAACGCTAAACCCTGCCGCGGCCGGAAAAATTGCCGCGACGTTTGGGCGTTGGATATAGTGAGGCGGCAGCGGCGATGAGGCGCGGGATGAAAGTTTTCGACATGGATTCCCACTTGCGGGAAGAATATGTGCTCGACGAGGTCTACCGGCTGGAAGGACAATTTGCCGACCGCTCGCCGGTGCGCTTGAACGCCGAGAAGAACGTCCGCGCAAAATTCCGGCATGATCTCCAGCCCTGGCCCAAGCAGGTGGCGGCGCATTTCAACCACTCCATCGTCTACGATCCCCATGCCAATTGGAACGGCGGCGAGATCGCGCGTCGCCAGGTCGGCGGCTGGGACATGGAGACGCGGCTTGCCGACAATGACAAGGAGGGCATCGATCATCAGCTGCTGTTTCCGACTCAACTCAGCATTCCCACCTATATCGAAGGCGAGCTGGGAGCGGCCTTGGCCCGTGCCTACAACAATTGGGTGAAGAAGCTCGTCGCGGGCCATGAAGAACGGCTGTGGCCCGTCGGGGTGATGCCCTGGGGTCATCCCGAGGGGCTAGTGGATGAGCTCAGGCACTGCGTCAAGACGCTGAGCTTCAAAGCTATCCACCTGACGCCGTACAGCCACAAGCACACGATCGACAACCCCGTATTCGAGCCGTTCTACAGCGAAGCCGAGAAGCTCGGCGTGCCCCTGATGCTCCATCCCGCGACGATGGGCGAGCTGATCAACCGCTATGACAATTTCTTCGCGATGCATGTGCTGGGCCGCCCGTTCAATTGCACGGCCGGGTTGGTCGCGCTCACCACCGGGGGCGTGTTCGAACGCCATCCCGATCTGCGCGTCGCCTTCTTCGAATGCAGCGCCGAGTGGATCCTCTATTGGATGCACCGCATGGACGACGACTATAAGCGCATGCGGAACGGCTTCGCGCCGAAGATCACCCGGATGCCTTCGGAATATCTGAAGAAGAACTGCTACGTGACCTGCGAAGCCGACGAGAGGCTGCTGCCGCTCGCGCTGGAGCATTTCAGCGAGGATCGCGTATTGATGGCCTCGGACTATCCGCACTTCGATTCGGAATATCCGGGCGCCGTGCGTGGCCTCCAGGAGCGCAGCGACATCAGCGCCAAGCAGAAGCAGAAGATTCTCTCGGAGAACGCGCGCGATTTCCTGCGGATTTGAGAGGTCCTTCAGCCCGCGATGGCCGCTACATCGAAACTCGCCGGCGGTTCTCCACGCT
>Ga0134125_10005345_pt1 | contig 14604 bp, 9 predicted proteins | sample KB31751_FD_96464 | JGI IMG/M metagenome (GOLD analysis project Ga0134125, IMG submission 96464) | Terrestrial soil microbial communities with excess Nitrogen fertilizer from Kellogg Biological Station, Michigan, USA - KB3-175-1 | ecosystem: Environmental > Terrestrial > Soil > Unclassified ... | reverse complement strand
CATGCCGAAGGGCGATGTCGCGCGTGTGATCCAGGGCCTCATCACGGGAGTCGGCTTTCTGGGCGGCGGCACCATCCTCAAGCTGACCCGTGAGCACGAGATCCGGGGTTTGACGACCGCCGCGGGCATCTGGCTGACCGCCGCAGCCAGTATCGCCGCCGGTCTCGGCGAATTCGTGGAAGCGTTCGTCGGACTTCTGTTCGCGTTGATCGTGCTCGTGGTGATCGGCAGGTTCGGTGGCCCTCCCGCGGACCGCAACGAGAACGAACCGACGGACCGGCAGAGCCTCTGACGAATGACGGGCCGATGCCGTTCCAGCCCGCGTGTCAGCAGCGCAATCCTGAGGTGGACCGGATCACCGATCACAAAAATCTGACGTGGCTCAGCAAGGCTGTCCCCACACTGGAGCCTGCGTTTTATTTCACCGGACGGGAAGCGTATGCGGAGCAGGCCGCTCGTCTGGTGCGTGTGTGGTTTCTCGATCCAGCGACGCGGATGAGGATCTCATCGCGGGTGAGGAGCGTCCCGGCCGGCAATACCAGGTTCAGGAGGACAGCCAGTGTCTTGGGCTCGAGTAGTATGTCGACGCCTTGCCGCGTGAATTTTCGATTGGCGGGATCGAGGTGAAAGTCACCGCACCGATAGCTCGCCGGGCCCAATTCGACTCCCCCGGACGTTCTTCGTAAGCCTGATCTTACACCGTACGGGATTCGTGGAGGACCGCGGTCAGCGCCGCGTCTGTCGATAACCGTCTGTCAGAGTATCCAAAAATGAGATGTCCTGGATCTCATCCGGTGTCAGTGCCGCTGAGCCGGCGGACTGACGGTAGTCGGACGCCCTGGCTCAGTCTCCGCCAACTACCTGACCGGGAATTACCGTGGCGGTGTCGGCTCCAACCGGAGCCTCAGTGCGTTAGCAATGACGGACACCGAGCTCAAGCTCATCGCTGCTGCGGCGAGCATGGGACTCAACATGACGCCAAAGGCGGGGAAGAGCGCGCCGGCCGCTACTGGAATCCCGATGACGTTGTAGACGAACGCGAGAAAGAGATTCTGGCGGATGTTGCGCATCGTCACACGGCTCAATGCGCGTGCGCGGACGATACCCGCGATGTCACCCTTTACGAGTGTCACCCCGGCGCTCTGCATCGCCACGTCGGTTCCCGTGCCCATCGCAATGCCTACGTCGGCTTCGGCCAGAGCGGGTGCATCGTTCACACCGTCTCCCGCCATGGCGACGATACGCCCTTCTTTACGCAAACGACGCACTATGTCGTTCTTATGCTCGGGCAGCACCTCCGCTTCGAGCTCTGTGATATGGAGCTTCCGCGCAACGGCTGCAGCCGTTGCGCGGTGATCACCCGTGACCATCACGACGCGAATACCCTCGCGCTCGAGACTCTCGAGCGCCGCAAATGCGCTCGCCTTGACGGGGTCGGTGACTGCAATGACGGCTGCAGGGCGTCGATCGATCGCGACGAACATCGCGGTCGCGCCATCGCGGCGCAGGGCTTCAGCGTGCGGCTCGAGTGCGGCAATCGGGATGTCGAGCGCCCGCAGCAGCGCTGCGTTCCCGACTGCGGCAGGGCGTCCACCCACCGTTCCAGTAACACCCTTTCCGGTCAGTGAGACGAAATCAGTCACCGGCTCCAGCGGGGTACGTCGTTCCTGCGCCGAATTGGCGATGGCCGCCGCAAGCGGATGTTCGCTCGAGCGCTCGAGGCTCGCTGCGAGGCCGAGTACGGTTGCCTCATCGAACCCCTCTGTCGGCACGACCGCCACCACACGCGGCTTCCCCTCGGTCAGGGTGCCCGTCTTATCCACGATAAGCGTATCGATCTTCTCCAGACGCTCCAGTGCCTCGGCATTCCTGATGAGCACTCCGGCCGTGGCGCCCTTGCCGACGCCTACCATGATCGACATCGGCGTCGCGAGCCCGAGTGCGCAGGGGCAGGCGATGATGAGCACGGATATGGCGGCCACCAGCGCGTGCGCGAGCGGTGGCGGCGGCCCGATCACAAGCCAGATGATGAAAGCAGCAAGGGCGATGAGGATGACCGCGGGAACGAACCACGATGAGACCACATCGGCGAGCCGCTGAACCGGCGCGCGGCTGCGCTGCGCCTCGGCCACCATGTGTACGATGCGTGAAAGCATGGTGTCGGTGCCCACGCGCTCGGCGCGCATGACGAGCGCCCCGATACCGTTGATCGTGCCACCGATGAGCTTCGTTCCCGGTCCCTTGCTCACCGGCATCGACTCTCCCGTGACCATCGATTCATCGACTGCACTCGTGCCTTCGAGCACCGCGCCGTCCACCGGGACGGCATCGCCTGGCCGCACGCGCAGCCGATCGCCGACCTGAACGGATTCCAGCAGAACCTCTTCGTCGGTGCCGTCAGGTCCGATGCGGCGAGCCGCCTTGGGTGCGAGGTTGAGCAGGGCGCGGATCGCGCCCCCGGTGGCCTCCCGCGCGCGCAGCTCCAGCACTTGGCCGAGGAGTACGAGCACGGTGATCACGGCGGCGGACTCGAAATACACCGGAATGAGACCGCCGGCGCCGCGCAGGGTCACCGGGAATGCACCGGGTAAGGACACGGCCACGACGCTGTAGAGATACGCAACGCTGACGCCGAGCGAGATGAGGCTGAACATGTTGAGCGAGCGGTGCCGCAAGGATGCCCACCCACGATCGAGCAACGGCCAACCGGCCCAGAGCACCACAGGGGTCGCGAGCGCGAGCTCGATCCACATCGACACGACCGGTGAGGCGTAGCGGTGCAGGTTGAGCACACTCACGTCCCCGGCCATCTCGAGAATCACTATTGGCAGGGCAAGGACGGCACCTACCCAGAACCGGTGCATCATGTCGCGCAGCTCGGGGTTTCGAGCCGTTTCCGCGCTCGGCTGCAACGGCTCGAGTGCCATGCCGCAGATTGGACAGCTGCCGGGCGCGGTGCGCCGGATCTCCGGATGCATGGGGCAGGTGTAGACCGCGCCGGCGGGTGGAGCGCCCTTCGCGATGTCAGGCACGCGCCCGGCGAGGCTGGAGCCGTGGGAGTGTGATTGACTGCAACACTCACTCATGCGGAATCCTGATCGCCGAGGGCTTTGAGAATGGGGCAGTCAGCCGCGCGGCCGTGTCCGGGACAGGCGTCGATCAGGGTCGCGAGGCCCTGGCGCATGCGCTCGAGATCAGAGAGCCGCCGTTCGACATCCGCAAGCTTCTGCTGCGCCGCGCGCTTGACCCGCGCCACATCGCGCCTGCTGGAAAGCTCGAGCAGCTCCTGGATCTCCTTCAGGGTGAAGCCGAGCGCCTGTGCCCGCCGGATGAAGCGAAGCCGCGAGAGCTCCGTCGCGCCGTAGCGCCGGTACCCGGACGCCAGGCGTCGCTTGGGCGCGAGCAGCCCGTTGCGCTCGTAATATCGAACAGTGTCGATCCGCACCCCGGCGCGATGGGCGAGGGCGCCGATGCCGATGGAATCCATGCGTCACCTCCGGTCTTCGGGACGCATCCTAAACCCTGGACCATGGTCCAGGGTCAATCCGGTGGCGGCTCGCTCGGGCTCGGTTTGGTCTCGCCCTCCCTAGTCCGACGCCATCTGCTGTTCGGCGGCCAACCAGTCGTCGAGCTCGTGCCCGGGCTCGAATCCGCGCGCTTCTGCAATGAAATAAGCGGCGCGGGCAATCTCGTCATGGCTGGGCACAGCGCGGGTGTGGTCGGCGGCCCTCAGCAGACGAAGCGTCCACTGCAGGCTCCGTAATGGTCGAGATCCCTGAAGCAGTAAGCTCGCGGAACTCGGGAGTGTCAGACGAGGGTTGAAGTTGGGGTTCGAGCCTTCGCGGTTTATGTTCCGGTGCTCTGGGGTTGGCGGCCATCGTTTGATCCTCGCTTACCGCAGGGACTGCGGCGCTGTCAGCGCCCTAGCAACTCCCATACGTCCGGCGTTGGCTCGGATCTCGAGCCATCTCGTCAGAGGCGCCTGCGCCTGCATGAGAGAATCTTTCTTTGGCAGTCAGCTTGCCCCGCGAAGTCAGCCGCCCGCCAAGGCTCAGACCGCCGGCGGGTTCATCCGTGCAAATCCCTCCTGGATGCGGTACGGATAGTAGGGATAGGGCGGCATCGTCGCGCTCGCAGCGTCGAGGCGACCAATTTGCTCGGTGGTCAGCGTGCATTCGGCCGCACCCAGATTGTCGCGCAGCTGTGCCTCGTTGCGTGCTCCAAGGATCACCGAAGAGACGGTAGGCCGAGTCAACAGCCAGGCGATGGCGATCTGCGGTACGGTCTTCCCGGTTTCGCGAGCGACAGCTTCGAGCGCATCGACCACTCGGTAGAGTCGCTCGTCGTCCACCGCGGGCCCCGCCTGCGCCGTGGCATGCAGACGGCTCTCCTCGTGCACGGGCTGACCGCGGCGGATCTTGCCGGTGAGCCGTCCCCAGCCTAGCGGACTCCAGATGAGGGCGCCGACGTTCTGATCGATGCCGAGAGGCATCAGCTCCCATTCGTAGTCTCTGCCGATCAGCGAGTAATAGACCTGGTGCGCGATGTGGCGCGGCCATCCGTTCCGGTCCGAAATTGCGAGCGACTTCATGAGGTGCCAGCCGGAGAAGTTGGATGCGCCGATGTAGCGTACCTTCCCCGAGCGCACGATGGTGTCGAGTGTGGAGAGCGTCTCCTCGATCGGCGTGAAGGCATCGAAGACATGGAGCTGCAGGAGATCGATATAGTCGGTGCCGAGCCGCCTCAGCGCGGCATCCACGCCGCTGAGTAGGCGATGTCGCGAGGTGCCCGCCTCATTCGGGCCCGGGCCCGTCGGCAAGCCGAGCTTCGTGGAGATGAGCACCTTGCTGCGGCGGCCCTTGATCGCCCCTGCGAGGACCTCCTCGGCCGCGCCGCTCGAGTAGACATCGGCGCTGTCGAAGAGATTGGCACCGGCCTCGAGGCAGATGTCCACCAATCGCCGTGCTTCGTCGACCCCGCTTTTACCCCAGGCGGAAAAGAAAGGACCCTCACCTCCGAAGGTGGCGGTACCGAAGCTCAGGACGGGGACTTTGAGACCGGAGTTGCCGAGATTCCGAGATTGCACAGCTTCTGCTCCTCGTTGCGGCGGTTGATGGCAGCCGTCTGCCCGCTATGGGGCCTGGGGGCGCAAGATAAAGTGCAGTGGAAGAGCGCACGCATGGCAAAGTGTTCTGAGACCATAACTGCCTGTGTGGTCGACGAATGGCCGGGCGGCTCAGTGCATGTGACGCCCGAATCGTTCGACATCGAGAATCGTCACGGCGTCACCCGCGACTTCGGCCGATGGGCCGACGGTGCTGATTTACGTACTGGTCGTGCTGGCGGCCGGTGCGCGAACCGTCGCGGCGTTGCGCGGCAGGAACAGGTTGATTGGCTGGTGGCCGCGGGTGCGCTATGGGTTGGCGCCTTCGGCCTCTTCGCGTTGCGCGATCCGCCGCTCCTGCTCCGGGCGCGCCGAAGCCCTTGAGGGCATGGCGCCGCCCGGCGCGTCAATCCCCCTCGCGCCGGTGGCTATGCCAGGGTTACGCCGGGGTCCGCAGCCAAGGCCTGCACACAGTCTACGCTCAAAATTGCAAAAGGTTAGCTAGCTTCGTCCGATGCGAGGCGTGTTGGGTTGGCCCCAGGTCCATTGTTGGCGCGCCTTCCCTTACCTGGCTGGGTTGCTCGGGCGCTTGACTTCGGCCACGACGGTGCGAAACCCGCTTGCGTTGCTTTCCTCGCAGCTCGAGTTGCTCGATGGGGCTGGGCGGTAGCTCCGGGAGGAGTCTTTCGAAGCCCTCGAGCGCATTCAGGGATTTCAGTACGCGAATGAGGGTAACGAGCTCGGCGCCGCGCCCGGCCTCGACACGCTCGAGGGTGCGCTTGCCGATGCCCGCGCGCTCGGCGAGTTCAGCCTGAGTCAGGCCTGCAGCGATGCGGTAGCGCCCAATCCGCTGATCCAGGAGCTGGGCAATGGCCGCATCGGTGAGTTCAGGAGTGATGTTCATGATTCGCCGCTTATGACGACTAAGGACGAGGGATCCCCAATTAGCCGCCATTAAAGGCTAATGATAAGCAGCTCATATGTACGTCGCAAATCGCCAGATCTGGCGAATAATGCTTTCGCTTAGGGATTATTCGCCATATATGACGAAATATAATCTAAGTTGAACGGCGCCGGGGCGGCCTTCGCCTCGCCGATGACCGCGGCTGGACAGACTCGCTCGAAGGCGGCGCAGGCGCGTAAGACCAGGTCGTCTCGCCCATGGCCGCCCACTACTTGCAGGCCGACGGGCAGGCCCGCGGCGGTCAGCCCGCAGGGGATGGACGCTGCTGGCTGGCCGGTGAGATTGAAAGGAAAGGTGAAGGGCGTCCAATCGATCCAATCCCGCTGACGGCGCTCCGCCGTCTGTTGATTGGCGGGTAGCGCCGCGACGGGCTCGGCCGGCGTGAGGAGCAGGTCGTACCGTTCGTGAAAGGCATTCATCTTCGCGCCGAGGGGCCCGCGCGCGTATTCAGCTTCCATGTACACCAAGTGATCCGTCGTCTCGCCGATTTCCGCGAGTGCGACCAGACCTGGGTCCATTACTCGTCGTGCCTCGCGCGGAAAGCCTCGCAAGGTCAGGGCAAGGCCGCTCGACCACAGCGTGCGGAAGGTGTCCGTGGGGTCGTCCATGATCCGATCGACTTCTTCCACGCGCGCGCCGAGCTCCTCGAAGACGCGCGCCGCGCGTGAGACGATGTCGGCGATCTCCCGGTCGACACGCGCAAACCCGAGTGTTGGGCTGTAGGCGATGCGAAGCTCTGAGATGGGCTCACGCTGCTGCGCGACGTAATCGATGTTCTCCACCGGCAGAGCGCGGTAATCGCGTGCGTCCCGTTGCGCCAAGGCGCGCAACATGTATGCGGCATCTTCAGCGGTGCGCGCCATCGGTCCAACGTGCGAGAGCGTCCCGAAGTTGCTGGGCGGATACATGGGGACGCGGCCGTAGGTGGGCTTCAGGCCAAAGACACCGGTAAAGGCGGCTGGAATGCGGATGGAGCCGCCGCCGTCGGTGCCGAGATGCAGCGTTCCCATACCCAACGCAGCCGCGACTGCCGCACCGCCGCTCGAGCCGCCCGCCGTGCGGGTCGTGTCCCAAGGGTTGCGCGTGGTCCCGTAAAGAAGATTGTCGGTGACGCCCTTCCAGCCGAACTCGGGTGAGTTGGTCTTGCCCAGCAGGACGGCGCCTTGCTCCCGCAAGCGCGCGACGCAAGGCGCGTCATAGTCGGCTGTCGCATTCTCGGGTGTTGCGCGCGAGCAGCGCCGCAATGGCCAGCCCTGTGCCGCCAGCAGTTCCTTTACCGTGACGGGGACGCCATCCAACGCGCCGAGCGGCTGACCACGCTGCCAGCGCTCTTCTGACCGGCGTGCCGAGGCCAGTGCCCCCTCAGCATCCACGGACGTGAAAGCGTTCAGTCGGGGATTGAAGCGCTCTATGCGATCGAGCATGGCGGCAGCCACGTCGACCGGTGAGAACGCCCGCGAGCGGAACCCCTCGACCAGGCGTGCAACGGACGTTGTGCTGAAATCGTCGCCCATTCGCGTGCCCGCCGCGTGTGACTCAGAGCTCGCCCAGGGCGCGATCGAGGTCCGCGATGAGATCCACCGCATCCTCGATGCCGGCGGAATAGCGAATCAGATTCTCCGGGATGCCGGCGCGGGCGCGTTCCGCGGGCGTCAACTCCACGTGGCTCGTAGTCTGCGGCGGCCCGGCGGCCGTGGCGACGCCGCCGAGATGAGCGGCCCGCTGGGCCAGCTCTAGCCGGTTCAACACCTCGGTAACGGCCTCGAACCCGCCGCGCGGCATGAACGACAGCACACCGCCGAAACCCCGCATCTGCCGCCGCGCGACCTCGTGGCCCGGATGGGTCCGCAGGCCCGGGTAGAGCACCCGCTCGACTTTGGGATGGGCGGCAAGATGCTCGGCGACCGCTTGTGCGTTGGAGTTGTGTCGCGCCATGCGTAGAGCCAGCGTCTTCATGCCGCGAAGAATGGAGTACGCGGCATCGGCATGTAGGCTCGCGCCGGCGATCTCCCGAAACTGGTGAATGCGCCGGACCAGGTCCGCGCGGCCCGAAACGAGGCCGCCCAGGACATCCGAATGACCGGCCAGGAACTTCGTCGCGCTGTGGATGACCAGATCGGCGCCGAGCGCCGCGGGACTCTGGTTCACGGGTGTGGAAAACGTGTTGTCGACGGCCACCACTGCGCCGGATTTGTGCGCCGCCTCACTCAGCCGCGCGATGTCGACCACCTTGAGCGTTGGATTGGTCGGCGTCTCCAGGTACACGACGTCGCAGCCCTTGGCGATCGCCGCTTCGATCGCGCCCCGATCATCGGTGTCGCAGAGCGTGACGGCAATCTGGAAGCGCGGTAGGAAGCTCTCGAAGAGAGCGTTCGTGCCGCCGTAGGTGTCCTTGACGCTGACGACGCGGCTGCCTGCGGAAAGCAGGGCGAAGAGCGTGCCGCTGATCGCCGCCATGCCGGTTGCGAAGGCGGTGGCAGCCTCGGTGCGATCGAGCGTTGCCATCTTCGACTCGAGGACGGCGACCGTCGGATTGGTATTGCGCGAATAGATGTGGCCGGCGGCCTTGCCGGTCGCGACGGCCTGCCAGCTCGACAGCTCCGGATACGCGAAGGTCGCCGCATTGACGATCGGCATGACGGCCGCGTCGAACGGAAACGGACCCTTCTCGGCGGCCCAGACCGCTGCCGTGCTGAACCCATGCTCTTTAGTGCTCATTGGAGGACATCCGCGTGTGGAACGGAGGGAAAAATAGTAGCCAATATAGGCGCCTCAAACAAGGATAAGGGCGCTTGCCACCCCGCGCCGCAGCCTTTAGAGCCCGCACGCGTGTTCCCCTTCCTGGGATCGTTAACGGCAAGATTATTCTTGTAAATCAGCGCCATAGCTCGCCTCCGCCGGGTACCTGAGCGAGTCGCCGAAGACTGCCAGCCCAGCATGGCACTTCTGCGCCGAGACGCAACCGAGCCCTGAAAAACGCAGCTTGATTTGGATAATAAATTGGCTACTATATTCCGGTGGTCAATCGGGGGATACCATGAAGAACGTCATCAGCCCGCGGCTCAGCGCCTCATTGAAGCTCTCGGCCGCCGTGAGCGCGGCACTTCTGACAACCCTGCCGGCTTTCGCCGCCGACGCACAGTCCAATGTTGCGAGCGCGGCACCCGAGGCGCAGGTGTCCGATACGCAAGCGAGCGATCCTGCACCCGGCGATTCCGCGCCGAGCGAACCACTCGCCGAGATTCTCGTGCGCGGGTCGCGCCTGCCGACCTCTCTGGCGACCATGCCGCAGTCGGTACAGGTCGTGAACACCCGGCAGCTCGAGCAGCAGATGGCGATCACGACTGACGTGCAGACGATGCTCGCGAATACCGTGCCGGGTTTATCGCAGAGCTCCTACAGCACCGGCGAGACACTCCTGTCCCTGCGCGGCCGCAAGCCCGTGATCCTGATCGACGGCGTGCCGGTCACCTCCACGCTCAATGACACGGGCCGTGAGTTGTCGATGATCAGCGCGGAAGACATCTCCGAGGTGGAAGTCATCCGCGGATCGTCTGCGCTCTACGGGCAGAGCGAGGGCGCCGGTTTCATCAACTTCCTCACCAAAGGCGGCGAGCAGGGTCCGGCGAATTTCCGCACCGAAGTGGGAACGGGCGTCTCGCTCGCCAATCCCAGCGCAGATTCGCTGATCCCCTATTTCAGCCAGAGCGCGGCGGGTACGCTCAACAACTTCGATTATCGCGCTGGCGCCACCTTTACCAGCATCCGCTCGCTCTACGATGCCAACGGCGATCGGCTGCCGCCGCCGGTCGGTGCCGCGATCGAGAACTCCCAGACCGCTTCGGCCTTCGCCAAGGGCGGCTACAACTTCGGCGGCGATCAGCGCCTCGAGGGCTCGTTCTACTATGACAAGGAGGAGAGCTGGGACCGGTTCGGCGAGATCAACGGCAACATCCTCACCGGCCAGGCCGCGCAGGCAATCCGGCAGCCGGCCGCGCCGGGCGAAGTGCCGCAGCTCAACGACGAGACGCTGGCCAACCTGGTCTACGCCAAATCGTCGCTCTTCGGCTCATCGACGTCGCTGCGCATTCAGAGCTATTACTACAAGTCGTTCAGCATCTTCCAGTACACGGCGAAGCGCTTCACACTGTTGCCTCCCGGTCCGGATCAGAACGCGCAGACGGAGAACGACACCCACAAATACGGCGCCCGGGCCGATTTCAATACCAAGCTGACGTTCCTGCCGTTCGACGGAACGCTGCTCTGGGGAGTCGATTACATGCACGACCACACGACCGCGCCGACGGTCGATGGCCGCAACTTCGGTATCCCGCAAACGCTCTCCAGCATCGCCGGGTTCGCACAGCTGCAATTCAAGCCGATCGACCCCCTGACCCTCACCGTGGGCGTGCGCCGGGAGCACGACTCGCTCGAGGTCAGCAACTTCTTCTCGCTCTTCACGCTGGTCACCGTCACCGGCGGCAAGCTGCCGTACGATGCGACGCCGGTCAACGCGGGCTTCGTCTTCAACCTGACCAAGTCGCTCGATCTCTTCGGCGGCTACTCGCAGGGCTTCAACATCCAGCAGACCAGCCAGACCTTCCGCTCCTGGCCGGTAGACATCGACCTGACCGTCGACAAGCCGCCGCCGAACGTGGTCGACAGCTTCGAAGGCGGCCTGCGGTGGCATGGCAACGGGGTGACCGCCTCGGTCACCGGCTTCTACAACAAGTCGAGCGATGCGATTGCCTATTCGTACAATCCCGCCTTCCCGCAGGATCCGGCCTCCTCGTTCACGCCCGACCGGGTTTGGGGTGTGGAGCTCGAATCGCTGTACCACTGGGGCGACAGGTGGGAAGCGGGCTTGAGTTACGCGTGGATGAACGGCAAGGAGCAGACGAAGGGCGTCTGGTATCCGTTGCAGGATCGCTATATCCCGCCCTGGACGATCAACGCTCATCTGCAGTACGCGTTCGCACCCGGCTCGTATCTGCGGGTTCAAACCCTGTACTCCGGATCCCGCAATGCCTTCCCGGGCGCGGCGCCCAATGTTTTCTATGAAGGCCAGTATCACTCCTTCGTCCTCACCGACATTTCCACCCGGTTCGACCTGTCGAACATCCACAGCGCCAGGATACCGGGCGATATTACGGTGAGCGTCAGCAACGCGTTCAACAAGCTGTATTTCACGGCGTTCTCCCAGGGGTACAACACCAACGCCAACTACATTCGCGGGCCCGGCGCCATGCTGAACATCCGCTACGGCGTCAGCTACTGACGGTTTGCAGGGACCGCCCAGGGTCAGGGACAGTGCTCGATCCGAGCCCCTGGGCGTTGGCGCCGCCTGCCCGCGACAGTGTCGATCTCTTCGTCCTGTCGCCGCGGACCGAGCCGGCTTGGGAGCCGTGGCTCGCCGCTCAGCCGCGGGAGCGGCAGCGGTGGCTACGGGCCTGCCGGTTCGAGGCCGCCGCCGATCAGGTGGCCCTCCTGCCGGCAGCGGACGGCAGCCTGGCCGGGGCAGTCATCGGCCTCGGTGAGCGTGACCCCTCTGATCCGTTCGCTTACGGAAACGCCGTGGCGCGCCTGCCTGCGGCCCTCTATGCCGTCAACCCACTCCCAGCGCGCGCGGTCGGCGAGGCGATGGCGTTGGGATGGGCAATGGGCGCCCGCGGCCGATCCGGCGCCTGTCCCAGGCTGGTGTGGCCGACGACGGGGCCTACGGAAGGTCTCGCCTGGATGATCGAGGCAGAGATCGACGCGCGCCAATGGGCCGAGACGCCGGCCTGCGATCTTTCGCCCGAGAGCCTGGTCGCCTTAGGTCACGAGCAGCTCACCGGTCTCGGCGCGGCCTGCAGCTCTCACCGGGGTGCCGAGTTGCGCGCGCTCGGTTATCCGGGACTGTTCCATGTCGGCAAGGGCTCCGCCCGGCCGCCGGCGCTGCTCGATGCGACGTGGGGGCCGCCCGATGCGCCAAGAGTCACTCTCGTGGGCAAGGGCGTCTGTTTCGACGCCGGCGGCGTCAACGTCAAGAGCTTCCGTGACATGGCCCACATGAAGACCGACATGGCGGGGGCGGCGCAAGCGCTGGCACTGGCACGCCTCCTCGTCAGGGCGGAGGTGCCGATCCGCCTGCGGCTGCTGCTGCCGGCGGCGGACAACCTGCCCTCCGGCTCTGCTGCGCTGCCCGGCGACGTGATCCGCACGCGCAAGGGCCTCACGATCGAGATGGTGCACACGGACTATGAAGGGCGTGTGCTGCTCGCCGATGCGCTGAGCGCCGCCAGCGAGGATGAGCCCGATCTACTGGTCGATTTCGCGACCCTGACGGATACCGGGCTCGGGCCGGCGCTGGCGGGGTTCTTCACAGAGGACGATAATCTGGCGCAGACGCTGTCCCGGCTGGCGGCCGAGATCCGCGACCCGGTCTGGCGACTGCCCCTGTGGCGGGGCTACGCCGAGCGATTGAGGAGTCCCATGGCGGATCTGGCGAACCGAGAGAGCGAAGGAACACCCATCGCGGCGATCGCCGCGGCACTCTTCCTGGCGCCGTTCGCGGCCGGGGCACGGCGTTGGATCCACTTCGACTTCGACAGCTGGAGCGCCCCGGCGACCGGGTTGCGGCCGGAAGGCGCCAATGTGGCCGGCCTGCGCGCCGCGTATGCCCTGATCCGGCGTCTCTACGCCTGAGCAGCCGTGCTACGCATTCTCATCGTTGACGGCAACACGCGAGATACCAACGCGCGGCATATCGCCTGCGGGGGAGCCGCGACGGGTGACTTCTACGCCGCGGTACTGCGCAAGCTCTCCCGCGAAGTGACCACCGCCATCATCCACCCAGCGGACAATCCGAGGCTGCTCCACTCGGCGGTCGCCGACTACGACGGCCTCGTCTGGACCGGCTCCGCGCTCAACGCATACCGGGCCATCCCGGAGGTCCGCGCACAGGTCGAGCTGGCGCGGCAGGTCCTCGGGACCTACACGCCGATCTTCGGCAGTTGTTGGGGCCTGCAGATCACGGCAATTGCTGCGGGAGGCGAAGTGGCACCGGCGCGCAAGGGCCGCGAGATGGGCATCGCGCGCGACATCGAGCTGAACGATGACGGACGCGCTCACCCGATGTTCGCCGGCAAGCCGGCGCGCTTCGATGCCATCGCGATACACGCCGACGAAGTCGTCACCCGGCCGGCAGCCATGCGCGTCCTGGCCGCCAACGCGCATTCACCAGTGCAGGCGGCTGAGATCGCGTTGGGCGGCGGCTTCTGGGGGACGCAATATCACCCGGAGTACGATCTCACCGAGATCGCGATCGTCATGCGCCGTTACGGCGATCGTCTGCTCGCGGACGGAACATTCTCCTCAGCGGCCGCGCGCGATGAGATCGTCAGCGAGCTGAGTGAGCTCGGCAGAGACCCCGGCCGGAGCGACCTCGCGGCCAAACACCGTGTCGATGCCACGGTGCTCGATGCCGACATGCATCGCCGCGAGATCTACAACTGGCTGACCCTCAGGGTCGGGCCGGCGGCCTCCGCCCGGACCCGGGGCTGAGCCTGCCTCAGCGCTGTCCGACCACCAACACCGCGAACCCGGGTATCGCACGGCCGCCGACGCTCGTCGAGGGCGCGCGGCCGACCGGCAGATAGACGCGGCCGGTCTTGGGGTCGAGCGCTCCGGTCGTGGCACCCTGCGCCGTGACCACGGATGCGACGACTCGAGGTTTTGCTCCCGAGAGGCCGATCACTGTGAGATGCCCTTCGCTGCAGGGAATGAAGGCCAGGTTGCGCTGCGCGTCAACCATCACGGCATCGGGCGCGACGCCGATGGGAAGGGTCGCAACGACAGCGCCCGTCGCAGTGCTGACCACCTTGGCCACGTGATTGCCGCACGCTGAAATCAACCAGTGTCTCTTCGGCTCATACCCGAGCCCGGTCGGGTCGTCGCAGTCGCCAAGCGGCCAGCTCTTGATGAGCTTGCGGGCAGACACGTCCACCACGCCGATGGCGTGTTTGTCCTCCATATTGACATAGAGGCGGCCGTGGCCGTCTGCCGCGCCGCTCTCCAGGAGCGCGCCCATCGGAATCTTGCCGGCGACCGCCTTCCTGACAGGATCGATCAGGATGATCTCCTCACTGGCGGCCATGACGGCCACGAGGCCGCTCGAAGGATCGAACGTGGCGATCTCAGGACCGCGTCCCGCCGGTAGCTCCGCCACGACGGCGCCGCTGCGGCCGTTCACCAGCGCCGCTTGGTTCGTGTCGTCGAGAGTCGCCACCACGAGATCGCTTCCAGGGACGGGTGCGACCATCCGTACGCGACGACCGCCGAGCGGCAGTGGTGTGACTTTGCGGCTGTCGAGGTCGACGGCGAGCATCCCATCGGTCCGACCTATGTACAGACGCCGGCTGGCCGGATCGATGGACGCGAAATTCCAGGCGCCGCGGGGGCCGTCGATCTGGTCGATCACGGCCAAGTGGCTGGCCGCTAGCGCAGGCAGCCCCCACGATGTCCCGAGGAGAGTGAGAAAGACGCCCAGGAATCT
>Ga0134125_10005344_pt1 | contig 14605 bp, 9 predicted proteins | sample KB31751_FD_96464 | JGI IMG/M metagenome (GOLD analysis project Ga0134125, IMG submission 96464) | Terrestrial soil microbial communities with excess Nitrogen fertilizer from Kellogg Biological Station, Michigan, USA - KB3-175-1 | ecosystem: Environmental > Terrestrial > Soil > Unclassified ... | reverse complement strand
TCGAACACCGGCCGGCGCAAGAGCTTGCCCTTGAGATCCCAAAGCGCGTAATCCACGGCGCTGATCGCATAGCTGGCCAGGCCCATGACGCCATAAGGCGAAGCCAGGCGCTGCATCATGTCCCAGAGCTGCTCGGTGGCCATGGCATTTTCGCCCACCAGCAACGGGCCGATATGCTCGTTGATCAGCGCAGCGACCGGATTGCCATAGCGGCTGGCGCCGAAGCCCCAGCTTCCGTCTTCCGCTGTCACCAGGCAGCCGACGGAGGGCATGGTTGGTCGCCACAGGGCGCGCTGCTTCTTGAAGCGGGGAAAGCGGGACATCGGCCCCGCGACTTCCGCCGAGGCGGTCCAGGCCGGCCGGCGCGGCGCGGTCACCATCTTGCCGCCCGCCAGGTCGCTGCCGATCAGGAACCCCTTGACGCTGGAAATCTTCACCGTCACCCCCGGGCCCTGCCATGACGCACTTATTGCGCGCCTGCTGCCTCGCTTCAGGCCGCCTGGCGGCTCTTTTTCCTGGGCGCAGCCTGGGGTGCCTCGTACCCCAGTTCGTGGCTGATCTGCTCTGCGGCCCCGCGGACATCGTTTATCAGGGTCTGCATGCGCTGATCGTCCATGTAGTGGGCGGCACTGGAGACACTGATGGCCGCCCTGATCTTGCCGGTGGCGTCGCGGACAGGCGCGGCCACGCAGCGGATGCGGTCTTCATTCTCTTCCAGGTCGAAGGCGTAGCCGTTCTTGGTGTAGTCGCGCATGCGCCGCAGCCAGGTGCCTTCCGCCACCTCATAAGGCTGGCCGACGCCGTTCTCGCAGCGATAGAATTCGCGCAGCTTGGCCTCGTTTTCATCCAGCAGAAGAGCCTTGCCCAGACCGGTGGAGCGCAGGGGCTGCAGTTCGCCGACGCGCGAACTGATTTCTACCCTGCGGCGGCCCGGAATCTTGTCCAGATAGAGAGCACGGCGCCCGTCCAGGACGCCGAGATGGACGGTGTCGCCGGTCTGCGCTGCCAGCCTCTCGAGATGCTCGCGCGCAACCCGCGGAATATTGAGCTGCACCCGCGCCTGATAGCCGACCTCCAAGGTCTTGGGACCCAGGCCATAGCCATAGCGCGGCACGAAAGACAGATAGCGTTTTTCGACCAGAGTCGAAGCCAGCCGGTGGGCGGTGCTGCGGTTCAGCTTCACGGTGGCGGCGAGATCGGAAAGATTGTTCACGCCGGAAGCGACAGCCTCCAGCACCTCGAGGCCACGCACCAAGGTCTGGCTGCCCAGCCAGCGCTTGGTGCCGACCTGCTTGCTCTTGGATTTGGTTGAACCAGGCTTCTTGTTCATGAACGACCGCACTTCCGGGACATGGCGCCAGCATCCTTGTTATTTGTGTTTTGTGACGCTCTTAGCAGCTTCCGCCCGTGATCTCAACATGTGGTATTGTCGCTGCTCGACTTTTTCATAGTAAAAATGTCGCTCCACGATCATTTGCCGTGCCGTAAACATTGCGGGATCGACACCCGGCGGTCGCAAGGTCCGAGCCGCGCGCAGCCATCTTTCACATACTGAGAGAAGCGTCCCATTTTCTGCGAGCCCCTGGCCGCGCGCCGCTGTTTCTCTCACCCAGTGCAAGAACTGCGCAGCTCGGCCGCATCGCCTCTCTTGTCCCGCGCGACGCTTCTGCTTTGATCACAGTGTCGCATACGCGGGCCGCTCGACCCCCCTGGTAAGCGGACCGCACGACCAGCCCCGCCGTTCCCCCTGGACCGGCGGGGCTTTCGATTCTGGCTTCCTACTGGAAGAAGATCATCCGCTTTTTGGAATCGAGAAGCGCGCGGTCGAGGCCGGGCACGGAACTCTCCAGATCACTGAGATCCTTGAAGGGCCGGGTTTTGCGGCGCGCCTCGATGGCCTCCGCAACGGACTGGGACGCGTGCAACACCGTCATCAGACTTTCGGTGTCGGCATGATTGACGTCCACTGTGGACATGTTCTCGAACAGGAACTGCATGATCAGATCCAGCTCGTCCGGCGTCGCCTGGGCCCCGCGATCGAGCATGGATTGCACCGTGTCATGCCAGGCATCGATGTCCCTGGGCGTGTCCATCACCAGCTGCATGCTGTGGCAGGACGAGCAGACCTTGACGGTCGCCGCCTGGGGCGTGGCCGCGCTGCCCGCCGGCGCCTGGGCGGCCGCCGGCGCGAGCATCGCCGCGGCCAGAAGCCCGCAGACAGCCGGCAAGTACAACGCAAACGATCGGAAAGCTTTCACAAATCGACGCGGGTTATGGGAGGGAAGCCTGTTTCATGCCCGCATTCGGGTCAGGGCCGGTAGGAGTGGCAATCGGATAGGCCTTGCCGGGCAGCACGGGCATGTGCGGACCGACGCCCATCTTCTCCGCCGTCACGAAGTCCCCATATTCGTTGCCGAACTGGTTGGAGACACGCTGCAGGTGGCCATCCAGGAAGGTCATGTCCAGCAGCTTCTCGCTGAACATCTTGGTGCCGAACTCGCTCTTCATGGTGCCGACGACCTTGCGGGTCGCAACATCGATAATGTCACCGGACGAGGCATAGACCAGCTTGCCGTCCAGCCCGAACGTCATCCAGTACACCCCATCGGGCGTGTCAATGGTGGCGATCTCCTTGGGATTGTCGTCATTGGTGAAGATATGGATTTTCTTGAAGACGCCGTCCGCCAGCCAGACTTCCTTGCCGTCGGGTGTGATGGCGATGCCGTGGCTGGGGCAGCCATGGGGAATGCGCGGCCGCGGCGAGGTGTTCCAGACCTTGCGCCAATCCTCGCTGGTGACCTCCACCGTCTTCAAAATCTTGCCGGTGTTGGTGTCGGCGATGATGTAGCCCAGGAAGTTGTTCTGGTTGACGTAGATCTTCGAGGAATCCTTGTTCAGGACCTGGACGCGGACATTGTCCGGGAACTGAATGGTGCGGATGACCTTGGCGGTTTCGACGTCGGCGATCTGCAGCAGCTTGCCGTTGGGCGACATGAAGGCGCGCTTGCCGTCGGCGCTGAGATTGAGGTTATGCGCGCCCATGCTGCCGGGCGCATGGATGGTGGCCAGCAGCTTGCCGGTCTTGGCATCCAGCTTGTACCAATAGTCCTGCAGGTTGGAGCCGACGATCAAGGTCTTGCCGTCCGCATCCACTTGCGGGCGCTCGCAGCATTTGCCATCGAGCGTCGTCGTCCACACCATCCGGTCCGTGGCCAGATCGATGGCGCCCAGCCGCCCGCGGGCGGCCAGATAGAGCATGTTGGTGGCCGGGCTGGCGGCGACACCGGAGATGTCCTCCGGGCTCATGCTGCCGGAATAATCCCAGACATGGATGTGCTTGACGAAGGCGTAGTTGTTGTCGGCGTCCAGCACGACAATGCCGTCACCATTGGGATAAATGGGCCGCTCCAGCGAGCCCGGCAGGGTGACATAGAGCAGATGGCGGGTATGAACCGTGAAGTCACCCCGCGCCCGCGTGGGCGCGCCGGCCGGCCGCTGCCGCGGCGGCTCCGGCGGCTGCACGATCGGGCCGCTGCCGACGACATTGGCGTTGGGAGAAAGCGGCCCGGTATTCATCTGCTGACGCGCGGCGCCAGGCCCCTGGGCGAGCGCTCCGCCGCAGGTGGTCAGCAGCAAGGCGGCGGCAAGTTTGAGCAACGGGTTTTTCATCAGCTTCCTCACAAATCTGGCCGGATTCAGGCGACCAGGAACGGCTTGAGATAGGAGTTCAGCGCGAGCCTGATCTCGGCCTTGTTCGCCTCGGTGATCGGCCCTGCCCGGCGGCGGCCGCCACCGCCAGCACCCGGCGCCGGCGGATTGCTGCGCATGATCGCATCTTCGGGAAACACGCCACGCGCCTTCATCACATAGTCATTGGAATGCGGCAGGGAGTTGAAGGCCAGGAAGCGGCCGAAAATGTCATAGGCATCGCGCTTCTTGCCGGCGCGATAGGCATTGAAACAGGACTGCAGCACATCGGCGAGCCCGGTATAGGGACAGGTGCCCAGGAAACCGAGCTCGAGCTCGGCGAAGAAGGTGTAGCCGCCGCCGCCGGAAAAATCTTCCAGCTTGCCGCCGGTCTTCTTCAGAAGTTCGGGGGCGCGCTCCAGGGGATCGCCGGCTTCGTCCTTCACCGCGACGATGCTGGGGATGGCCGCCGCCAGCGATACCAGCTGGTCCACGCTGACATCGCCAACGGCCTGGACCATGATCGGCAGGTTGCTGGCATCGGCGAGCGCCTTGAAATAGGCGATCCTGTCCGCATCGCTCGCGTTGGGCGGAACAAGGGAGATGATGCCGTCCGCGTTCAGGCTCTTGGCCTTTTTGGCATAGGTCTGCGAATTGGCGACGTTGAAGCCGGCGGTCTGAACACCCAGCACCAGCGCGGTTTCACCCTTGACGGATGCCAGCGCTTCGGCGCCCGCATTCCATTCCGCCGCGGAGAGGCTCTGCCAGCCACTGGCATTCTGTGGCCAGGCCATGCCGGCCACCTTGCCGCGATTGAGGAACTGCTGCTGGCGAACCATCGCGTCCGCATCGAAGCTGTTGTCCGGCTTGCACGGCGTCCAGCCGATGGGAAAGACCCCGGCGAGCGATTTTCCATTGGGAGATTTGGCGATCTTTCCAGCGGCGGCGAAGGCGGCATTGCCACCCATGGCAAGGGCGGCCAGCGATACGCCCGCGCCCTGCAGGAACGAACGGCGGTTCTTTGTCATCTCGGTACCCTTCTTCATGAATGTTTCCAGAGATCCTGTTTTTCGGTTCTTCTCTAACAAATCATCGCTGCCGCAGCATCCGCCGCGATACCGGCCTTCTCAGAAAGTGAGACCCTATGTCAATGGGTCACTCTTTCATACACCGGGAAGATTTTTCTGCTGATCACATCGGCGGCCGAGAGCAGATGCCCCGACACTTCCTCTTCCCAACTGCGGCAGACATTACTCGCCGCGTCGGCAAAGGAAATCGCCGCGATGGTATGGCCCAGAGGATCGCGGACGGGCGCTCCCACACAGGCGATGGTCTGGAAAACTTCCCGGTCGTCCACCGCGTAGCCGCGCTGACGCACCGCAGCAAGTTCCGATCTGAGACTGGCAACGGTGGTGATGGTTTGCGGCGTCAACGCGACGAAGTCGCCGTCATAGAGAAAATCTTCCAGCGCCTGGGCCGGCATTCCTGCCAGGAGAACTTTTCCCAAGGCGCTGCAATAGGCTTCCTGCTGCGCGCCGACCCGGCTCGGGATCGGCACGCGGACCGGCTCACCGAACTTGGCGGCATAGCTCACCATGGTGCTGCTGAGCACACCCACATGCACCACGCCATTGAGGCGACCCGCCAAGCCAGCGAGAAGGTCTTCCGATGTGGCGCGGATCAGATCTCCTACCGCCACGTCCTTGGACAGCGTGGCGAGCACCATGCCGGGCCGGTAGCAACCGCGCCGGTCGCGCACCACCGCGCCGATCTCCTCCAGCGTTTTCATCAACCGGTGGGCGCAAGCCTCGGACAGCCCGGTGCGGCGGCTGAGTTCGGCATTGGTGACCCATTCCTCGGCGCCGCGAAACGAACGCAGCAAGGCAAAGGCTTTCTGTACGGATTGGTTCTTAGGCGTCGCCACCCCGATCTCCCCTCATCGAGCTCTCATTGGTCAGGCCGCTTGAAGCAGCTCTCGCCGCGCAACGCGGGACCTCAGTCTCATTATTTAAACTGATAGCAGGTAATATGAGACAAAGCAAGAAACCGCGCCGAAGCGGCAAGGCCGTCATGGTGCAGCGCAGCAAGCGAAGCCGGCCCGGAGGAAATCGTCAATAGGTGGTGCGGCCGCCGGAAATATCGAAGGTTGCAGCGGTGGAAAAAGAACACTCCTCGCTGGCGAGCCAGCAGACCAGCGCGGCGCACTCCTCGCCCAAGCCCAGCCGGCCCATCGGAATGCGTGAGCGCATGTAATCGATCTGGCTCTGCGGCAGCTGGTCCAGGATGGGACTTTCAAACGTGGCGGGCGTGATGGAATTGACCAGGATGCCGCTGGTCGCCAGTTCCTTGCCCAGCGATTTGGTGAAGCCGATCACCGCCGCCTTGGAGGCCGAATAGGCAGAGGCCTTGGGATTGCCTTCCTTGCCGGCCACGGAGGCAATGTTGACGATGCGCCCATAACCATTTTCGAGCATGCGCGGCACGATCTCGCGGCAGCAGTAGAACGTGCCGTTCAGATTGACATTGAGCACCTGCAGCCAGCTTTCCACAGGAAAATCCTGCACCGGCGCCGTCGCGCCGGTGATGCCCGCGCAATTGACCAGAATGTCTATTCTTCCCAGCGCGTCTGTGCTCGCGCGCGCCGCCCGGACAACCTCATCATGATTGCCCACGTCAAGGCGGACGGCGTGGACATCTCCCAGCGTGGCTCTGGCCTTTTCCAGAGTGACCGGATTGAGATCCCAGATCGCGACCCGTCCGCCTTCCTGCCTGATGCGTTGCGCGGTCAAGAATCCCAATCCGGATGCGCCACCAGTAACAACCGCGGTGCGGCCAGAAAAACGGCCCGGAAAAATGTGGTCTGGCCCCTTCTGTCTTTGAAGCGCAGACGGTGGCTCGGCCTGTTTGACCGGCCCGGCGCCTGCCCTGCCCGTCTCCAGACGGATGTCGGCGGAATGACGCGTGCCTGCTTCGGTGCGATGTGACAAAACGCCCCCTGCTCAACCTTCCATCAATTCATTCGAGGCGTGGACCTCGCCGCTTTGAGGGCAAGGTCATCGCAATCGGATCAGAACTGCTTGCGCAAGCTGAACACGGTGTAGCGGCCCAAGGTTGAGCCGTTTGCCATGATAGTGGCGCCGCCATTGTTCGGCACATCGCCACCGCCAGAGAGATAAATCGGCGGGCCGTCATCGGCGATGTTGTTCATTGTGATGCTGAATTCCGAGTCACTCAGCCAGGGCGCCAACCCGCTCATGTCATAGCTCACATACATATTGACGGGGTGGAATGCAGGGATGCGCTTCTGCCCATACAGGGACAAGGCCTGGTTAAGAACGGGCGAAACATTGAAGCCCGGGCTATAATTCACCCACACCCGGCCTGTCACCGGACCGATCGTGGCTCCCACGAACGCGGTCCAGGCGGAGAGCGGAACGCTATACTGCTGGAGATTGATGGGGGCTAAGCCCGGGGCCGGCGTGTTCGTGTTGGTGGAGTAGATCGTGCCGGCAAGGCCAGCCGACAGATTGCCGAAGCCTTCGATGTCCGTCGTGTAGTTCGCTGCGATATCCAGACCCTCGATCAACGCCTCGCCGAGATTGTTGCGGCGCAGGTCATAGAGGATATAGGGAGGATTTACGCCCGGCGTATTGAAGGCGGAGGCCAGATCCGGTCCGGGGAACCCGGTGGTGGCGACAAGCGCATTTCCATTCGCGTCAAAATTGGTGGGATAGCGAGCCTGGATCTGAGCCAAGGTCGGGTTAAGTATATAATACTGATTATAGGCGCCGGAGAACAACACTTGGGGGTTGTTGAGGATCAGGCCCTGCTGATGTTCGAACTTTGTATGGAAAGCCGTGACGCTGATATTGAGTCCGGTCAGGTCCAGGCCGAGCTCGGCAGTGGGATGGAAATCGCCGCCGATCGACCATGTCCTGCCGGTTTCCGGCCCCAGGAGCGGATTGCCGCCCGGTGTGTTGATGACGGGACGCAGCGCGTCGGCAGCCGACGTGCCCGGGGGCACGTTGGTGTTCGCGGAGGTACGCTGGGCGGTATAGGTGAAACGCGTATCCGGGGCCGAGGTGTCGGCAAGGCTGGGCGCGTCATACGAGGTACCATTGGTGGCGCGGATGGTAAGCGCCGCGAACGGCTCGTAGGTGATGCCCAGCTTATAGTTTTCGGTGTTGCCGAAATCGCTGAAGCTGTCGATACGGCCCGACATGTTGAAGGTCAGTTCGCGCACGAAGGGCAGTTCATTGTCCTTGCCGACAATCGGTATGTTGATTTCGGCAAAGCCCGTATTGGTAATGCGGTGCGGCCTGGCAACTGCGACCTGCGAGCCGGCCGCCGGCGGACCGAAATTCGCGCCGATCCCCCAGTTGGTGTTCCAATTGGCGACATAATCGTCAAACGCGTACTGGCCGCCGACCGATGCCTTGACCGCGCCGCCGGGCAGATCGAACAGCGTGCCGTTCGCCGAGAGGCCATACTGAATCTGATGCTGGATGGCCTTGCCCAGCTGTCCGTTATCAACAATCCGGTTGACCACCTCAGGATTGCCGGCGGTCAGATTGTAGGGATCCACTGCATTGCCGGCGAGACCCGAGCTGGCGACCAGCACAGGTGTTTGAACACCTGCGACGGTCGTGCGACGCAGCGCTTGGGCCAACAGCCCCGTATTGAGCGACCTCTGGAAACCGGTGGTGTTGCTGCGGCCGTAATTAAACATCGCGGTCGCCTGCCAGTCACCGAACGGCAGGTCCACCACTAGCTTGGGCGTGATCTGAAACACCTGAACGTTGTTGTAGTCGGTGTAGCCCTGGCTGCCAAAATAGGGCCCGAAAGCGAACGAGATATTCTGGGTGGTTTCGCCATTGATGGACTGGAAATAGGGATTGGTGGTGTCGATAGCCATATTTGTGGCGTTCAACTCAGGCGTAAAACGCGAATCCAGGCGCGTGGACCAGAGGAACCTCGTCGAGAATTCGACGCCGGGCATGATCTGCTGGTGGAACTGGCCGAAGAAGGAATTCTGCTCTTCCCTCGGAAACAGCGAACCAAAGGAGTTGGTGTCGCAACGGTTGAGCGAACCCGCATTGGTGATGGGATTCAAGGCGCCAAACGGACCCGCGGCAGCAGCCCGCAGCGAACCGGGCGCGGTACTTACCGTATTGGACGTCAACGCGTAGTTGGCGCCGCCCGGCACGGTGATGTTCGCCAGATCGCACGAGGTACCGCGCGAGTCGCGGCCGCCGATGCTGGTGAGGTCCATCTTGGTATAGGGCCGGTCCTTGGCCATCAGGTAGGTATTGTCCTTGTGCTCGAAGGCCAGATAGGCGCCGCCACTGCCCCAATCGGTACCCGCCATTATGCTGGCGTTGAAGGCGCTGTAACCGTCGGCGATGCCGACCGAGGCATTGGCCTGGAAGCCCTGATAGGTGTCCATGGTCACTAAGTTGATGACACCGGCAATCGCGTTGGCGCCATAGATCGACGAGGCGCCGTCGGGCAGCACGTCCACGCGACGCAGCACGATAGTCGGGATGATGCCCGCATCCGGTGTGGTCGCCAGACCGCTGACGCCCACCAGGTTATGCCCGTCCAGCAGCAGCAGCGTCGAGGAATTGCCGAGAATGGTCTGGGCGGGGTTGTAGCGGATGGACGGCCGCACGCCGCCGATGTTGATCGCGGTGGGCGAGACGGTCTGGGTGTTGAAGGTATTGGCGAGCTGCGGAATCTGGTTGAAAATTTCTTCGGTGGTGACGGCGCCGGTGGCCTTGATGTCGGCGGCATCCACGGTGATCAGATTCGTACCAACCGGAGCAATGCCTTTGATCGAGGTGCCGGTGGCGGTGACGGTCACGGCTTCGGTCTGTGGCTCGGGCTGCAGGCTCGGCTGGGCGCCGGCGGGGCCGGCGATCGCCGCCGCGAGAGCACCCAGCGAGGCGCCGCACAGAAGCTTCTTGACGACGCGTGTGTCGAATCCGGTTTTGAAGAACATCAGCTTTCCCCTGTGAAGATGTTGCACCTCCGCGGCTGAGCGCAGAGCTCTTTTGGTGAAAACTTGCCGAGGGCTCCAAAAGCTGTCAAGCAAGTGTTGAACACGATTCTCGTATTTTGAGATTTGAACGGCGCCGGCAGTATGGGTATTTCAGGCGCCCCTCGATCCCGATTTCCTCGCTGTAATCAAGGTCTCACGGCAAAAAGAGCAAACCGGACCGCATGCGAAGAACAACATACGCAAGATTATTCTCGCCTCGGCTGCCGCATCGTTTTCCTGGCTTGGTGACTTTGATGCAACAGCCGCGCCGACCGGCTGGCGGGTGCTTGGGGGCATCCGCCAGCGGCCACCAATGATCAGATCAGCCCCCGATCACGCGTCCGGCCAGCGGCATATCGCGTCCCGTTTATGCACTGTTGTCGCCTTACAGGGACACGATGGCGTGCACCGGCGCCGCCGCGCGCCTGGACTTTTCAAATAGCTATTCGTGGAAATAGCTATTTGTATCCAAGCGCAAACGCCCAGAGGATCTGTCCATCCATGCCGGCGATATATTGCCGGCCATCCACCATGTAGGTCATGGGCGTGGCCCGCCAGCTGTCATTGGTGCGGAAGCGATAGAGAGTCTTGCCGGTCTTGGCATCCACTGCCGCGAAATCGCCGCCCACCTCCCCGTGGAACAACAGGCCGCCATCGGTGGTGAGCACGCCGGTGTAATCGGTTTCCTGCGGGCCCGGCATCGGTTTTTCCCAGACGATGTCGCCGGTCTCGATATTCAGCGCCCGCACCAGACGCAGACCCGTCTCGGACGGATCGGGATTGTTGCCGAAGACGCGGCCCTTGCTGCGATAGATGCCGCAGTCTTCTGCCGCCATGACATAGAACAGCCCGGTCTGCGGATCGTAAGAAGACGGATACCAGTTGGTGGCGCCGCGCACGCCAGGGCAGGTTTTGGTCCCCTCCACCGTCGGTGTGTTGCCCGGCAGCAGATGCGGCGCACCGGTCTTGGGATCAAAGCGGTCCACCCAGGTGATGTTGCGGATGAAAGGCTTGGCCAGCAGGAACTCACCGGTGGTGCGGTCCAGCACATAGAACACGCCGCTGCGCTGGGCCGACATCAACAGCTTGCGCGGCTTGCCCTTCCACATGGCATCCGCCAGCACCACGGGCTCGGTGGCGTCCCAGTCATGGGTGTCATAAGGCGTGAACTGGAAGTGCCACTTGAACTTGCCGGTCTTGGCGTCCAGCGCCACGACGGAGTTGGTATAAAGGTTGGTGCCGCCGCGCTCGGAGGGATCGGTGTCGGGATACGGATTGCCGACTGTCCAATAAAGCGTTCCGGTTTCCGGATCGTAGGAGCCCGTCTCCCAGGTGGCGCCGCCGCCGGTTTCCAGCGCCCGGCCGATCCAAGTTTCGGAGAGCGGCTCGCCCGGCTTGGGGATGGTATAGAAACGCCAGGCTTCCTTGCCGGTATTGGCGTGATAGGCAACGATAAAGCCGCGCATCGGGCTGTCGCCGCCGGCAATGCCGGTGATGACAAGATCATTGACCACCATCACCGAGGCTGAGGTGTAGACCTTGCCCTTCTCCGAAGGCTCGGCCAAGGGTTGCGACCACATCACCGCGCCGGTGAGCCGGTTCAGACAGACGATGTAGGCATCATCCGAGGTGTAGAAGAGCCGGTCGCCAAGGATGGCGACACCGCGGTTCGGGCCGGCGGCCGCGGGCGCCTGGGTACGGAAGGGCCCGCCGCCCCGCGCGCCTGGCATGCGTTGCACGCCAAGACCGTTGGTGCGCGGCGTGCACCAGATGCTGAGGCCGGTGCGGGCATCCAGGGCGCAGACCTGTGGTCCGCCGGTGATGTACATGATGCCATCCACCACGATCGGCTCGCCTTCCAGCCCCACACCGCCCGGCACGAAGGCCCATTGCGGCTGCAGCTGCTTGACGTTCTTGAGGTTGATCTGGGCGAGCGGACTGTGGTGATTGCCGTCGCGCTTGCCGTTATACGTCGCCCAGTCGCCGGGCTTGGGATGCATCACCGCATTGATCTCGGCCTGGCTCACCGGCGGCACATCATGCTGCAGCGGTCCGGGATTGATGCCGCCCAGGGTACCCAGATAGGCGAGCAGGTCGCGGCGCTGGTTTGCATCGCCGTGGAAGACCGGCATGTAGGATGTCTTCTGCTGGGTGATGGAGGCAATGTCGCTTTCGGACAGCATGCGGAATTTGCCGTCCAGGGTCTGCAGCGCCACTTCATGCTCGGTGCGCCGGCGGGCAAAGCCGCGCAGCTTCTCGCCGGACTTGCCGGACTTGGACTTAAGAGTCACATCCTGCAGCGCCCATTGGAAATCGGCACAGAAGGCCCAGCCGGGGCAGATGTTCAGTGACTGGGTACCCATCAGCGAGGTGGGATTGTCCAGCCAACGTTCCATTTCCGGTCTGGTGGAATGGGCCGCGATGGCGGAGAGGTCGGGTCCGTTCGAGCTGCCGCGGCCGCGCACCATGTGGCAGCTGGAACAGCCGCCGGCGCCATAGAAATAAGCCTCGCCGGCCGCGACCTGTTCCGGCGGCGCGGCCTGAAGCCCGGACATATTCTCCGAATGCAGCCAGGTGGCGATCCGTGTCAGCTCCGCCGGCGGCAGATTGGGGAATGGCGGCATGGCCCTTTGGCCGGTGCGGATGATGTTCGCGATGCCCGCCACATCCAGGGCGCGCAGATGCGCATTGCCGATTAGCGAGGGCGCGCGGTCCCCGCCCCCCGCATCCTCGCCATGGCAGGCGGCACAGGTGCCGTTGAAATCGCGTTTGGCCTGCGCCACGTCGGCCGGGCTGATGCCGGCGCCGACCTGTTCCTGGGCGGACACTTGCACGCCAACCTGGAAAATCACGAACGCGGCGGCACAAGCGGCCAACAGGGTCAGGGCAAATTTCTTCACGAGACTCTCCACTTTAGCGCGCGCTAAGACAGGCTGGGCTGGTCCGGCGACCGCTTCACCCACTTATAGGCCGCTACCGAATTCTTCCAGAAATACTTCTCGGCGGCCTGGCGGCTCTTGCCCGAAAAATATTCCCGCACGAGCGCCACGGTATCGGGCACCTCCGAAACCCCGACCGCATTGGGCCAGTCGCTGCCGAAGACCACGCGGTCTTCCCCGAAAATGCCCATCAGCATATCGAGCCGTGCGCGGTGCGGCGCCAAGCCCCGCTCGATCAGCGGCGGCGGGGCTGGGGTGCCGGGTGCGGGACGCGGACCGGTGCGAACGGGATGGACGATCTCCGACAGCTTGGTCCAGATGTTCCTGCGCTGGGAGATTTCCTTGAGCACCGCGTCATAGGCGGCCTGGTTTTCCGGCGTCGGATCCAGGGCCGGCAGATGATCCAGCACGATCCGCAGTTCGGGCACCTTGTCGCTCACGCGCACGGCCGCCTGCAGCAGGGCCACATTCTGGTTGGCGGTCTCCAGTACCAGGTCATGCTGGACCAGGAGCTTCAACCCGTCGATGAAGGCCGGATTGTCGACCTCGCGTACCATGTCATAGCCCCACAGATTGCCGTAGCGGATGCCGCGATAGAGCGGATTCTTGGCGAAGCGTTCCAGATATTCGCCGAACTCGGGTTTTTCGGGGCGCAGATCGCCGACCGTGCCAACCATGATCGGTTCAGGCTGGATGGTTTCCAGCACCCAGAGATTGTCTTCCAGCCAGGGGCTGGCATCGACCTCGATCACCCCGACGATGCCCAGCGGTTTGGCGATCTTGGCGTACATAGAAGGCAGCGCCACGCCGCCCGGGAAAGCGCGGCCGCCCTTGTAGGGGGCACCTTGCGGCCGCGTGCCGTCAAAAAGATGGATGTGGCAGTCGATGATGGGAATGTCGTCCACCTTGGTCGCGCTGGCCGGAGTTGCCGCTGACAGCGCCGTCGCCGTGCTTGCGACGAGAAAATGTCTGCGGTCCATGGTCGGCTCCTTGCGCGATGACACCCGAACGTTTGCGCCGCGCCGATATCTGTCAATGCGACGAACGGCGAACCGCTCTCAGATACTGAGAGGGCCCTGCAGCAGTCTGGCCCAGGCTTACCGCCGCGGAAAGGTCGCGCTCAGCGATCCATCGTAATCCGCAGGGCCGCAGGCGGTTCGCCGCGCTCAGCCCGCGCCTGCATCTCAATATAAGCGGCTTCGATGCCGCGCACGAAACGGTTCATATCGAACAACGGGCCGGCGCGGCGCGCCTCGGCCAATTTCTGTTTCACCGCGGCCAATCGGCCGCGATCGCGGGCCAGCGCGAGTGCAATCGTCTCATATTGCTCCAGATCGGACGCGATCAGCTCGCCAAGACCGAGATTGGCCAGAAAGCTGGACGAAACACGCGAGACAAAGCTCTCGCCCCGCAGGGTCAGGACCGGAAGGCCTGCCCAGAGCGCATCGCTGGCGGTGGCATGGGCATTGTAAGGCCAGGTGTCCAGGAAAAGATCGGCCTGTCCCTGACGGCCAAGGTGGCGCGCGAAGCTCGGCATGCGCCCGGCGAAATGAATGCGCGATGGTTCGATGCCGCGACTCTGTGCCTGCTGCCGGAAGCGTTCGTTCATGGCGGGGTAGCCTTCCCGGATCCACAGGAGGCTGGCGGGGAGCGCCGCCAGCAGCCGCATCCAGCTATCGAATATCACCGGCCTTATCTTGTGGCTGGCGTTGAAGCAGCAGAAGACAAAGGCATCTTCGGGAAGTCCCAGTTCGGCGCGGCTGACAGATTCAGGCTCCGGCTGGTCGGGATCGGTGGGCCAGAAGCTGTCCGGCAGTTGCACGATCTTTTCCGTCATGGCCGGCGCCATCACGAAAGGCGTCACATGCGGATCGCCGATGATGTAATCCACGAAATCCGCGCCCATGGTCCCCGCATATCCCAGATAGGTCGCGATCAC
>Ga0134125_10005341_pt1 | contig 14608 bp, 14 predicted proteins | sample KB31751_FD_96464 | JGI IMG/M metagenome (GOLD analysis project Ga0134125, IMG submission 96464) | Terrestrial soil microbial communities with excess Nitrogen fertilizer from Kellogg Biological Station, Michigan, USA - KB3-175-1 | ecosystem: Environmental > Terrestrial > Soil > Unclassified ... | reverse complement strand
CAAACATTGTCACAAGGTAAAATGTTCCATAAAGTGAATACATTGTGACTTCCCAGAGCTGAACGATAAATTTTGATTTTATAGTTTTGTCAGTTCTGCTTATTGGATTGTAAAAGTGCGGCTTGTCTGCAGATATAGTCACTGTATTAGCTTTTAGTAACTTGTAGTGTTGATAGATTGAAAAAATCGACAGTGCAACAAAAGCAGTTACTAGTCCAGCAAAATATCTTGTTACATTATCAGAAATTATCGGACTGCCAAAATAATAAACAAGGAGTAGTGATGCAAAAGCAGCAGAATATGCCACAATTAACTGGCCTAGTTTCTTTAGTGCATATATTATCATATAGCTTGCGCGATGTAGTGATACAGTAACTGTACTTATTGCCATAATAGCGACAAGATTTGTAGGAATTCCTGTAACATATCCAACTGCAAATAGCACACAAATAGACACAGTCAAGACAGCTCCGACAAGACCGTAGCTCCGTTTCTGTAACCGCTTTATTTCTCCCATGTTTGTTTGCGCATTATAAAATAGAAACAGCCTGTTGAAGACTTGCAGTGTCCCCTCAGTTATGACAAGCCCAAGAAAGACACCACTCACAAAAGCAGTTGTAATCTGAATTGGAAGTCCCCATGCCATCCACAAAGACACACCTGTGATAAACAACAATGCAAGAGAGCCAAGCCATGGGAAAATCATGCCAATGCCTTCTACTAGTCTTTTTTTCAGACTTGGAATCTTCATAGTAAAGGATTCTATGAATAGTTCCTTGCTTTTGCCTCTTGTCTCATACATATCAAGAGAATCATAGATATGATTTGCAAGAGCATGAAAGTCTGCAAAACCATACTGTCTCAACGTTTCTGGTCTATATCCAAGACATTCAAGCAAGACAACAATGTCTGCAGTATTGTTCACATTTGGTTGTACTTCGATTATTGAACGTGCAACTTTTTGTGCAAAGATTCGTGATTCCCTGGATGTGTTTTGTTGTTTTGTTGTAAGCAATTCTTTTTTACCTCAAATTTTACGTAGCAATCTTAGTTACAAGTTTTGATTGTATGTGTTTTACAACGTCTGAAAGACCCTCAGAGACTGAAATTTTTGGTACAAATCCAATGGCATTTACTATCTTTTCAGCATTTGCCAAACCAAACTTTACATCTCCTGGTCGTGGAGGACCAAACTTGTGTTGTATGTTTTCTGTACCTGTCGCTGATTTTATAGTCAAAAGTAATTCCAGTATACTTGTAGGATTACCCGTTGCAACATTGAACATTTCACCTGGAGCATTCTTTGAATCCATGCAAAGCATGTTTGCTTGAACGATATCTTTTACATTTATGAAATCACGTGTCTGTAATCCATCTCCAAATATTGTAGGAGTCTGTCCACTCATTAGTTGATTTATGAAAATTGTAATGACTCCGCTATAATCATTTAGTTTTTGTCTAGGTCCAAAGACATTGAAATATCTCAATGCCACGGTTTCAAGTCCATATGTCTGATAATATGCATTAAGATAGTCCTCAACGGCAAGTTTTGTTGCACCATATGGAGAATATGGTCTACATACGTCATTTTCCGAAGCTTTGCCCTTTAGTACACCATATACAGCAGCAGAAGATGCAAAGACTAGTCTTCGGACTTTGTTTGCCACACAGAAATTCATAATCTCAAGTGACATGTTTACATTCACGTCATGGACTATCATGGGTTCTGAGATAGACCTAGTAATACTTGCAATCGCAGCCTCATGGAATACTACATCAATATCAGATACATCTGTCATCAATTTTACAACATTTTTTGCATCACCTATTATGACATGTAATAATTTGTTGCCATCATGTTGTTTTAGATTTTCAAGCGAGCCGGTACTAAGATTGTCTATCACAAATGTCTCGATTTTTCTGTCAAGTAATTCATCAACTATGTGGCTTCCAATAAATCCGGCTCCTCCAGTAACTAGAGCTTTTCTTTGTGAAGTCATCGAATAAGTGCCCCCACACGTTTTTTCACAGGGATTGTTTGTGCAGCGGTTAGACTTTCATATTCGTTTTTAAAATTCTCCACACATTTTTCCAATGTAAATTCATCTCGGACTTTTTTTATAGCAGCTGCCTCAAATTTCTGTCTGAGTTTTTCATCTTTTAGTAATTTTACCATGCCTTGTGCAAGTTCATGTGGTCTTCGACTTCTGACAAGAAGTCCACATCCATCAAGTGCTTCTCGTACACCTCCAACATCAGATGCAACTACAGCTTTGCCACAGGCCATTGCTTCAATGATTGTAAATGGAAATCCTTCAGTGATGCTGCTAATTGCAATGATATCTGCTTGATTGTATACCTTTTCAGGCTCTTTTGTGCCTCCCATGAATTTTACATGATCTTCGAGTTGTAGATCTTTTACAGTCTTCAGACATCGTAATGAATAGTCAAGATCACTTGATGTACCGTAAATCAGACATTGAATGTCGGGAATCTGCTCTTTTGCATAGTTTATTGCCTGAATTAGGCACACAATGTCCTTGAATACATCAACTCGAGCCACAGTTACAACAGTAGGTCTCTTGCTTTCGCGTTCAACTTGCATTGGTTTGAATCGTGACGTGTTGACCCCATTGTAGATGACCTTAATCTTTGATGGATCTGCTCCCAGACTTTTTTCCCAATTTTTGTTTGCCTCACAGACAGGATTGATAACATCTGCAACATAATACACCACTCGTACGATGTTATGTGAAAAGACCTTCCAGAATACTTTCGAGGGTTCATCAAATAGAAATGCGTTGTAATACAACAAGAGCTCTCGAAACGCAACACCGTGCTCTGTAATTATCAATGGACAATTGCTTTCTTTTTTTGCATACACAGCTACTAAGGATGGAAGCCATGCAAGTGAACAATGTATAATATCCACTTTTGGTACCTCAATTGAAAAGAGTTGGATATTTCTCTGTATTAGTTGAAATGCGGTAAGGGCTTCTTTGAATGTCATACTGCCATAGATAGGTTCTTTGTTGAGATATTCTATGAAAATGTCCCATGTCAGTGGATGTTCTAGACATTTTTTTGCGTCATATTGTACTAACAGATCATGCAATTTTATTACAAGATCAGCAAGGACCTGTGGATTACAACGATCAGAAAGTACAGACTTCATAAACTCTTGATAAAGAGGAATGAATTTTTCTTTTATCACATGTTGTGTGGTTCTGAGAATTCTTGTTTGTAGGTTGTTATCTCTTTTACAAAATTCCTCATATCTTGTAGCACCAAAGATTGGAACTTCCATTACAGTTGTGACATTTTTGGGAATCGTGTATACGCTATTACTATTAGGATTTGAAAGTTCATTGATTACTATGAATTCATAATCAGTCATTGAGTCGATGAGTGTCTTTGTCCAGGTGTAAACCCCGCCTGTTGCAAAATTAGGGTAACAATCCCAGTTTATCAACAGAACTTTTTTCATGCTTTTTCCCCTGGAATTTTATTGAATATTCGCTGTAGCAGATTTGTGTTTGATTTTCCATCAGATGTAACAGAAATGTCGTTTAAGAATTGTTTTATTGCACTATCAACATCGGCAGAGACCTGCATGTTTGATGTGTGCATGCCAGAATGTGGTTTGATCTCTGTCTTTCTTATTCTCAGTGACTCCATGGCTTCTTCTTCGCCAAAAAATGGATTTATTTTCCTTGAAAGAGATACATATTTTTCATAAATTTGCTGTGCTTTGTTGTTCTCACATGCCAAGTTAAAGTACTCATATGCTTCCTGGTATGACCAAAGTGCTTCTCTAACAGAATTCCCTATCACATGTACAGCATTATTTTCATACAGCGTAGCAGTCTGCAGATATAGCTGTCTTGCACCTGCAAGATTGCCATCCATCGCAAGGCAGTCTGCTGCGCACGAGCAGCTAAGCGCGGCTCTTACAAAAGAATTTTGCTTTATGCACTCTGTCGAGTCTTTGAGATAAAAAATAAAAGCCTTCAGGTAATCACCCTCGTCTTCCATTTTTATGGCGTTGAGCCACAGATTAGACTCATTTGTAATTCTATCCATCCATGTCTCTAGTTTTTTCAATCCATTGGAATTTCTATATCGTGTTTTTTAAGATAGAAGTAATTTTTTACAAGTAAAATCTTGTAGTGAATAGTTCTAGAAGTACTTCATGAGAAAGTTTTCGGTAATATATTTAACATTGCAGAGAGAATAAGAATTGAAAATGTGTTCCATTATAGGATATATTGGAGATATTTCTGCGTCAAAAATTCTTGTAAGTGGATTAAAACGAATGGAGTACAGAGGGTATGACAGTGTAGGCGTCGCGACGTTTGCCAATAGTCAAATTCGTGTTAAAAAGGGGGTTGGCAAGGTAGACCAAGTAAACAATAGATCAAACTTGCAAACATTACCTGGCAACATAGGAATAGGACATACAAGATGGGCAACACATGGAAGAGTAAACGAAACTAATGCTCATCCACACATGTCAAGCTCAGGAGAGATTGCAATTGTACATAATGGAATAATTGACAACTATAAGGAATTAAAGGAGATTCTTCAAGATAGAAAATATTTGTTCAAAAGCGAAACAGATAGCGAAATCATTGCAAATCTTTTGCAGTACCATTATGATACAACAAAAGACATCAAGAGATCAATGATTAAAACCGTAAGTGAACTCAGGGGAGATTATTCATTTGTAGCAGTCTTCTCTGACGGTACACTTGCTGCTGCCAGATTCCATGAGCCGCTCATAATTGGCGTGGGAAAAAAGGGATATTTCATTTCTAGTGATGTTTTAGGATTCATAGAACATACAGACGAGGCGATATACCCAGACAATGGCGAAGTTGTAATAATTAATTTTGGAGGTATCGAATTATTTGATTTTGCAGGAAATCCAGTAATACACCATCTCACAAAAATATCAAAAGAGTTTGCAGACGTATACAAGGGCGATTATGCACACTTTACATTAAAAGAGATTTTTGAGCAACCCAATGCAGTATTGCGGGCAGGAGAAAACACAAGGTCAGAGATCGAAGCATTTGCAGGCGCCATAAGAGATTCTAGTCAGATATACATCACAGGTAGTGGTACAAGCTATAATGCAGCACTTGTTGCAAAGCATCTATTTTTAAAATATGGTAAAAAAAAGATAGATGCAATAATTTCAAGCGAGGCACGATTTTATCCAGATTATTTTGACAGCCAATCCACTCTCATAGCATTATCTCAAAGCGGTGAGAGTGCAGACGTCATAGAGGCAGTAAAGATAGCAAAAGACAACGGCGCAGAAATACTATCAATCATCAACACAATGACTTCATCTCTTGCACAAATTTCATCAATTTCTGTAGGTCTAAACTGCGGACCGGAGATTGGTGTTGCAGCAACCAAGAGTTTTACCTCTCAATTGTCAGTAATCTATAAAATTGCAGACATGGTCTGCGACAAGCAGATAGAGTTTGACTTGACAAAAATATCAGCTGCTATGAATAAAATATTAGAGTCTAGCTCAAAAATTCAGAAAACTGCGCGAGTCCTAAAACATGCATCAGATATTTACATAATTGGAAGAGGAATTCATTATCCAATTGCATTAGAGGCAGCATTGAAGCTAAAGGAATTGACATACATACATGCAGAGGGCCTGCCAGGTGGAGAGTTAAAGCATGGGCCACTGGCCCTTATGGATTCAAATTCTTTTGTAGTTGTGATAAACCCTAATGATTCAACATATGGTGATACACTGACTTCTGCAAGAGAGATAAAGACAAGAGGGGCCAAGATAATAGGCATATCAGATATTGCAAGCGATGTATATGATCACTGGATTGAGATACCAATAATCAATGAATCATCATATCCATTTCTTGAGATTGTGCCAATCCAGCTTCTTGCATATTATGCTGCACTAGAAAACGAAACTGACCCCGACTATCCAAGAAACTTGGCAAAGTCAGTCACAGTCAAGTAAAACCTGTTACCGCTTGAAAAGATAAACAAATCTTATAGAACATTTTGAGCAAAACAAGATAACGTAGAACCGTCAAATTAGTACTGATGTTCAAGATATTCTTCGAAGCAGACCCAACCAAAGACTGGTCGATCGTACACAGTTTCATAGGAGGTGAAACCTATTCATTCAATTAATGATGCTTCTCACATAGCAGAACAATCAAGTTTTCACACTCCCACATGTGTAGCATGCAAGAAGACGATACACTTTGACGCCGGCGATACAATCAATGGCGACAAATGGTATCATAGTGCATGCTGGACGGTACTGAAGAAACAGGAAATTCTCTGCTAGAACCAAGAGAATCAATTTCCAGACATTTTTGTCTCACAATATTTATCACATCCGATATTGTCATATATTAGCCAGCCAAATACCAGTCAATGCCACACTTAACAAATAATCAATCCGACTTTGCAAACGGGAATATACCAAATGATCTTGTAAATTTCCTCAAACAAGACACCTATTCTCTAATAATAAAGGGATATGCAGGAACAGGCAAAACTACTCTAGCACTTACAATTTTAAGCGAGATGCAGATCAAGACAAATTGTCTTTACATATCCACCAGGATATCCCCTGATCAGCTCTTCCAGTATTATCCGTGGCTTGAAGAATCATTTAGTAATTCAAGAAAAACAAAACTGACTGAATCTACAGGAAGTATAGACAATTCGCTTGTCTTTGTTGATGCAAGACTTGATGAACCAGGTTCTCTTTTTGAACGTATTACAAATGAACTGATGGATGTAAAGGCACCAACAATAATTATTGATACCTGGGATGCAATCGGATTTTTCATGGACAAAGAAGCCTTGATGAATAATGCCAGAGTATTACAGACATGGAGAGAGAGATCTGGAGCAAAATTAATTTTTGTTACAGAATCTCCAGAGGATACCACATTTGATTTTCTAGCAGACGGCGTAATAGAACTAAAACAAGAATATCACAACAACAGAAAAGTCAGGCAGATCCTTTTGTCAAAATTACGAGGATCTAGAATAAACAGGCCAACATGTGTCTTTTCTCTAAATGATGGAATATTTCGAAGCTATGCGCGTTACGAACCAAAAGAGTTTACCAATATTACAATTTCAGGAGAACATCTAAGGCAAATAGATCAAAATCCGAACTTAAACTCACACATTCCTTCAGGGTATGAAGAGTTGGATGAATTGCTAGGAGGCGGATTCCCAAGTAATGGAATCGTCACGCTTGAGCTTGATACGCACGTAAATACCAGAGTTGCAATGGCATTTCTCAATAAGATAATTGCCGGTTTTGTGCGTAGGGGCAATCCCTTTTTATTCCAGCCATTTGAGGGAGTAGAACCAGAGCACATAAGTGAATTTCTAAAACTCAAGCCAAAGCTAAAACCAAAAGGTGCAATCGAGATATTATCAAATAGAAGCAAGGCAAAAATTGCAGACTATTTATCAAGCCCCAAATATAACGAGAACAAGAAAAGACTACAAGATTTTCAAAATACTGTGCTCAAACTCAAAACTAGACACAAAAAGGGATTACTTAGCATAGTAGGCTCAGACATGGCACGTGGTTTTTCTAATGTAGAAAACGGTAGACAGGGAATAGAGAACATTGTATCTTTCATAAAATCAAATTCTGCACTATCAATATTTGTTCTAAGACAGTCAAAGGGCGGTTTTCTTGAATACCTATCTGAAATTTCGGACATACACTTGAAGATACTTGAGATAAACGGCTCGTTATTTTTACAGTCAGAAATTCCATGGTCACACTTGTATGCCATAGTTCCAAGAAAGTACTCCGATCATAACGAGATCTCGTTAGAGCCCATAGTATAGACATACATTTTCAGACGCGATTTAGAAATAGAAGAATCTTCCATACTCCTTAAATCGATTATAGAAGAATTTACCATTACTTGTTAATTGAAAGATACAACAATACACATCACGAGATAAACCAAGAAAATCAAGAAACGTACCATGATGACCTTGAGAAATATTTTTCATCACAGTACCAAACAGAATTTGTAAACATGGCAGGTCATGAGATGAAAACTTCGATTCAGGCAATATTGACATATTCAGAACTTTTGCAAGATAAACATGATACCCACAGGGAAGATTATGTCAAGGCAATCTTGAGAAATGCATCAAGACTGAGAATGCTTTCAAATAATCTAACAGATTATACCAAGATTGATGCTGGTATGCTACGATTAAAAAAAGAACGATTTGATCTTGGAACATTGATTTTATCCCTAGCAGAAGATTTTAGGAACATGATCAGACACCAGGAATCAAAAATCAAGATTACGGTCCACTCCCAAAGACATGTTTATGTCAATGCAGATTCAGAAAGACTTGCTCAGGTTATTTTAAATCTTTTAGATAATGCTGCCAAGTTTACCAAAAATGGAGACATATCAATCAAGTTAGAAGAAAGTCAAGATGCCAACTACATACTAACAACAATAACTGATACAGGACCTGGAATAGACAACAACGTAAAACCCAATTTGTTCAACAAATTTGTTACCTCATCGCATAGCGGTACAGGATTAGGCCTGTACATTTGCAAGAACATCATAGATGCTCACGGTGGAAGGATCTGGTCAGAAAACAACAATGACAAGAACGGGGCAACTTTTTCATTCAAGATTCCCATAAACCCCAATAATTCTAACATAAATTACACTAAATTTTTAAATTCAAGAATCGGAGTATAAAGTCGTGAAAAAAATTCTAGTCGTAGATGACGAGCCAGACATTACATCATCAATAAAAAACGGGCTACAAAGAAAGGGATTTGAAGTTGATACGTATAATGACCCAACAGATGCGCTCTCAAATTTCAAGCCTGATACGTATGATCTGTTGTTAATAGATATTAGAATGCCAAAAATGAATGGTTTTGAGCTATATCGTGAGGTAAAAAAGAAGAGCGGCGATGTAAGAATTTGTTTCTTTACAGCTTTTGAGGTATACTATGACGAGTTTAGAAAAATGTTTCCCAATTTAGAAGTCAAGTGTTTTATTAGAAAACCTATCACCATAAGTGATCTAGTGACTCACATAAACACAGAATTAGAAAAACATTAGACAAACACTATTTTACAGGCGTCATCGAAGCTTGTTTTACTTCATCCAAAAAAAATGATGGTAGTGTGCTGTACGAATTCTCATAAACATATACTGTTCCAATTCCTTTTGATGCAACCTCTTTTAATTTTGATGCCATCTCGTCAGAGGATGTGACATTTCCAAGTATTACGCTCAGTTTTGCAGGAGGTAAATCTTCATTAATTAAAATATGGTGAGACTTGTCAGACTCTATTTCATGGATGTTTGCAATGTCAGTACTTCCACTTGTTATGTAACTATTAACTTGAGGAAAATTATATCCAGGATTGATGTATACAATTCCTCCCAAATTGTGCACATGATCTGAGAACTGTTTGAAATTTTTCAGGTTATCAGTACTACTTTCATTATCAAAAAATATACCGTCAGTTGGAACCGAAGACTTCATGTAATAATCAATATTTGTAAGACTCTCTGCAGTGTTGAATACATAGCCTAGCGTCTTTATTCCCCGGTGTTTTAGATTAGTGATCACTTTTTTCCAGTCATCTGATATAGTATCTCCACAAGGACCGCTACAAGGATTTATTATCACATATTGTATGGTCTTTGGATATTCATCAGCAGCCGCGTAAATTGTCGCCCATTGTGGGTCACGTGGATCAAAATACGCAACAACAATCATCCTGATACTGGTATCCTGCCCCATTGCACTTCCTATTCCAGATTCGCTGATTGTACCATCATGTGTTTTAAATATAAAATACAAAACAAAAGATAATGCGATTGCCACAAGTACTGCAGTGATGACTTTTTTCAATCACTAGATGTTAGTCGCGATATTTTAAATAGTAATATCTAACATTTTGCCGTAAAATCACACTTTATTATTTATGAACAGTATCAATCGTAAAAACAGAATTACAATATAGAACAATGTACCATAGTATCTTATATCTAAGAATTTCACAGTTCAATAGTCTAGAATATGTCACAACAACAAATGTACAGACCAATGCTCAACATATACGATCTAGTTGATCGTGTCTTAGATAAGGGCCTAGTTATCGATGCAAACCTCTCAGTTTCACTAGTAGGTATAGAGATTCTTGTCATAAGAGCAAGAATAGTAGTCTCAGGTATTGATACATTCCTAAGATACGCATCAGCACTTGGACTTGCTGCACCACCCGGATTACCTCAAAAATAAGAGAACTGATCCAAATTGGCAGTATGTCTAGTATGTGGTAAATTTGAGGAAATAGATCTTAAGAAAGCAATGAGCGGAGGCTGGGTCTTTATGAGATGTCCCGAGTGTCATCGCGGTACACCATTAGATATTATCATGGCACACTTGGCAAAAACAGTAACCGAACAATATCTTGATGGATTCTGTCCACGTCATTGGTTTAAAGATAGTGGAATATGCGGGTATTGTAAAATTAGAAGAGAAGGTGTGAGCGAAGATGTCGCTTAGTCAACCGCGTCAATTTACACCAGGGCAACTTACCATAGTAGATCTAGTCGACAGGATCTTGGATAAAGGTGTAGTAATCACAGGAGACATTACAATTTCAATTGTCGGAGTAGACTTGCTTTCTTTGAAGATAAATCTTGTAATAGCATCCCTTGAGACAGCAAAACGATATGGCATAAAACTTCCTTGGGAAAGATGGGAAAAAGAACAAAAACGAATACCACAAAAGATTACATCACAAAAAAGTGCAAGGAGGTAAGGTATGGCAATTAGCCAGAAAATCAATAAATCAAAAAATGTGGCAATCCAACAAGTAAATCTCGACGGCGAGAATCTACAAAAGGGTCTTGCAAAATTAGTACTAGTTATAATCGAACTACTAAGACAAGTGTTAGAAAAGCAAGCTCAGAGAAGAATCTCATCAGGTACTTTGACAAAAGTTGAGGTTGAAAGGTTGGGACTTGCATTCATGCAGATAAAGCAAACAATAACTGACATTTCTGATCAATTTGGATTTTCACCGCAAGAGTTTGACATTAGACTTGGTCAGACATCCGATAAACTAACAGGCGGAACGTCAAAGGCCACACTTGTAGATGTAGTTGATCACCTCTTAGACAAAGGAGTTTTACTTGGAGGTCAGGTAAAGATTTCTGTTGCAGATATTGACTTGGTAATTCTTGATCTCCTAGGAGTTTTGTCTGCTGTGCACGGAGTCAAAAAATCACAGAGGAGAAATAAAAAATGAAGACAATAGGCAGGTATGTTTATTGCATTATGAACGGAGGCGGAAAAAGCCAGAGTTTTGGAAAAATTGGCCTTGAAAATAATGAGGTATACACCATACACCACAAGGACATAAGCGCAGTAGTAAGCAAAATAACATTCAAGGAAATGCAGCCAGATGTTGACAGCATAATAACACACCAAAAGGTGGTAGAAAAATCAAGAAGTACTGGAACCACGCTTCCAGTAAGATTTGGAATAATGTTCAAGACAGATGATGGGGTAAAACAACTGTTAGCCAAGTCATACAATGATTTTAGATCAAAAATGAATAAACTTCATGGAAAAGAAGAGTTTGGGATCAAAGTTATTTTAGAAAAGCCAGGCATGGAAAAAATCAAGACTATGGTAATGAACAGTTCAAGCGAGGCAAAAAAAATCAAAAAAGAAATTTCCAAGTCAGGGGAAGGAGAGTCATATTTTCTCAAAATGAGGATGGATGAATCCATCAAAATTGAAACATTGAAAAAAATAGACGAGATTACAAGCGAAATTCATAGTGAGCTTTCAGGTATTGTTTCAGAAAGCACCGTATTAAAATCAGACTTGCAAGAAATAGTTCTCAACACTGCATACCTAATAGATAAAAATGAAATTACAAAATTCATTGAAAGTGTAGAAAAAATTAAAACACAATACAAAAAACACGGGCTGATAATTCACCAGAGCGGTCCATGGGCTCCATATTCATTTTGTTGAGGAAAATGAGATGTTGATAACATTTTTGATTATGAAATTAACGTTTGGAGCAATCTTGAATGAATGTAATCGCCTTGCATTAGAAGCAGACAGGGCAGAACGTGCAAGATGGATAAAGTCAAGACTAATCAGATTAAGATCAGATTATGAGAACGGACTCATTGATGACAAGACATATGCCGCAAGAGAAGAAGAGATTCTAAAGGATTTACGAAGTGGGGCAAGTGTCTAGATGAGTGATACCTATGATGAAAATGACAGAGCAATAATGCATGCATTACAGGTAAAAAAAATTCAGAATCACATCAAAGAACAAGTTGAGAAGGTAAAGATGGATGCGTTTACTGCTCGCGAAGAACTCATACAGAGAAGAGCTGAAAAAATAGAACAAGTGAGGCAGAAACTAAATGATACCACACTGTCAATAGTTAGAAAACACGAATTGATAAAAGATCGACTAAATCAAGAAGCAGTATTCAGAGAGGCAAACATTCGTGTCAACCGCGGTCTTGAGGCATTAGAGAAATTCATCCAGATCCTCAGAGATACAGAAATGGAAGATGAGATGCTCAAAAAGGCAATTCGTGACCCCATCATATCAAGCAGCGCAAAATCAGAGGCAAGAAAAATAATCACTTCAGAATTTTTCAAATCTGTTCAAAGGCAACTGGTCATGCAAACAGAATTTATCAACATAGCAGCACATGAGCTTAGAACACCAATCATGCCAATATTGGTAAATGTAGAATTACTCGCAGATAGACTTGGCAGTGACAATGAAGAAATAAAGATAATTGTACGAAATGCCAAAAGGCTGCACCGTCTTACTGACAACATTCTGAGTGTAACAAGAATAGAGAGTAAAACCCTCACCCTAAAAAAAGAAGTATTTGATATCAACGCGCTCATAGAAAATGTTGTAAAAGACGAGGGCGCACATATAGACAGCAAGGCGATTAAAATCGTCACCAAAAATGACGGTCATCAAATAGACATAGAAGCCGATAGAGATAGAATGTCTCAAGTCATATCCAATTTGTTACACAATGCAATCAAGTTTACAAAAACAGGCACAATTGAGATTTCATCAAAAATCCAAGATGCGGATGTCATCGTAAATGTAAAGGATAACGGTCCAGGCATAGACCATCAAATAATTCCAATATTATTTTCCAAGTTTGTCACAAAATCAGACAAAGGAACTGGATTAGGACTGTACATTTGCAAGAACATTATAGAAGCACATGATGGAGAAATTTGGGCAGAAAACAATACAAAAGAGGCAGGAGCAATCTTTTCATTTAGTTTACCAACAAAGATAAAACATACAAAAAATTCGTAAAAACTGTAATACTCTTATGTAGTTCCAACTAGGATGACTTTTACATAGAAATATGCGCATAGTCGAAAATAAGATGTAATTCAATACCAAATGATTGCAATCACATACAGTGAGATATGACTCAGTAAAACCAGTCAGCACTATTTCAGTATCTCTAATCATACTTGCCGTAATAATGGTGTCAACAACTGGCACTGCAAATGCTACAAATTCTGTTAACAAGGTACAATCAGGTCTTGTCGTATCAGATTCACTTACCACTGGAAACATTTCATCGTGGGATTTTGGTGGAACTGCAACATTACACAATTACTATGAAGACACTCAAGGATTACACATCGGAATACGTTCGCCATCAGATGGCCAATGGGTCAACTACTATGCTGATTTATCCCAGCCCAATGCTCGACTTTATCATACAACCATTACCATTCCTGATACTACCGTATCTGATGGAGTGTCAAACATAGGTCTGTATGTAGAAGGATCAGACTACATTCCACATGTAGGGTGTGAAGCATATGCAGATTCTACTGGATACTATTGGGATGTTGAACAGTCAAGCGATGCAGGTCAAACGTATAACATTCTCTACATATCCCAGCCAAACAGTTTGCCTCAAACCCAAGAGTGTACAGTCATAACAAACGGTAGTAACTATCTCAAGGTCTACATTGGAAACAATCTTGTCTTTTCAAGTACTACAATGAATCTTGGAATGTCCGGTCCGTTTGTTGCATTTGTTCAGGATGACACATCATCTTCCAGTTCCATGCATTATGCAACTTATCGTGACTATTATGTAACATCAGATGAAAAAATTAAAGTTACAAACAATCCATCAAATGCAGCAACTGTATCACTAGTGGATCCATCTGGAACTACACTTGTGACATCATCAACAATATCATCAGGTACAACTACACTAAATGTTGGAAAATATCATTTTCCAATCTCTGGAACAATCAATGTCTATGATGGTAGCAACAATGTAATTGCATCAAGCCCTGTAAGTGTATACGGAGGAGATGTGTATTCAGTAAACATATCCTCTACTGCACCACAACCACCTACCAACCTTTCTGCTACTACAATCTCCTCATCGCAAGTCAATCTGTCATGGTCTGCACCATCAGATAATGGCGGTTCGGCCATAACAGGATACAAGATTGCAAGAT
>Ga0134125_10005339_pt1 | contig 14610 bp, 19 predicted proteins | sample KB31751_FD_96464 | JGI IMG/M metagenome (GOLD analysis project Ga0134125, IMG submission 96464) | Terrestrial soil microbial communities with excess Nitrogen fertilizer from Kellogg Biological Station, Michigan, USA - KB3-175-1 | ecosystem: Environmental > Terrestrial > Soil > Unclassified ... | reverse complement strand
GATGGCGAGTCGAGGCGTCAGATGCCATCCCTTCCTCACCGGCCGTGTTCATACCCTGGCGGTTGCAGTAACCTGTCCATCTCGAATGGGCGATGTGCAGAACATCCTCGCACTGCGCGCGTCAAGGCTGGCACGGTCGACCGCGGTTACGGCGCCAGGCATCGCGAGCTGCGCGTGCTCTGTTTTGTTCGTGATGGTTGGCGGTGCGTTGACTGCGACTGGGAGCCGGAGCTTGTGCGGGTGTTTCGTGAAGCGGCAATGGGCGTGCCTCCAACGGAGAGAGTCCTCGAGGAGCTTCGCCTCGCGTATTCGCGCCGGCAGCGTCATCTCCATGCGGATCACCAGATACCGATCGAGGATCGTCCGGATCTTGCGGAAGATCTCGACAACTACCGCACGCGCTGCAACACATGCCATGCAGCGAAGACAAACCGCGAAGATCACGGGTTCGGTAATCGTTGAAAATGCGCGCGAAAATGCTCGAATCTCGCGGCTACTCGTGGGTTTGACGGGATTTCACGTCTCGCGCGAAGCAGCTTGCCTCTGAGTGTGGCTGTTGAAAACAAAGGGACTGTACAGGGGGAGGGTGGGTCAAATCTCTGGGCGAGAGGCCGCCGTGACCCGGTCCAAGCCGTTCACGCAAAATCCCACGTTTTGACTTGCAATTTCCGGCTGACGCAATGGGTTTGAGAGGTCCAGCTCCGAAATCGGCAGAACTCCGGGTGCTCGAGGGCAGCCGAGCGCACCGGCCATTGCCGCCGCCGCGGCCGGCGATGGTTCTCGGGGCCCCGGCGCGTCCGAAGGGCATGACCGCAGCCGCGCGCCGCATTTGGGATGGCTACATGGAGCAGCTCGTTCCGCTCGGCATTCTGCGGCCAGTCGACGGCTTCGCCCTCAGCCGGCTGTGCGAGGACGTCGCGCTCCTGCAGGAATTGCAGGCTGGCCTGCGCAAGCTCGCCAGCCAGAAGCGCCGCGAGGCAAAGCAGGCCGGGCATACGATCCCGGGCGGCGCCATCATCGACCTGACGATGAGCCATGAAGGCAGGCGGCTCACGGCCACGATCAACACGCTCGCGAGCCGCATCAAGCGCGATGAGCTGCAGTTCGGGCTGACGCCGGTATCAAGCCAGCGTTTGGAAAACATTGCGATTCCGCCGATCCCGTTCGCCGGTAACGCTTCGCCGGAGATCGATCCCGTGGAGGCCGCGCTCTGTGGCTGAGCAGCTGCGTCTTCAGCTGCGCGAGTGCCGCGGCGCGGGTGAGCCGTTGCGCGTCGCCTCTTCGGCTGTGTCGTCGATCAACTGGCGGCGAGTTTCGCGCCGGGCGAGTCAGGTGGTGGCGACGATGGCGACCGGGGCGGGTGGCGTCAGGGCCGGATTTGCTCTGCGCGATCGCGCGGAGCGGACTGCGCTCGTCGAGGCCCTCCGGGGTCAACTCGCCGGCAAGACAATCAAGCGCGCCGCTCGAGGTAATGGCCGTATGCCGGTAAAGGCCGCGGTGCTGCTCGCGACATCTCGCCGCGGCCGCCGGCTGCACCGGCTGGTCGATCGCATCGAAAGGCAGATCTCCGCGCGGGAGGCAACTGCACTGTGTGGGTAGTCCTGCTTGTTCTCCTCTCGCTTTTGCCGGGCTCGGTTCACGCCATGAGACCGCCGGTTGAATACAGGATCGAGCGGTGCGCCTGGTGTGCGGACGAAGGGCGCCCGTCTGAAAACTGGTGCGAGTTGCGCGCCAACGGCAAATGGCAATGCCGCGGATGTAAGGCCGTCCGATATTTTCAGCACTACCTTTACCCGCCTCTCGGGTACACGCTCCGAGCGTGGAGCGAGAAGGTGCTGCGGGATGTGTACGGAACCATCGACATGCAGACTGGTTTGCGGCGGTATCGGCGCGCGTATATCTCGATGGGTAAGCAGAACGGCAAGAGCTTCCTGACAGGCGGCCTGCCGATCTATCACCTCGACTGCGAGGATGAGCGCGTGCCCGAAGTCTATGGCGCGGCCGGCGCGAAAGATCAAGCATCGATCGTCTTCAAAGCCACGACGTTGTTGATCCGGTCGAATCCCTCCCTCATGGCGAAATTTAAGATCCTCGACAGCGTCAAGCGTCTGGTCTATCGCGATCGCCGCGAGGGCGGCTATGAAGTACTCTCTGCCGATGGTGACCTGCGTGACGGCATCCGCGGCTCACTGCTGATTCGCGACGAGATCCATCGGTGGAAAACGGCCAAAGCGGAGACGCTCCGTGACGTCCTGACAAAGGGGCAGATCTCGCGGCGGGAGCCGCTCGATATTCAGGTGACGACCGCCGGCGCCGAGTATGAATCGCCGATGTGGTTCGCGGAGTATGAGTTCGCGAAGCGGGTGCAGACGGAGCCCGATCTCGCGCCTGATTACTACGTGATGATCTTCGAAGCTGATGCAAGACGCGTCGAAGAGGAGCCGGAATACTGGACATCGAAAGAAGCTCGGCTCGCCGCGAATCCGGCGCATGAAGATCACGGCGGTCATCTCACGGATGCCGCGACCCTTGTCGAGCTCAACAAGGCCCGCGCGAATGCTGCGGAGCGCTCCAAGTACCTGCGCTATCACCTGAACGTTCCGCTCAAGACGGAAGAGGACCCGGTCATTGACGTCCCCAAGTGGCAGGCGTGCGGCGGTGGCGTGGATCTCCGGACAATTTTGCAAACGTCTGCAAAATACGACCCGGCTGGGCTGGTCGAGAAATGGGATCTGACCGGCCGGCGCTGCTGGGCGGGCGTCGATGCGTCATGGACGTCCGATCTCACGGCGCTCGTCTTTCTTTTTGAGCCCTTCGCCGGGAGTGATGGCGCATGGACCGTGCTACCGCACTTTTGGCTGCCGAAAGACAATGTGGCCAAGATCCAGCGCATCTGCAGGGTTCCTCTGCAATCGTGGATCGACAAAGGATTCATCACGGCGACGGAGGGGAACTCGATCGATCTTCGGTCCGTGATGCAGCAGATCCGTGCCGGCGCCGCGACATACGACGTTATCGAAGTACCGTATGACCGCGCCAACTTCCGGACGCAAGGCAGCGAGTTGCTCGATGAGGGCATCCCGGCCGTTGAAGTGCCGCAGAACTTCATGGAGCTGGGCTTTGCGACGAAGTTCCTGCTCGGCGCCTATCCGGACAAGCTCATTCGCCATGGCAATAATCCAGTGCTGAACTGGATGGCCGCGTGTCTGCAGTTGCAATACGACCACAAGGATAACTGCCAGCCCTCGAAGCCGGAACGGGGCAAATCGTCGAAGCGGATTGATGGCATCCAGGCCTTGGTGACAGCGTTTAATCGCGCCCTGGCCGCGCAGCCGCAGACGATCGCATATAGCGGCCTCAGGAGTGTGGCGAGTTGATTTTCCCTGAAATTGCCGATCGCGTGAAGAATTTCTTCGCGGTCCGTGGCGGTACCCCGAGCCTTGGTCTCAAGGCCGCGGCCTCGCTGAATTTCGACGCGATTAACGTTGGCTGGTACGCGCGCAATGGCTTTCCCGGGATCTACTCGATTCTCTCCGGCGGCCTGCCGGCGTGGTCTGGCGAGGTCGTTAGTGTCGAAACGGCCCTCAACCATTCCGTCGTGTATGCCTGCAACGCGCTGATCAGTGAATCCGTTGGATTCATCCCGGCGGTGATGCTGCAGCAAAAGGGCGTGGCCAAGCAGATCGCGGATCACCACCCAATGTTCTCGGCCATGAAGAATGCGCCGAACTCGGATATCACCGCTCAAAGCTTCAGCGAAATGCTGACGAGTCATTGCGTGCTGCAAGGCAACGCTTATGCACAAATCTTCCGGCGCAGCGGGACCGGCGTTGCTTACGAGCTGAACCCCTTGCAGCCGCAATGGGTTTTCCCTGATCGCGAGAAGGCTGGCCAGAAGCGCCTGACTTATACGATCAAAGAAGGCAACGCGCCCGAAAAGACGTACACCGTTGAGCGCGGCAAGCCACACGAAATCCTGCATCTGCGCGGCCTCGGATGGGACGGGATTCGCGGTTACAGCGTCATCACGATGGGGCGCCAGTCGATCGGGACCGCGATCGCGTCCGAGAGAAATGTCGGCCGTTTCTGGGCGAATGGCGGCCGCGTGCCGTATGTTCTGCATCTCGACAAGCCCTTCAAGAGTAATGAGGACTTCGACAAGTTCCGCACTGACTGGGAACGCATTTATTCCGATCCGCATCGCGCACCGATGCTTGAGCCGTGGATTAAGGAGTACAAGCAGATCGGCCTGAACATGGTCGACGCGCAGGCCCTTGAGACGCGGCTCTTCCACATCCACGAGATCTGCCGATGGTTCCGGGTCTCGCCGCATCTGGTGGGGGATCTTTCCCGCGCTACCTTCTCAAATATCGAGCAGCTCGCCCTCGAGTTCGTAAAGATGACGCTGGCCACCTGGCTCACGCGCTGGGAGCAGGAGTTGTGGCGTTGCGTTCTGACGGATGAGGAAAAGTCCGCCGGCTATTTCTTCCGGCACAACGTCAATGCCCTGCTGCGAGGTGACTTCAAGACTCGCATGGAAGGCTATGCCAGCGCTCTGCAGAACGGCCACCTAAACGTCGATGAAGTTCGCGATCTCGAGGACCTGAATCCCCTGCCGGATGGCGCCGGCGAGGATTATCACATCCAGCTCAACATGCAGACTCTGCCTGCCGGCGCGCCGCCCACGGCCGCCGCTACGCAGCTCGTCCGCCTGGGCGGAAAAGGAAGGAAGCCATGAAAACGAAGCTGCGCATGCGTCTCGAGATCAAGGAGATTGCGCCCGACGGGACGTTCGAAGGAATTCTCTCGCCCTACGGCAACGTCGATGCCGGCGGTGACGTCGTCGAGCCGGGTGCTTACACCAAGACGCTGCAGGAGCAGGGCTTAACACGTCCGCTTCTCTGGCAGCACAAGACGGATGTCCCGATCGGTCAATTGACGCTCGAAGATCGCACGGATGGCCTCTGGTGCAAGGGCTCGCTCCTCATGGCGCTTCCTGAGGCGCAGAAAGCCTATCTGCTCATCAAGGCGAAGATCGTCCGCGGCCTTTCGATCGGCTTTGAAGCGATCAAGGAAGCCCTCCAGAATGGCGTGCGCCATTTGAAGGAGATCAAGCTGTACGAGGGTAGTGTGGTCACGTTCCCGATGAATGAGTCGGCGCTCATTACTTCGGTTAAGGGCCAGCAGCAGACGAAAGGCGATTTCAATGAGGAGCTCAACGAGATCCAGTTGACCGACGCGGGATATCAGATGCGCTATGCACTATCCCAGGCGCTTTCGTCGCTGTTTTGGAGCGGTCTGACGAAGGAAGAAATCCTGCAGGCCGCTGAAACCATCATTCAGCAGTTCTCCGACGCATACATGGCATACCTGCCGGCTTACCTCGACATGATGGCTGAATATTACGGCGATCTGGAGACGTGGGGCCGTAAACGCCTGGAGATCAAAGCTGGCCGCAAGCTCAGCTCTGCGACCATGCAGACTCTCGGTGAAGTCTGCGATCACATGCAGAAATCGCGCGATCATCACCAGTCCGCGCAAGACCTTTTGTCCGCACTCATGGATGACGAAGCCGCCGATGACGGCACTTCGAAATCCAAAGCCGCGGCACCCAAGTCCGAGCCGGAAAACCACTCGGCAGCCAGCACGATCCTCGAAGGCATGAAGGCGATGGTTGTCGCCCACCGACCGTAGGGGCAATTTCACGAAGGAGAAAGAGATGGACGAGAAGAAGCTGCTCGAGCTCCAGGCGGAGCTCAAGACTTACTTCGACAAGGCTGCTGAGGAAAAGAAAACTTTCGGCACCCTTCTCGATACGACGAAGGCGGCGATCGAGGCGCTCCAGAAACAGGTGGACGCAATCGACGCGAAATTGGCTGACAAGCACAGCGGCGACCCGAAGGAGCCGACGCTCGAGGAGGAGCTGAAGCAAAACGAAAGCGTTGCCCGCGTGATGCGCGACAAGAGTGGTCGCGCTGTCATCGTGATCAGCGCAAAGAACGCGCGCCGCATCATGGAGCAGAAGACGACGATCACCAGCGCGGCGGTTGGTTATGCCACGACCGGCGTTCTGCAGATCGATCGCATCCCGGGGATCACACTGGAAGCCCGGCAGGTCCTGAAGGTCCGCGATCTGCTCACCGCTCGGCCTACGACTCTGCCGCTGGTGGACTTTGTGAAGGTCAGCAGTCCGATGGCGATTGGCTCGCCGCAAATCGAGGCGAGCGACAAGGCGCAGAACGCGGTGACGTTTACCGCGGCTTCGGAGCGCGTCCGGACGATCGCAACGTGGATTCCGGCGTCGCGTCAGGTGCTGGACGACTTTACCGAGTTGGCCGGCTTCCTGAATTCGACGCTGCCGTATTACGTCAACCTCGAGGAAGAGCTTCAGCTTCTCTCGGGCGATGGCACCGGTGAAAACCTCCACGGCCTGATTACGCAGGCGTCCGGCTTCAACACGGGCCTCCTGAGCGCGACGGCCGGCTGGAACAAGATCGACATCGTCGGTCGCACCATCCAGCAGATCGAAATGGCGAAGGAGCTCCAGCCGACCTTCGTCGTCGTCAACCCGAAGGATTACTGGGATATGCGCCTGCAGAAGGATCAATACGGTCGCTATATCCTCGGCGATCCGCAGGGCCCGGTCAACACCGCGGCGCTGTTCGGTCTGCAGCCGGTCCGGACGACGTCGATTTCGTCGGGCACGTTCTTGGTCGGCTCCGGAGATCCCGCCGCGGCGGAAATCCGGGATCGCATGGAGATGCAGCTCGAGATCTCCACCGAGCACAGCGACTACTTCACCAAGAATCTGGTCGCGGTTCGCGCGGAGAAGCGACTCGCCCTCGTTGTGAAGCGTGCCGCGAGCTATATCACCGGTACGTTCACGACCTCGCCGTAGTAGGTAGCTCTTGAGGGCGCCGCTCTGCATCAACCGGGGCGGTGCCCTCCCCTTAAAAGAGATAACCAACAATGAAATTGATTGCAGCGCGGCAGCTTCGCGGCGAATACGGCCTCGTCGATCCCGGAGCATCTTTTAACGTACGCGACGAGATTGGCCGCGATCTGCTTCGCCGCGGCCTTGCGCGTCCGACGGACCCTCCGGCCGTGCTTTACGAAACGAAGGTGATCGCCGCAGCCCCAGAGGTGGGTGCGCGGCTTCCGTTTCGTGACCTGTCTTTGTCTGACCCGCAATCGTCGGCAGTGGCTGCCGAAGGCGATCGAGTGTTTTCTCCGACAGACCTACCGGCCATGCGATCTGATGATCATCGCGGACGGCGAGGACGTTCGCGATCTGGTTCCGGCGCATGATCGGATTTCGCTTGTTGAGATCCAGAGTGGCTTTGAAATTGGCAGCAAGCGCAATTTTGGTTGCGAGCGCGCCCGCGGTTCGGTTATTGCGCACTGGGATGACGATGATTACAGCTCGCCCGGCCGCATCGCGGATCAAATCCAGCGAATGGCTGCCAGCGGCAAGGTTGTCACCGGTTACCACTCCATGCGGTTCACCGACGGCGCGCAGTGGTGGAAATACGAAGGCACTCGCAACTATGCGCTCGGGACGTCCCTCTGTTACGAAAAGCTGTGGTGGAAGTCGCACCCATTCCCGGGCCTGCAGATCGGCGAGGACAATCAGTTTGTCACTGCGGCCTGGGCGGCCCAGCAGCTCGAAAGCGTGGACGCCGGCGATCTGATGTACGCGACGATTCACTCCGGCAACACGAGCCCGCGATCGCTGAACTCATCGAGCTGGAAACTATGCGCTTGAATCTCGGTTCCTGTGATCGTGTGATCTCCGGTTTTGTGGCCGTGGATATCTGTGAGCCTGCAGATGTAATAGCGGATCTTTCTCAGCCATGGCCATGGCCTGATAGCTCGGTCGAGGAAGTGCTTGCGTTTGATGTTTTCGAGCACCTTCAGGACAAGCGCCAGACAATGAATGAGCTCTGGCGTGTGCTTCGATCCGGCGGCCGAGCGACGATTGAAGTCCCCACCATCCGCGGAGTCGGTGCTGTTTGCGACCCGACCCACGTCAGTTTCTGGTCTGCAGGTGACTTCGAGTATTACGAAAAGGGAAATTATGCCCGCGAACGATTCCGCGGATCGAGTTACTACGGCGTGAAGGCGGACTTCCGGATTGTGTCGCTCGATCAGAGCAGTTACAAGAACAAGTTCGGCGAAGACGTGTGGAAGGTGAAGGTTGTTCTCGAGGCTTTGAAGTGAACGGTCTGTCGATCATCATTCCGAGTAAGACGTTCGCCAATGTGCGGTCCTGCGCTGGCGCCGTGGCGGATCTCGATCCGGGTTGTCGCTTGATCATTGTCGACGATGGGCTCGCGCAATCCGGCTATCGCGCTGACAGCACCGACTATGAGAGCGGCGCCTGCCTGGATGGAACCACCATAATTCCGGGCGATAAGCCGTTCGTCTTTGCGCGTAACTGCAATCTCGGCATGTGCGCGGCTGGCAGTGACGACGTAATCCTGTGCAACGATGACGCGCTTCTGAGAACGCCCGGCGGCTTCGTGGCCATGCAGGCGGCTGCGCGTGAGCACCGGGAGTTTGGCATCATTTCCGCGACGACCAACCTCGCCGGGAATCCAGACCAGCAGCCCCGTGGGATTGGCTTGCGCGACGCGGGAGGCCGGGCTGTCGCCTTCGTGTGCGTATTCATCCCGAGTCGCACGCTCGACAGCGTGGGGTTCCTCGATGAACGCTTCACTGCTTACGGCTGGGAAGACAACGATTATTGCCGTCGTGTGCGCGAAGCCGGCCTCCGGATCGGCATTTTCGATGGCTGCTTTGTGGATCACGGCTCCCTGAAAAGTACCTTCCGTGGGGACCCGCGCATGCCGGCGGACATTCGCGCTGGCGCCCAGATCTACCGGCAGAAATGGGGAGACCTCAATTGAAGAGCATCTCGCCTGATTTCCCGTGGCTCTCGGCTGAGGTGATCGCCTGGCTCGAGGCGACGCTACTGCGGAACTGGACCGTCGTTGAGACTGGCGCCGGCGGATCGACCGTGTTTTTCGCATCGCGCGTCGATCGGGTTGTCGCCTTCGAGCACAATCTGAGTTGGTTTGAAAAAGTCCGCGGCGAGGTTGCATCGAGACGCCTCACTAACGTCCAGTTCCGGTTTGAGCCGGCATATCCGACTGTTGGTCTCTCGGGATTGCCCGCGTGTGATCTCGCGTTTATTGATGGCCGCGGCCGCGTGCGAAGCGCGCTGGATGCGCTTGAAGTAGTCCGGCCTGGCGGCTGGCTCGTCTTGGATGATTCGAACAGGGAAAGATATATCCCGGCGATCCGTGTGCTGGACAGGCGGGCGACCGAGAAGTTGACCTTTCGAAGCGGTCCCGATCATACGGCGGCGTGGAAGCTATGAAGCGTCTTGTCGTCAACGCGGACGACTTCGGTATCGCGCCCGGCGTGAATAGAGGCATCGTGCAAGCACTGCTTGCAGGTGTTGTGACGTCGACCTCCTGTCTCGTCTACGGCGATATGCCGGCGTTACCACCTGAGCTTCATGGGCGGGTGGGCATACACCTCCGTCTTACAGATGGCAAGCCGCTGAGCGATCCGACTCGAATCGGTTCACTGATCGGCTCAAATGGACGTTTCCCGGCCTCACGCGAAGCTGTGCGCCTGATGGCTGTCGATTCTGATGAAGTCCGCAGGGAGTGGACCGCGCAAATCGAAATGTTCCTTCGGTCTGGTTTCGCGCCGACTCACATCGACACGCACCACCACAGCCATTCGCTTCCGGGAATCGCGGAGGTGTATGCCGACCTTGCGTCGTTATATTCCGTCGCGGCCTTGGGCCTTGATGGCGGCGGCATTCGGGATCTGCGTTCAGCGGGTGTCCGATGTCCGGATTTTGCTGAGATCACCTGGAACGTATTCGGCCCGGTGAATGTTCTCGATCTTGCCGGTGCAGCTTTTGCGGCCGGTCACGAAACCGTCTTTCTTATGACGCACCCGGGCTATGTGGATGATTCGCTAATCCAAAGATCTTCGATGGTCCAGGCGCGCCGCGCGGAGCTCGACGTCTTACTCAGTCCGCGATTTCGCGAGGCCGTTGCCGACGATGGCATTTCTCTGATTGGTATGGGCGATTTGTGATCGATCTTCTTTATCTGACGTTCAATCGTCTCGAGTTCACGAAGCGCTCGCTCTCGTCACTGTTGGCTAACACCAACTGGTCGCTGGTGAATCGACTCGTTATCTATGACGACGGCTCGACGGACGGCACTCTCGAGCAGGCCGCGGCGGTCTCTTGTCCGAAGCCTGTCGAAATTCGAGCCGGTTCTTACGGTTCACCGGTCGCGATCATGAATGATTTTCTTGATCGTGATCCCGCGGCGCTCTTCGCAAAGATCGATAACGACGTAATGCTGCCGTCTGGCTGGCTGGATGAGACGGCAGCCGTCATGCAGGCAAATCCTGCGCTCGATCTGCTGGGGATCGAGGCCATGTATGAGGTCGCGCCGGTTTCGCCAGATCGGGCGGTGATTCCTGCCGAGTTCATTGGCGGCATTGGTCTGATGCGTTCTCGTGCGTTCAATTGTGATCGGCCTATAGCAGCCGGCCGTTTTGGTTTTACCGCCTGGCAGTCGCAGCATCCTCAGGTGAATAAGGGCTGGCTTAGTCCTGCGTTGCCTGTGTGCTTGCTCGACCGCATGCCGTTCGCGCCGTGGTCTGTGCTGAGTGCGGACTATATCGCGCGAGGCTGGCAGCGCCCGTGGGGCGCATACGGTGAGGGCCAGTCGGCTCTGTGGGAGTGGTGGCAATGATTGGTCTCTTGCGTGTGAAAAACGAAGCGCGATGGATCGAGCGCAGCATTCGTTCCATTCAGCCGATCTGTGAATCGATTCTTGTGATGGACGATCACTCGACAGACGGCACGCCGGAGATCTGCTCTGCTATTCCGGGCGTCCGCGTCTTCCATTCTCCCTTCGAGGGGCTCAATGAGTGCCGCGATAAGAATTGGCTTCTCGAGCGGTTTGCAGACGTCTGCAAAGGCGATGCATGGGTCCTGATGATTGATGGAGACGAGGTGCTTCATTCGTCCGGCGTCGAGATTCTTCGGGCTGCATGCGATCGAACGGATTGCGATGTCTTCAGTCTGCGGGTTCTTTACCTGTGGAACTCGGAGGCAGCGGTCCGGACGGATGGTGTGTATGGCCGATTCCGGCGCCCGTCGATGTTCCGGCCGCGCAACCATCGATTCGTTCCGTCTGCTGCGGCTGCGGGCTTTCATTGCGGGAATGTGCCGTTGTCGCTGCAGGCCTCGGCGCGACCGCTGGAATCGGCGTTGCTGCACTTCGGCTACATGGATCAGGCGGATCGGGTCCGCAAGTATCACTGGTATCGCGCGATCGACGGTTCTAACCGGAATGAAGACGGGTATCGGCATATGGTTCAGGGAGATCTGCCGGAGATTCCGGCGACTGCTCGGCTCCGGCATGCCGGTCCGCTCTTCTTACGGCCGCTCGAGGGGGTTATCTGATGTTTCCGCCTTTTGGTGGCAACGGTCCCTATGGGACATATGGGAGTCTCGGTATCTACGGGGCTCTCGTGACGTATGGCAGTATTTCCCTCACGGAAACCTCGCCGTCGCAAAGTTTCAATGAGTCATTGACGCTCGATGAAGTGAAGGATTACCTGAAGATTCCGGTACGTTCACCGGCGGACCAGGCCGAAGATGATACTTTGACGGCGCTTATCATCGCCGCTCGGGAACAGGCTGAGATCCTGCAAAATTGTGATCTCGTGCGTAAGCAATGGGATGTGGCTTACGACTATTGGCCTGCCTATCGGGTTGAGCTCCGGAATCCGCTCGTGTCTGTGGATCTGGTCAAATATCGTGACTCGGATGGAAACTACACGACTATGGCGCAGGATGACGACTATGTCGTGGACGCCGCGAAGCGGCCCGGCGCGATTCTGCCGCCCTATAACAAGTCGTGGCCGACGTTCACTGCATGGCCTTCGTCGGCGATCCTTGTGCGGTTCACCAGTGGCTATGCTCCCACTTCGGCGTTCTGGTCAGACGCCGGCGCGCGAATCAAGCTCGGAATGAAGCTTCTCATCTCTTCCTGGTACAACAATCGCCTGCCATTCGAGAAGGGTCTCGATGCGACTGCGGAGTATCCATTCGCCGTTAGTTCCTGTCTGTCTTATGGCGCCGTTCCGAGGGTGCGATGAGCTGGCCGGCTGTCAATCCCGGGAGACTTCGTCACAGGATCACCATTAAAAGGCCTGTGGTCGGTTCGGGCGTATCGGGCAGCAAGGTCACATGGCAGGACTTCGTCACTACATATGCCGATATCCAGCCCGGCAAACCAGGGGAGGCCGTGCGGAGCGGGCAGATCACTTCCGTCCTGTACGTCGTGATCACGATGAACTGGCAGTCGGGTATCCAGGCAAAAATGCAGGTCCAGGGGCCCTCAGGTTTGTATGTCATCGAGGATGTGGTCAACGTCGGCGAATTGAACGTGACGCTGAATCTGATGTGTCTCGCTCTCGGTTCATCCAACCAATGATCGAAGAAGGAATTGTGGCGTTGGTGCAGGGCACGCCGGCGGTCGCCGCGATCGCGCCGGCCGGCGGGTTTCTCGGCACAGCTTTCCCTAAAGATTCGGATCTGCCGACGTGGACTCATCTGACGGTCTCGGAGCCGGGCCAGTACACACTGTCAGGCCGGCAGTCTCTCACTAAGCGCCGAATGCAGATTGATTGCTATGCGAACGATCCGGACAGTGTTGTTCTGCTGGCGCAGGCGATCGATGCCGTTCTCGATGGCTATCGCGGCACTTTGCCGGATGATGATTCGACCGTCGTGCAGGGTTGCTTTCGCACCGACTTGCAGGATTTCCACGGAGACGATACCAGAACGTCCCGCCGGATGCTCGAGTACGAAATCTGGTTTGTGAATTAGCCCCGCGGCGGCCAGCCGCTCATTTAGCCCACAAAAGGAGAAACGCAAAATGTCTACGCGCGCAACGCTCGGCTATCAGGCCGTCTTTTACCTCGCCTCGGTGGCATCGCCGCTGGGCTATACCGCGATCATCGAAATGAAGTCGATCGATCCGGGTGAGTTGTCCGTTCCCAAGGTCAAGGCGACTCACCTGCTTTCGCCCAATGCGACGGAAGAATACATCGCCGGCCTGCTCGAGCCACCGGAGGTGACGGTCACTGGTAACTACATCGGAGAGGCCTCTCAGGCCGCGCTGGATACCGTGATCGCGGCGCGCTTGCCGGTGAACTACAAAATCACGGCTCCCGTCGACAACGGCACCAAGACTCTGACGCGCACCGGAAACGGGTTCCTCAGCAAGCTGAAGAAAGGTCCGTTCACAAACGACAATCCCTCTGAGGTGATGTTCAGCCTGCAGACTGTCGGCCTGCCGACTGACGCCGTTGCGTGATAGCCGAACGACTCACCCGCGCCGTTAAGCTGCAGCTCGGCGGCGCGGAATGGCCCATCACGATCACCCATGACGTCCTCCTTGGGCTTGAGGAAGAAACCGGTGCCGACGTTCTCGGCGGGGAGATAGACGTATGGCGCCCGTCCGCGAGTTCTTTACTGGCGATCGTATGGTTGGCGCTTCGGCGGACGCGGCGGCAGCTTTCTCGAGCGCAGGCCGCCGCATGGATCGTGCCGGTCTCGGTGCCGGCAATTCAGGCCGCCATCGTAGAGGCATGGGCCGCGGCCATGCCGGATCCGGATCCGACCGTCGCCGGCGGCTCGCCCAAAAACCTCAGATGGGCGCAGGCGTATGCGATGGCTCGAGTGGATCTCGGACTCACGGAAGGCGAGTGGCTTTCAATGACACCGCGAGTTGTGCAGGAACTCTTCCGCCGGCGGCTGGAACTGATGAAGCGTGAAGAGAGTTTGCATGGGATTGTTCCGGAGAAAAGCCCGGTACCGTCCCGTAATTTGACCGGTGAAGACATTATCGCCGCCATGGGTGGCAAAACTTACTTGCGAGGTTGATGTGCAAAACAGCAGCGTAACGATCGATGGAACGAAGTACGAGTTCAAGTGGGACTTCGATGAATTGGCTGAGGCCGAAGAGATTGTAGGATGCAATCTCCTGCAGGCGGTCGGCAATCTGGGCCGCGGGATCTCTGCGAAAGAGCTCCGTGGGCTGTTCTATGCGTTGCTGGTCAACCGTCCGCGTCCGGCATTGGAATCGATCAAGCCATTGTTCCGGCTCGACACTTTGCCGCGCATTGCCACCGCGATCGGTGGTGCCTGCATGGCTGCGGTTCCGAAGCCTGCGAAAGTGATGCGCAAGAAAAGCTGAAGCATGGGAAGCGGTCCGATCGTAGTTCGCGGCATTCCGGAGGTCACGCGCAATCTCGCGGCCTTCCCGCGGACACTGGTAATCAGTTGTTTCAGTAAGGCGCTGTCCCGCGCCGCCGGCGTGTTTGAGCAGGAGCTGGCCGCGCGTTGTCCTGAGGCCGATCTTGGCGCGACATCGGATGAAGATTACGGCACGCTTCTCGACAACCTCATGTCCGAGGTCGAGATCGACGTCAACGGCCGCGGCGGCCGGGCCAGTGTCGGGTTCGGGCGCAAGGGAATGGTGGCTATGTGGGTCGAAT
>Ga0134125_10005338_pt1 | contig 14612 bp, 6 predicted proteins | sample KB31751_FD_96464 | JGI IMG/M metagenome (GOLD analysis project Ga0134125, IMG submission 96464) | Terrestrial soil microbial communities with excess Nitrogen fertilizer from Kellogg Biological Station, Michigan, USA - KB3-175-1 | ecosystem: Environmental > Terrestrial > Soil > Unclassified ... | reverse complement strand
GTCGCGTCGGTCGCAAATCCTGCCATCGCATACGCCGCCGCCACCGTCGAAACCTCATTCACCGTTGCCGCAATCGCCGGCCCCGATGCCCCCGGACACGCTCCAAGCGCCGCCATCCACGCCGCGCCCGTCGTTCCGGTGGCATACAGATACATCTGCTGCCCGCTCGCGCACGTATAGTCGCCGCTCACTGAAAATGCGCCGCTCGCATTCGTCGTCACATACGCGCCTACCGCATCGGAGGCCCCAGCCAGCGATGCATTTATCAGCGACACCGACGCGTTCGTGCTCGAAGCGGCAATCCCCGCCCCGCCGTATCCCGTCGTGTTCGCCGCCAGCAGATACACATGCGCATTCGCCACCGGCTGCGTCCCGCTCATCACCGTGCCGGTCAGCGCCACGCCGGCAGGCCCGATCGTCGCCTTCCCGGTCGCCGTTCCCGTCAGCCCGCTCGTGTCAGTCACCGTCAGCGAAACCGTGTACGTCCCCGTTGCCGCATAAGTATGGCTCGGCGTTGCACCCGTCCCCATCGTCGAATCACCGAAGTTCCACGCATACGTCAGCGCCTGCCCCTGCGGATCGCTCGACCCCGTCGCGCTGAAGCTGATCGCCGTTCCTGCCACGCCCGAGTACGGCCCACCCGCATTTGCCGTCGGAGGCTGGTTTTGCTGCTGCTGTGACCCTCCACTCGGTGACCCGGAACTCCCACCGCACCCCGCCAGTCCCACCAACCCGACCAGCCCGCACACCGCCGCCGCAGCCCACACCCGCATCCTGCTCTCCTTCGGGAAATCGCCTCAGCCTACCATGCACCAACGCGGGCACAAACTGTTCCTTCGTAACTTGCCGATGCCACTGCATCGCGCAACACAAAAAAATGATGTCAAGACCTTGTCTCTGACTCTTTTCACGCAAACGTCTCACTCCACAGCAGTAATTTTCCAAAGAAAGTTGGCATTTTAGTTTTGCTCCGCTTGCTAAAATAGAAACAGGTAGTCAGGAGAGCTTGCCTCTCTTGCATCACACAGGCCCGGCCATCACGCCGGGCCGTTGCGGTTAAGTCACGTGTTTTCAGCATTGCTCCGCCTAAGTCCTTTGTCTTCTATATCCATAAGTGCAACTCTTTTGTTTTCTGGATTATGCATTTTTCATAGGGAGGGGGGGCCCCAACCAGCAACGCAGCATGAACCACTTCGCCTACTTCACCGAGATTGAGGACCGCTTCGCCCAGCGCCGCGGCTCGCTCCTCCTGCTCTCCACCCTCGACTGGGCCCTCATCGAAACCTGGCGCGAGGCGGGCGTCCCTCTCGAAGCTGTCCTGCGCGGCATCGACGTAGCCTTCGATAAGCACGAAGCCCAGCGCGCCCGCCTCGGCGCGCGCCGCCAGCGCAAGGTGAATGGCCTCGCCTGGTGCGCGCAGGCCGTGATGGAAGCCGCCGAGCAGGCCCGCGAAGCCAGCGTCGGCATGGCCGCCGCAAAACCCGAGCGCGAGTCAGGCTTCGAGTCCGCCCGCATCGCCCGCTTCCTCACCTCGAACGCCGCCGCCGTCGAATCAGCCGCCGCAAAGCTGCCGCCCGCTCCCGCGGCCGCCACCGCCGAGACCGCCGTGCGCCTCCGCGAGCTTGCCGCAGAAACCTCGAACCTCGAACCTTGCACCTTGAACCTCGAACAAATCGACCGCACCCTCACCGTCCTCGAAGAGAAGCTCTTCGCCGCTGTCCTCTCCGCCACATCCGAAGCCGAACTCGTCTCCCTCCGCGAACAGGCCGCCCGCGAACTGGCTCCTTACCGCGGCAAAATGGGCGCCGTGCAGATCAAGCAGGTACAGCAGCAGTTTCTGCTGAAGCGCCTGCTCGAAACCCACTCACTCCCGCGCCTCTCCCTCTTCTACATGCCGCACGAAGATGCCGGGTAAAGCTACAGCTAGTCTCCCAGCGACACGAAGAACGGAGAACGAACAACGGACAACGCCTACCAAATCGCACCATCTTCCGAAGCACCGGCAGCCACTCCGCCCTGCCCGCACTTCGGCGCCTGCGGCGGCTGCCAGCTTCAGCACCTCAGCTACGCCACGCAACTCGACCGCAAAGCCGCGCGCCTCCGCGAACTTCTCAACACCTTCACGCTGCCCGAACTCCAGCTCCATCCCTCGCCGCCCCTCGCCTACCGCAATCGCATCCGCCTCTCCTTGCGCGAAGTGGACAGCCAACTTCGCGCCGGCTACCTCGGAAGCGCGCAGGCCCACGATGCGGGTGCCCCACATCTCGCAGAGATGTGGGAGGAAGAGACGACGAGCTTCGAGGGAGACAGGAAACTCACCTTCATCCCTATCGCCCAATGCCCCATTGCCGCGCCAGTGCTCTGGCGCGCCACCGAAGCCTTTCTCTCTCTCGCCAACGATGCCGCCTGGCTGCGCAATGCAACTCTCAAGCCCGATCAGCTCGAGCTCTTCACCACCGCCGACGAATCGAAGCTGCAGCTCACTCTCTTCCTCCGCACAACCCACAAGAGCCCGCCCGCCAGACTCGCCGCCGATTTCACCACGCTCTGCGAATCGCTCCGCACGCAAATCCCCGAGCTCGCCGGCGCCGGCATCGCATTCCTTCCGCTCGCCGCCCGCAGCCGCCAATCCGCCCAGCCGCGCCCCGGCCCCGCATGGGGTTCGCCGGGCCTCAATTACACAGTCCCTGACCTCGCCCCTCGCACCTCTCTCGAACCTCGAACCCCGGACCTCGAACCTCTCCGCTACTGGGTTCCCCGCGGCGCCTTCTTCCAGATCAACCGCTACCTGATCCCGGAGCTCGTGGCGCTCGCATCCCGCACCGCCGAAGCCTCTCCCGAAAAATCGCTCGCATGGGACCTCTACGCCGGCGTGGGTCTCTTTGCGAAAGCCCTCTTCTCTCGCGCGCTCGCCCACAGTTTCACCAACGTCACTGCCGTTGAGATTGCCGAACACGCCGCGACCGCGCTCGCGCAAACCAAGCTTCCCAACCTCCACGCCGTCAAAGCCACCACGGTCGAGTTCCTCCGCGCAGCCGTCCTTCAGCGCGAACGTCCCTCGCTCATCGTCCTCGATCCGCCGCGCACCGGCCTCGGCGATGACGTCTGCTCACTGCTCGCGCGGATCGCCTCACCCGCTCTCCTCTACGTCTCCTGCTTGCCGCAGGCGCTCGCGCGCGATCTCGCGGATCTCACCGCCTCCGGCTACTTCATTCGCCACCTGCATCTCTTCGATCTCTTTCCGCAGACCTCGCATATCGAGACCGTCGCCATCCTGACGCGATCGCGCGAAGTTCCGTGACCGCGAGCCGCAGCTTTACTCTTGGCCTGGAATCGCCGATCTGAAAGAATGGCCGCGACCCAAACGGGTAGCCTGCCGTGGCTGCAAACGCTGGTGCCTCCAGACCCGACCTTGAAGCACGCCTCTGGCCGCGCGCCGGACGCCCTGATTCGCTGCGTCCAGACGCTTTGCGCTTTCACCGCGCGCCTCTGCTGGCCGCTGCAGCCTGCTTCGCTCTCGGCGAATCGCTCACCCTTCTCCCTCCGCGCGAGCCGCGTCTCGTCTTCCTGCTCGCCGCCGCAACCGCAACGCTGCTTGCGCTGGTCATCCTCGCCCTCCGCCGCGCGCTTCGCATCGCTCCGCTCTGCGCCGCCGCACTATGGATCGCCGCCGGTCTCTGGTCCGCACAGATTGAAGCCGCGCCCGCACCACAGACGCCTTTGCTGGGTTACGCGGACGGCCTCAGCCGCAACGTCGAAGCCCGCGTCGTCCGCGTTCGCGAGCTGCCCCAACGCACAGCCGCCGAACAGAACGAAGCCAATCGAGACACCGATTCCGATCAGTGGGACGAACACGGCTCACCCACGTTCTCCATCGATCTCGATCTGATAGCCATCGAGGACCTCACTCCCGACAGCTCGCGCATGACTCCCATCACCGGCGGCCTTCGCGCCACGATCCTGGCGGAGGCGCGCCGCGGTCATGACGAGCACCCGTTGCAAGCGGCGACGCCTTCGCTGCATTGCGGCGATCTGGTTTCAGCGCCCATTCGCCTGCGCGTACCCGAGCGCTATCGCGATCCCGGCGCATGGCAGTACGCTGACTATCTTCTCGACCAGGGCATCGCCGTAACCGGAAGCATTCGCTCGGAGCAGCTCCGTATCGATCCGAAATCGGACTGGGAGCCTTCTCGCGCGAAGCCCTTCGTCATGCTTCGCTGCCGCATCTTCGCGGCGCAGAGCTGGGCTGCCTCGCGAACTCTGTTCTTCGTTCGCTCAATGGCAAACAGGCGTCTGCCCGCAGTCCTTCGCCTCACGCCCGACGACGCCGGCATGTTGAACGCCATGCTCTTCGGCGATCGCTCGCGCCTCACCCGTGCGTTGCGCGCCGGCTTTGAGCGCACCGGCTCCTTTCATCTCTTCGTGGTCTCCGGCATGCACGTCGCATTGCTCGCTGGACTTGTTTACTGGATCGCGCGCCGCCTGCGCTTTGGCGAAGTCGCCACAACTTCGGTCACGCTGGTGCTTACTTCAGCCTATGCATTGCTCACCGGCTTCGGCGTTCCGGTCCAGCGTGCGCTGCTGATGACCGCAGTCTTTCTGCTCGCACGGCTGCTTTCCCGGGATCGAAATGTGCTCAATGCACTCGGAGCTGCCGCACTTGCCGTTCTCGTCTGGTCGCCGCACGCTATTTTTGAGGCCAGCTTCCAGATGACGTTTCTCGCGATCCTTGCCATCGCCGGGATCGCGGTCCCACTCGGCGAACGCAGCTTTCTTCCCTACGCGCGGGCCGCGCGCCGCCTGCGCGATCGCTGGCGAGACGCCGCCCTGCCTCCGCGCCTCACGCAGCTGCGTGTGATGCTGCGGCTGTGGAGCGAAGCCCTGGCTGAAACCTTCGGCAGGCGCGCCTATGCGCTCCCGTCGATGCTTGTTCGTATCCTTCTCTGGGCCGCGGAGCTTGCTCTCATCGGCGTGGTCGCCGAGGCTGTGATGGCGCTGCCGATGGCCATCTACTTCCATCGCGCCACGGTCTTCGCGTTGCCCGCGAACATGCTCAGCATCCCGCTCGTCGCGGTACTCGCGCCGCTCGCGCTGATTACTTTCCTTGCGTCGCTCATAAGCTCCTGGCTTGCTGCCCTGCCCGGCGCAGCGCTTGCTCTGCTGCTGCATGGCATCACCGGTGCGATCCAGCATCTCAGCCGGAGACAGGCAGCCGATCTTCGCGTTGCAGGGCCAACCCTTCCACACGTCCTCATCGCGCTGACCATCCTCGGCTTTTGCTGTTGGGCAGCTCGCCAATCGCGCGCTCTTGCCGTGGTCACAGTCGTTGCGCTTCCTCTTGTCACCGTTGCCGCTCTGTGGCCCAGCGCGCCGGTCGTCCATCCCGGACAGCTTGAAGTCACCGCGATCGACGTTGGCCAGGGCGACTCACTGCTCGTCGTCGGCCCCAGCGGGCAGACCATGCTGATCGATGCCGGTGGCCCCACCGGCGCCGCCGCCAACGCGGAGAACGCGAGCGGCAACTCCGCCTTCGACATTGGCGAGCAGGTCGTCTCGCCTTACCTCTGGTCGCGGCAAATGCGCCGCATCGACGTGCTTGTCCTCACGCACGCCCACTCCGACCACATGGGCGGCATGCCTGCCGTGCTGCGCAACTTTCGCCCGCGCGAGCTCTGGGTCGCCGTCGATCCCCAATCCGCTCATTATCGGGAGCTGCTCGCCGAGGCCGCCTCCCTTGGCGTCGGCGTTCGCCATCTGCGGGCCGGAGACTCTATTGCCTGGGACTCCATCGCCATCAACGTCCTTGCGCCGTCGCGCAGCTACGTCAACTCCGGTCCGCCCGTCAACGACGATTCGCTAGTCATGCACCTCCAGTTCGGCCGCGCCTCAGCGCTTCTGGAGGGTGATGCTCAGTCCGCAAGCGAAGATGCGATGGCCGCACGCGCACATGCCGGCGCGCCGTATGCTGCGGTCGGCCCGGTGACGCTGCTAAAGGTCGCACATCACGGCAGCCGCACCTCCACCACGCCGGAGTTTCTTTCGCTGGCCGCGCCACAGGACGCCGTGATCTCCGTCGGCGCGAACAATACCTTCGGCCACCCGCGCGCCGAGGTCATCGCGCGCCTCGCCGCCGCTCACACGCACGTCTATCGAACAGACCGCATGGGCCTGACCACCTTCCTGCTCTCTTCCGATGGCCGCATCGCAGCCGCCGGTGCCGCATCTAATCCTTGATGGACACCGACACACGCACCGGACAGAACAGCTTCGGCGAGAATGAGGCGGCTGAGGGTAAACCGGCCACCGTGAATGCGGCTGAGCTCGAAGAAGAGCGCAGGCTTATTCGCCGCATGCAGATGATGATGAGCCTGGTGATGCAGACCATCGCGCAGGACAGCTCGCTGAGCTACGACGAGGCCGCGCAGATGATCGCCGATGCCCGCCGTGCCGCGCTCACAATGTTCCCCGACAAGGAAGTCGCCTATGACCTCATCTGGCGTCCGCGCTTCCAGCGCCTGATGCGCGAGCGCTTTCTCATCATGTAAGAAGCCGCTGCAGCCCTGCACTAGAATGGCCGCATGCGGGAAACCACACGCGAAAGGCTCGTGCAGGGGCAGGCGCAGCGCAAGCATCTGCGCCGTGCGGAGCATGCCGCATGGGACCAGGATCTTCGCCGCGAAGATCCGCTCAAACTGCTTGCCGCCTCCATGCGCGGTCGCGTATCTGCGCTGGTGCGCATCAAGTACGACCGCATGGCGTGTTCGCCCTTCGGTTTCTTCCGCGGCGCCGTGCCCATCATGGCTTCGGACCTTGCGCTCGCCCCGCACACCGGCATCTTCACCCAGCTCTGCGGCGACGCGCACGTGCGCAATCTCGGCGCATTCGCCGCGCCCGACGGCCGCCTTGTCTTTGACATCAACGACTTCGATGAAACCATCCGCGGGCCATTTGAGTGGGACGTCAAGCGCATGGCCGCCAGCCTGGTCCTTGCCGGTCGCGAGGCGGGAGCGAAGCACGCCATCTGTCATGCCGCTGCACTCCGATTTCTCGGCAGCTATCGCCGAGCGATGTTCAACTTTGCGCGGATGCCGGTGCTGGAGCTCGCGCGCTACACGGTGCATCGCCTGAACACGGTCCGGCCCGTCGCGCAGATCTTCGCCGTCGCCGAGCGCGCCACGCCGCTTCACAGCCTTGATTCGCTCACCGAACCGGTGCGCCCGGCAGGCCCACGCGGCAGGAATTCGAGTGCGGACAGCAGGACGGCATCCACCAGCCTCACGCCCCCTGCGGGCGGCACTCGCATCTTTCGCACCCATCCTCCGGATCTCACACGCATCCATGGCCGCCTGGCGCGCTCGGTGCTCGACTCGCTCGAGACCTACGCCGAGACCCTCCAGCCCGAGCGCCGCCACTTCCTCGCGCAATATACGCCCGTGGATGTCGCGTTCAAGCTGGTCGGCACCGGCTCGGTGGGCCTGCGCGACTACTGCGTCTACCTCGAAGGCATCGGTCCGCTCGATCCGCTTTTCCTGCAGATCAAGGAAGAGCCGCACTCAGCCTACGCGCCGTATCTCGACGATAAGGATGTCCCGCCGCATCAGGGTCGCCGCGTCGCAGAGGGTCAGCGGGCGATGCAGCTGCAGTCGGACCCGTTTCTGGGATGGACGACCATCGAAGGCCGCGACTACCTCGTGCGCCAGCTCAACGATCACAAGGGATCCGTGCAGCTTGGCTCGCTCAAACCGGCTGCGTTGGTGGAGTACGCCGCGGTCTGCGGAGAGACACTGGCCCGCGGTCATGCGCGCGCCGGAGACCCTTGCCGCATCGCCGGCTACATCGGCGCCTCGGGGCGATTCGATGCCGCCGTTGCAAGATTCGCGGTGGCTTACGCCAACCAGACCGAGCGGGATTGGAAGACGCTCGTGCGGTCGCGACGCGCGCTGTGAGAGCCAAATGACCGGGCGGAGCAAACCCTCCCCCCCCGTACTTAAAATGCAAAATCTTGGATTCAGGGCATTTACTTCCCCCTCTGCCGTAAGATCTTGAAAATGCGGGGAGATGGCCTAAGTTTATGGAAACAAATGGCCAGTGGGGACACCCAATACGCATCTCCTTCGGAAATGACAAACGACACAGCCCAGCTGGCTCTTCTTTCCCTCCTTGCGTTCTATATTCGCGGCTCCCACACGGAGGCAGAAGACCCTATCCGAAGGCGGTTGGATTCGGTCTCGACTGCTATCGGTATCCTTTAATTCTAACCGGGCGTGTCAAGCTGTGGAGCTATTTCTGTGTGCGGACTAAAAACACAACCGCCGCCTGCATAACGCAAGCGGCGTCTGAGGTTGAGGTTGTTCGGTTTGGCTACCAGTTCAGGCGAGCAGCAAGCTGCGCGTCACGAGCCTGGTTGACTGGGCCGCCGGTTGGGAGCGTTCCAAAGCTCGATCCTGCAACGCCACCGTTGACGCCCCCCCAAACTACGTGGTTGGTCGCATTCAGCAGGTCCGCCTCAAACTGCAGGCTCACCTTTTCCCACACCGGGAAGCTGCGCTTCAAGCCAAGGTCCACGTTGTAAGCGCCCATGCTGAAGATTTGCATGACGCGAGGAGCATTGCCCGGGACATACAGCGCCGTACCGTTTCCGACGTAGTACACGACACCAGTGCAGGTGGACGGAGTGGCCGTGCAGGCTGCCAAGGTGTTCTGGCCGACCGCAGTTGCGCCGCCCTTGGACGGATCGGTTCCGGCCTGGTTGACGCTGTACGCCAGAGGATTGAGATACGGCACTTTCGCGTAGTAGTTTGCGGAACTCGGATCAGAGACAAGCCCATCGCCATAATGGCCGACTCGCTGCTGGACGCCAGGAACGACCGAAGGCATGCAGGTGCCGATCACTGTTCCGCCGCATCCGGAAGCGCTCATGGTTGTGGGTAGGCCCGAGTGATAAGTGAAGATCGTTGAGAAACTCCACCCTCCGCCGATTGCACTCACCAGACGGTTATCCGCGCCGATGGCCTTGCCCTTGCCGAACGGCAGCGCATACACCGCCGTCGCCGTCAGGTTCTGCGGCTGGTCAGCCACTGACAAAGCGCGATCCAGACGCGCATTGTCGTTGGTGCGGAAGCTACCCATATCATCGATCGACTTCGAGTAGGTGTAGTTCAGCATGAAGTCGAGGCCGTGCGCCGCGCGCTGGCGAAGAGAGACTTCAAGCGCGTGGAAGTTGGTATTGCCGTTGAAGTTTGTGGTGTCGCTGACGCTGGCGAACTGCGGGAATGCTGTGAAGTATCCCGTCACGCCCAGAGTAGCTAGGTACGTCTGGCCGTTGCTGAAGGGGTTGGGCGAAGCGAAGCCGAGCCCCGTCACCCCTGCGATCGCTGCCGCAGTCGCTTTGGATGCAAGGAGGTCGGTATTGCCGCTGCCGAAGCCGCAGGTGGAGGGACCGCAAGGCGTGACAGCGCTTCCGTTCAGGTTGTAGCCGGCCAGTGCGGCGTAATTGCTCGTCAATTTGTTGACGCGCGAGGGATTGGCGAGACCGCCGTTGAGGAAGTGGCCCTGGCTGCCCACGTAGCTGACCGTGATCGACATATCGCGCGTGACCTGACGCTGGATGCCGACGTTCCAGTTAATGTACTGCGGAGTGCGGCCGCCGCGGTACGGATCGAAATAGGTTTGGGTGCCGCTGGCCTGCCCAAGGGCAGTGGTATTACCGGTCCCATATTCCGCCAAGCTGGTACCGCCGGCAGGTGGGGCGGGCGCAACAATTGAACCGGTCCATCCGCAGGCTGTGCCGTTCGCCTTGCCGAGCCCGCAGGCGGTGCCATCCCAGTAGAAGGCCGGGGCCGCACTCAGTCCGCCGGGTGCCGAAGCGCTCGGGGTAATGCCCAGAGTTGCCGGGGAGCCGGATTGGCTGCCATCCGTCCAGTCGCCGCGTGCAATGTTGACGTTGAAGCTGCCGCGAAGAACAGTCTTCGGGGTCGCCGCAAAGGCGAAGCCAAGCCGGGGGGCCCAGTTCTTCCACGAGATCGGCGAAGGCGAACTGCAGTTGCAGAACGTCGCCGGGTCGCCGTTACCGGTAAACATCAGCGTGCCCTTGTTGCCCGTTACGGAGTTGGCGCCGGTCGGGTTCAGGAAGGTAAAGATGTTGTGGGCTTCGTGGATGGATGGGTAGATGTCCCAGCGGATGCCCATGTTCAGGGTCAGACGCTCGTTGACCTTATAGTCGTCCTGCACCCAGAACGAAGGATCTTTCCAGCGGCTGCCCAGTCCGGGAACGTTGACCGAGTCCGAACTGGAGTTGACCGCCCCCAACAGATAACTGGCCACGGCAGATCCCGTGCTGGAGTTAATGGAGCTTCCATTGGAAAATCCGCCGGTTTGCGTAGCCGCAAACTGGAATCCCATCGGGCCGGACGGCGAAACCACCTTGTAGTAGTTGAACTGCATGTCGACGAACTGGCCGCCGAAGGTGAAGTTCTGCTTGCCATGCGTCCACTGCAGGTTGTCGCTGGCGGAGAAGGTGTTGTTGATCTTGTTGTTCCATGCGTATCCGCCCCACGAACCCGGATTGTCGAAGCCGCCCGTCCAGCTGATGGCAGGGAACCCGTCCGAGGCCTGGCCCGCAGGCATGTTCAGAATGCCTGCGCTGCTAGTCGAATACTTCGGCTGACGGTTGGGCGTAACCGAGTCGCTTTGGTACCGCCCGTAACCGAACGCTGCCTGGTTGACGAGGTGGGAATTGATGGTGAAGGTGTCCTTCACCACATCCACGGTGGTGACTGGGTTGTAAATCTGCGACGTGTTGAACGGCGGATTCAAACCACTCGACGAGTTCAGCCCGGTCGCAGCCTGACGGCCGAAGGCAATCAGGAAGCGCATCTGGTTGCGCGAGCTCTGCGTGTAATCGATTGAGCCGGTGGAATACCAGTTCGCCAGTCCGATAGGAGTGCCATAGGCCAGATTGCTAGTGTAGGAGCCTTGGTTGGTCAGCGGCTCATACGGAAGCAGCAGCTTGTTATAGAACTGCGAAGCAGCTGAAAACCGGCTGGCCGGGATCAGGTCTACCGTGGGTACGCCATTTTTGAGGGCCGTGAAGATAGTGCGAGTGCAGGTCGAGCAATTGGGGACTTGGGTTGACGGGTCGTAGATGTCAACACAACCGTTCGAAGCGATACCCTGGCCGACGGTATTGGGAGTGCATGTATTGGGAGTCTTCGTGTTGGCCACTGCATAGCCGGTGAAGTCCGCGTATCCTTGCGGGTTGCCATTCACGTCATAACCAAGCATGGCATAGGTGGGAATAGTCATTGCCGAATACGTGGCACCCTTCTGGTACCGGTACTGGCCATAGTTGCCGAAGAGGAAGAGCTTGTTCTTAATAATCGGTCCATTGAGCACAATGCCGAACTCGTTCTGCACCTCGCGTTGCTTGATGCCTCCGGGCACTTTGACACCCTGGGCGTTCAACGTCGGGGCCTTATTGACAAACTGCCATGCATCGAAGATCGTGTTGCGGTTGTACTCATAGAGCGAGCCGTGATAGCTGTTGGTACCGCTCTTGATCGAGTAGTTCTGCACGCCCTGGCCGGAGTATGCCGCCGAGATGCCGTTGGTCTGCATCTGGAACTGGTCGATCGAATCGACGCCGATCGCCGTCCATGTAAAGCGAGGGTCGCCCACGCCATCGGCCTCCGGCAGGTTGATGCCGTCCACATAAACTTCCTGCACATTGCCGCCCGGGCCCGAGCCGTTGACGATGCCGGTCTGCGAGGTCTGGTCGATCGAGTTCAGATACTCCACGCCGGGCATCAGGTAGGCGAAGTCCGTCACGCGGCGCTGGTCCGCCTTGGCGCCCGCGCCCATCTGGATGGGCAGGTTGGAGTACATCTGGTTGTCCATGACGCCGCCGATGGTTGCGTCCGTCGTATCCAGCACTGGGGGCGCCGAGGTCACGGTCACCGTCTCACTCGCCTGGCCCACGCTCAGCTTCACGTTCACTGCGGCCGTGTTCAGCGCGTCCACCACCACGTTCTCCTGCTTATAGCCCTGGAAGCCCGTCGCTGTAACCGAAACCGTATAAGTGCCGGGGATAAGGCCGGAGATGTTGTAGTCGCCGGACTTGGTTGTCGTACGCGTCGTCACTACATTGGTGTTGACGTTGGTCGCCGTTACGGTGGCGCTGCCCACGACCGCGCCGGTCGGGTCCTGCACGGTGCCGGCAATCGACCCTGTGCCGGCCAGTTGCGCATAGGCTGCGCCGGTCATCGCCACGGCGAACGCGATGAGGATTGCGAGACAGGCAAGCGCGCGCGGCAAGCGCACCGCTGCTTTGGTGTTTTGGGAGTTGCGAAACATGGCGTATGACCTCGTCAAAGTAAAGATGGAAAGGAAGTAAACGGGTGTATTCCCCAAAATCTGCTCGATTGCTCCCGCGAAAAGGACTGCCGGGAGAAATGGCTCAAAAGGTAAGACCACTTTTTGGATCGGCTTTAGATTCTTCTTTGAAAACAACTCCTGTCAAGCATTGATTTGTCTTTTTTTAGTCTCCCGATGACGCCCGCGGTTCCTACCAGATTCCGTAAAGCGGCGGAAAATGTTTCCTATCTGAAATCGCCTTCCTGAGCATTGGCGCATACCGCCTGCGGCCAGTGTTCATGCGGCCGCTGGGGACAGCTGCGATTCTCTTTTTCCCAGGATGCGCCCGCCGAAGCACACATATTAGCCGCGCAACGACGACTTCATTTTCCAGCGCCTACGCTCTGGCGGAGGTCGTCCTGGCGTCGTTTTTGGAAGGTCCAACCTTCACCCGTTCGGCGCCGCGCTCACCCGCCGTCCAGCCGTCCGCCGCCCCGAAGTTGCGGGTCAATCTACCTTGCGCCGTGCGCCGCCAGCCACTGCCTCAGGTCCGGCTCCTGGGCCACCCGCAGTTGCGCGCAGTCGCCGATGCGTTCGAGCGTCTTCGCGAGGGTTCGCTCGGCGGAGCTGACCGGGTGTGCCACGAAGAAGCTCGCCACCTCGTCACGCCGCTCCACGGAACAAAATGCGCCGGTCGCCTCCACAATGCGGGCGCCGGAACTCTCCGTAGCGCGCCGCTCAATTTCGCCCCAATGCTCCCGCACGAACTTCCATGCCGCCTGCTGCGTCTCTCTCCGCTCCAGCATCATGGCGATCAGGCGCCAACTGTCCTGGCTGCGAATCTCGTCGGAGACAGCCAGCTCCAGTGTCCGTTGCACCAGCTGCGGCGAATCGAACCACGTCAGCGCACGCAAGGATGCGTCGCGAAAGTCAGGATCTTTCGTCTCGCGCACCACTTTCAGCAGGCGGTCATACATGGCGGTGTCGCCCTTGGATGCGGTGAGGGCCACAGCCGCATCCACGATGCTCGGGTCCGCAGGTTTCTGCCCGGAGAAGAGCTGGTCTGTCAACCGCTGGGCCTCGCTCAGCACGGCAGGGTCATGGGCTTCCCCCAGCGCATCGAACAACGCCTCGCGCAACTCCGCATGGTCTTCTTTTTCATGGCGCCGTGGACCGCCCAGCGCGGAATACACCGGCCCGAACTCCCGGCGCACGATGCCGTCCAGCTGCCTGCGATCCTCATCGCTCGCAATCCGCATGCCGATCGCATCGATCCTGCCCAGAACGCTTTCCATGACCGTCGGGTCGGGGTCACTCTTCACCGCCAGTGCCAGATCGAGGAATTCCCCCACGGTGCCCTCGCCTGCGCGCATCAGTGCCCAGCGGTCGCCCAGCAGACCGATCCGCTCTGCCGGTGTCAGGCCTGTTTCCGCATGAGCGACGATGACCGCGTATTCAGGGGCCGCATACGTTGTGCGGAAATAGCCCGCATCGTCCGCGTTGGCGAAGAAGAACGGCGCCCTGGTTTCGACCTTGATCTGCGAGGTCCGCGGCGCAATCAGCTCGCAGCCATCCCCCAGAATGCAGATCGGGATCGTCCACCGCTCGCCGCCGACTGCATCTGCGAGAGTCGTGCTGCCACTCGTCTGCGCAAGGCGCGGCTCGGTCTTGCCGCTTTCCGCGCCTCGCTCCTCAAACCGCTTCTGCGCGACTGCAATCTCGCTCCCTTGTCTCGCGCCGAACCGCACCTCCGGCAGCCCAGGCTGCTCGACGTAGCTGCGCATCACTGTATCGACCGCAAGTCCGCTCGTCTTCGTCTGCGCATCCCAGAAGTCTTCCGCCGTCGCGTTGCCATACAGGTGCGCGTTGAGGTACGCCTGCACGCCGCGGCGAAACGTCTCCTCGCCCGTCCAGTGCTCCACCATCGCAATCACTGCGCCGGCCTTGCCGTATGCAATGTCGTCGAATAGCTCATTGATCTCCGCCGGCGTCTCCGCGTGCTGACGAATGGGCCGCGTCGCGCGCGCTGCATCGCCGTCCATGATGCCGCTGCGTTCGGCGGCCGCATCCTGCTCAAACTCCCACTTCGGCTTCCACTTCGCCGCGGCCTTGCTCTCCATCCAGGTCGCGAAGCCTTCGTTCAGCCACAGGTTGTCCCACCACACCGGCGTCACCAGGTCGCCGAACCACTGGTGCGCCATCTCATGCGCCACCGTGGTTGTGACCTCCTTGCGCGCCCCCAGCGTTCCATTTTTCGCATC
>Ga0134125_10005337_pt1 | contig 14612 bp, 11 predicted proteins | sample KB31751_FD_96464 | JGI IMG/M metagenome (GOLD analysis project Ga0134125, IMG submission 96464) | Terrestrial soil microbial communities with excess Nitrogen fertilizer from Kellogg Biological Station, Michigan, USA - KB3-175-1 | ecosystem: Environmental > Terrestrial > Soil > Unclassified ... | reverse complement strand
GCTGCGGCCGCCGCGAATGCCGAACCAGTCTGGCGCTGGCAGTCCTCGCAATGACAAAGCAGCCTTCGCCCGGGTATCGGGTCCGCATCAACTGTGTACCGCACCGCCCCACATAGACAGCGACCTTTGTAAAGAGGCATGTCGTTTCCCTCCCTTCCTTTGCACGGCGTTCGAGCCCGAGGCAAAGACCAGGTTCGGAATGAGCTATATTTGGAACGTTCCAGTCGCCGCTTCCGCCGCCCTCTTCGCGCTAATCCACGCCCCAGCCACGGTGCCGACGAAGTCCATTTGGCACGCCTCGCCGGCAAACATCAAGCGTTCGACCTCAGCCCCGGCACTGCTGCTTGACGACTTCAGCCAGGAAGCGAGGCGTTGACGAGCCTGGGGGGCAAGTTGAAACTCTGCGTCCGATCAGCCACGCTGGCGATATGATTAAGGGGCGTCGCGTTGATCGAGCCGGTGGCGCTCATGTGCCACGGCAGCAGTTCGTCGGCCCGTTTGACGTGATGATCGACGACCCGCGCCAGCCTTGAAGCGCGTGATCGTCCAGGTCGGCACGATCACGCGTCGCGACCGAAGGGGCGGGTGGCCCCTTCGGTCGTCGTGCCGGCGCAGCGTCACTCGGCAGCAAGCGGTGGGGTCTTCTCGTCATCCGGGTTGACGGGCGCCGGCGGCAGGCCGCCCTGCGGCTTCGGGTCGTCGATGAAGCGGAACTGCGGCGGGTCGTTCCACGGCCCGCGCTGATCCTCGCCCTTCGACAAGTTGAACGCCAGGTCCACTGTCTCGTCCGGCTTGATCGTCCCGAAATACGGATCGTCCAGCTTACCCATCCGCTCCAGCGCGTTCATGAACATCTGCGCGTGGGTGATTTCCCGCGTCAGCAGATAGGTCAGCGCGCGGGTCGATCCCTCGTCGGTGCTGGCATGGATCAGTGCCTCATAGGTCTGGCGAGCGCCGGCTTCCGCCGCGATATCGGCCCGCAGGTCCCGTACGACGTTGCCGCCTTCATTGAGATAGGACGCCGTCCAGGCGCTGCCCTGGCTATCAACGAAATGCGGGCCGACGCCGCGGATACGGAACAATGGTGCTGCATATACATCTGTCTGGTCAAGATTTCGCGTGTGCTGCTCGATCAGCTTTCCGACCACCTCCAGATGGCCGAACTCCTCGATGGCGATGTCCTGCAGCATGTCGCGGATACCGGCATCGGTGACGTGGAACGACTGCACCCAGTACTGCAGCGCGGCACTCAACTCCCCGGTCGCGCCACCGAATTGTTCAAGCAGAAACTGGCCAAATCTCGGATCCGGGCGTTTTACGTCAACCGGAACGATCGTCTCCTTCCGATGGAAGAACATGCGACGGCACTCCCTCTGATTCGTGAGGGTACGGGAACGCGGCATCCGTCAACCGGTTGCTCAGCCGCTGTCCGTCGCGGCCAAAGGCAGTGCCGGCGCCCGGTGAGAATGTGCAACGGGCAATGGCTGAACCCACGGACGCTGCCCGCGTTCGGCGCGGTCCGTCAGGATGCGGGCGCCACCGGGCTCAAGCCAGACGGCAGTCGCGCCGTAGCGCCATACCGTGAAACGATCGACCAGGTTCGGCCAGGGGCGTGGGCATAATCCCCGCGCCGGTTCGGTGGAGACGATCACCGAGACGGCCGAGCAGCCTTCCGGATGCTTCGCACCGCGTACCAGCAGTGCGGCGGACGCATGCGCGCGTGGGTGCAACAGGCACGCACCCTCGTCGCACGCGATTCCCGCGTCGGCGATACGGCCGCTGGCCGGCATGGAGTGGACGGGACCATCGGCCCAATATTGCGTCCAGGCGTCCTGAATGAACGACGAACCGCCGCGGGCCTTCTGGACGAAAATGCCCACCGGCGTTCTTGCCGCAAGCAATCGCCCGTCGGCGGCGACCAGCAGATCGGGCGGACAGTTCAGGCAGGGCGACGCGATGCCGACGCCAATTGCCAGAATCCCCGCAAGACGGATCCGGCTGCGCCAGATGCCCAGCCAGGCAAGTCCTACCGACAGGATCGCCAGACCCCAGGCCGGCATATGCGGCACCGGCAATGTTGCCGCCGGCCAGGCGGCGGTGGTGCGGGCCACCCAGAGAATAATCGTGGCCCCCCACCCCATCGGCACCAGCGCCAGATGCTCCAGACCGAACGGCATCAGCGGCAGCGCCATCAGCCCGGCGGGCATCACCCAGAGCGCGGTAAGCGGCACGGCAACCATGTTCGAGACGACAAAGTAAAGCTGCACGTGGCCGAAATGGTAGGCGCCGTAGGGTGCCGAGGCCGTGCCGGCGAGGGTGCTGGTAAGCGTCAGCGCTGCCAGGTGCGAGGCGAGTCTGCGGGGCCAGCTTCGGCCGTACAGGCGCCGCAGCCAGGGGCGCAGCGCCTCGTAGCCGGAAATGAGCGCAAGCACCGCCGAAAAGCTCATCTGGAACGACACGCCGGGAACCTCCTGCGGCGCGACGGTCATAAGCACCACCGCGGCAAGCCCCAGGCCGCGCAGCGAGACCGCGCGCCTGCCTGCCAATACGGCCAGCGTGAACAGGCAGGCCATACTGAAACTGCGGACGATCGGCACGTGCATGCCGGTCAGCACCATGTAGCCGCCGCCGACAGCCAGCGCGGCCGCGGCCGCCAGTTTCCGTGTCGGCCAGAACAGGCTGGCATGCTCCGACAAAGCGAGGCCGTAGCGGGCCGTCCAGAATGCGAACCCCATGACGATACCGATATGCAGTCCTGCGACGGCCAGCAGGTGGGCCAGCCCGGAATCGCGGAATGCCTGATGGTCCGCTTCCGGAATCCCTGTCGCCGAACCGGTCAGCAGGGTGACCGACACCGCGCCGGCCGCGCCCGGGATGGCGGCCGTCACGCGGGCGGCAATGCTTTCCCGGAGACGCTGAACAAACGCCATGATCCCGCCGGGATCGCCCGGCGACAGGCGTTGCAGCGGTGCAAGCGCAAAGCCGGACCCGCCTCGTCCGGCGTAGAATGCGTCCCGCTGAAGGTCCCATGCGCCAGGATAGGCAGGCGGCGGAGGCGGCCGGACCAAGGCGCGAACGCTGATCAGATCGCCGGTACCGACAGGGGTGACATCGCTTCCCCGCAAGCGAATGCGCAGGAGCCGTGCCAGCGTCGTCTCGGCGCCATCCAGTCGGACATGTTCCAGCGTAATCCGCCGGCCTGCGGGGAGTACCTCGACCGCGCGCACGATGCCCACAACGGTCGTGGCATGCCTGGGAAGGCCGGTCTCCAAGGGCAGCGCTCTCGCGGTTGCCGCCTGGGCGGAAGCGAAACCCAGGGCGGCGGCGACGATCGGCAGCAGCGGCGGCCGCGACCGTGGGCACCCGATCGCAGCAATGAGCGCCGGAACAGCAACGGCGGCGCCCGCCCAGATCGGCGGCTCGAACCGCAGTGCGTAGTAGAAAAGCACACCGGCACCCATGAACACCGGCAGCCAGAGCACGGACCGGTCGCGCTCCTGCTCCACCCATTGCTCCGCGACGGCGCCGATCCTGCGCATGCGGCGCAGGGTAGCGGCGATGTGTCTACGCCCGGTGAACACCGGCCGGGCCGGTGACAACGTTGATCGCGACAAGGGCCGCCATCGCAATCATGTCTCCGGCCTTGGCTCCCGCCCGGCCTCCGCGATGTTGCCCAACCGCGCGCAGGATCCTCGGGACAGACAGGGGCACGTATCGACTCCTTATGGACGCCTCGACTCCTTATGGACGCCGAGACTACAGGTGCCGGCATGAGTCAGGATCACCGCCCCGTCCGCACCCGCTTCGCGCCCAGCCCGACCGGCCTGCTGCATGTCGGAAGCGCGCGGACCGCCATGTTCAATTTCCTCTACAGCCGCCACACCGGCGGAGAATTCCTGTTGCGGATCGAGGACACCGACCGCGAACGCAGCACCGACGCCGCGACGCGCGTTATCCTGGAAGGTCTTGATTGGCTTGGCCTGTCGCGCGACGGAGAGACCGTGTTCCAGTCAAGCCGCGCGGCACGTCACGCAGAGGTGGCGCGGCAGCTTCTGGCGGCCGGGCAGGCCTATAACTGCTACTGCACACCGCAGGAGTTGCGCGAGATGCGGGAGAAGGCGATCGCCGAAAGGCGCTCCCCTCGTTACGACGGGCGGTGGCGTGACCGCGATCCGGCCGAGGCACCGCCCGGGGTGGTGCCGGCGATCCGCCTGAAGGCGCCGCGCGACGGGGAAACAGTGGTCGAGGACCTGGTCCAGGGAACCGTGCGGGTCGCCAACGCGGAACTGGATGACATGATCATCCTGCGCAGTGACGGGACGCCGACCTACCTCCACGCAGTGGTTGTCGATGACCACGACATGGGCATCACCCATGTGATCCGCGGCGACGACCATCTGACCAACACGTTCCGCCAGGTGCAGATCTTTCAGGCAATGGGCTGGGAGCTGCCCCACTTCGCCCATATTCCGCTGATCCACGGCGCCGACGGTGCGAAGCTGTCGAAACGCCACGGGGCCGTCTCGGTGCTGGAATTTCGCGAACAGGGTTTCCTGCCCGAAGCCCTGTGCAATTACCTGCTGCGCCTTGGCTGGTCGCACGGCGATTTGGAGGTCATCGATCGGGACGAGGCAATCCGGCTGTTCGACATTGCCGACGTCAATCGCGGCGCGGCGCGGATGGATTATGCCAAGCTGACCAGCCTCAACGGGGTCTATATCCGCAAGGCCGACGATGACCGGCTGACGCAGGAGGTGCGGGAGCGCCTTGCCGGGCGGCCAGGGCTGACCCTGCACGAGGACGCCGTGGGCCGCATCCGGGCACTGATGCCGCACCTCAAGGAGCGCGCGAAAACACTGGTGGAACTGGCCGATTCCTCTGAATTTCTTGCCCGCACAGTGCCGCTGCCGATGGCAGCCAAGGCAACGGCACTTCTGGTGCCGGAGGCGCGGGAGATGTTGCGCGCCCTCGGAGATGCGCTGGCGAAGACCGATTTCTCCCCAGCAGCTCTGGAACAGGCCTTGCGGGGATTTGCCGAGGCCACCGGCCGAAAGCTCGGTCAGGTGGCACAGCCGCTCCGCGCGGCATTAACGGGCAGCATGGTCAGCCCGGGCATCGAAGCGACCCTGGCCGCCCTGGGTCGGGAGGAGGCGCTGCGCCGCATTGAAGCAGTTGCAGGGTAAGCGGGTCCGCCTCCGGTTGGCACGCCTGTCGCTGGTAATTCACCCAACGTAAACCAGTGGCCGCTATCAGAATCCTGGTATCGGACCAGGAGGCAAGATGCCGGCGCGCGGCCGGAACACCCGCCCGTATCGCGGACACCTGCACACGGCAGTCGCGGCTGCGCTGCTGACTGTCGCCGGCCTGGTCGGATTGACGCGGATCACGCCAACGTCGCCGCCGGCAGTGGGTGACATCATCTCATTCCCGTCGACACGCCGGCCGGCCGGCTGGCGGCCCGACATCGGGACCGGCCGACAGCTGGAATACATCGGCACACACCCGAAGTCCCTCGTACATTGGGAGGGTCTTGATTTGGCGGGTCGCGGCCAGGTCGGCACCGCGCGTAGCACGGCTGAGGTCCTGCACGTACCAGAGACCCAATGCGTACTCGACCTTCCAGCAATCCGCCGCTCCGGCGGCAGTTTCGTCGTCGAGGCACGCTGGCCCGGCCTACCGGTCAGGTACCGTGTTCACTGGCAGAGCAGCGGCCCAGAGGGTCAGAGCCAAAACTGCCCCCCCGGTGAGGACCTGATCCTCACCGGGTCGGAAGTTCGTGCTCTGGCGCGCGTCGCCGGCAGGCACGTAGGTCCGCCGGTTCAACGCCGGGTTGAGCCGACGGCTCTCGATCCCGTGCCCTGACAGAGAAAGCGCTTGCAGCGACTCCAAGAACGCTCGTGACAAAAGCCCCGAATGGGAGAGAACGGCACGAGAAGCTGCCGCGGGTTCCCGGTTGACGACCTGCGCGCTTCCTGCAACGAGGACCCGTGTTCTACCGACAGAAGCACCTCCTGGCGATCGAAGGGCTGCATCCGCCGGAGATCGGCACGCTGCTCGATCTTGCGGAAAGCTATGTGCTCCTGAACCGTTCCGGCCGAGCGCAGCGGGATTTGCTGCGGGGGCGGACGCTGATCAACCTGTTCTTCGAGGATTCGACCCGCACCCGGACCAGCTTCGAACTGGCAGGCAAACGGCTGGGCGCGGACGTGATCAACATGTCGGTCTCCACATCCTCGGTGAACAAGGGGGAGACGCTGCTGGACACGGCGGCCACGCTCAACGCCATGCAGTGCGATCTGCTTGTGGTCCGCCACGCGCAGTCGGGCGCGCCGAACCTGCTGGCGCAGAAGGTGGACGCCGCGGTGATCAACGCCGGGGACGGTACCCACGAGCACCCGACCCAGGCGCTGCTGGACGCGCTGACGATCCGGCGGCGAAAGGGCCGACTGGCGGGACTGACGGTCGCGATCTGCGGCGATGTCATGCATTCCCGTGTTGCCCGGTCGAACATTCATCTGCTGACGACGATGGGAAGTCGGGTACGCGTCATCGCGCCGCCCACCCTGACGCCCGCCGAGGTCGAGGACCTGGGCGTGGAGGTGTTCCAGGACATGGAGGCGGGCCTGGCCGGCGCGGACATCGTGATGATGCTCCGCCTTCAGCGGGAGCGCATGGCAGGCGGCCAGATTCCCAGCGCGCGCGAGTATTTCCGCTTCTGGGGCCTGGACGCCGCAAAGCTCGCACTCGCCAAACCGGACGCGCTGGTCATGCACCCGGGACCGATGAACCGGGGCGTGGAAATCGACAGCGCGGTGGCCGACGACCCGCATCGAAGCGTGATCAAGGAACAGGTGGAGATGGGCGTCGCTGTCCGCATGGCGGTGCTCGACACGCTGGCGCGGGGACAGGGCCGGAATGAGCCCTGATACGCTCTTTGCCGGCGTGCGGATCATCGGCAGCGGGATCGATCAGATTGGCGATCTGCTTGTCCGTGACGGCCTGATTGCCGATTTCGGCCCTTCCCTCAGCCGGACGGAAGGCGCGGCCGTGGTGCAGGAAGACGGCACCATGCTGTGTCCCGGCCTCGTCGATATGCGTGCCGCGCTGGGTGAACCTGGCTACGAATATCGCGAAACCATCGCCTCCGCGGCGATCGCCGCGGCAGCCGGCGGCATCACCACCCTGGCCGCCCTGCCCGACACCAAGCCCGCGATCGACGATCCGGCCCTGGTGCATCTGCTGCGCACACGCGGCGAAGAGACAGGCAGCCTGACGATCCTTCCCTATGGGGCGGTCACGCGCGGTTGCCGGGGCGACGAGCTGGCGGAACTCGGGCTGCTGCGGCAGGCGGGCGCTGTGGCGTTCACCGATGGTGCCAAGGCCATCGGCTCGTCGCGGATGATGCGGCTCGCCCTGTCTTATGCGCGCGGCTTTGGTGCCCGCATCGTGCAGCATCCCGAGGATCCGGCACTCGCTGCCGGCGGCACGGTCACGGAGGGGGCACAGGCCACACGCCTCGGACTGCCCGGCATCCCGGCGGCAGCGGAGGCAATTCTCGTTGCTCGCGACATACGCCTGGCACAACTGACCGGCGGGGCCGTGCATTTCGCTCACGTTTCGACCGCCGAAGCGCTGGCGCTGATCCGGCGCGCCAAGGATGACGGCATCGCGATCACCTGCGATACGGCGCCCCCCTATTTCGACCTGAACGAGACCGCCGTTGGGAATTTTCGTACCTACGCCAAGCTGTCTCCGCCGCTGCGCAAGGAATCCGACAGGCTGGCCGTGGTGGCGGCGCTGGCGAATGGCACGATCGACGCCATCGCGTCGGATCATCAGCCTCGCGATGCCGACGACAAGCGGCTGCCTTTTGCGCTGGCTGAAGCCGGCGGTTGCGGCCTCGCCACCTTGCTGGGCGTTACGTTGGCGCAGGTGCACAACGGCGCACTGAGCATGGAAGCGGCGATTGATCTCCTGACGGCACGGCCGGCCGCCCTGTTGGGGATCGCAGCCGGGCGGATCGCCAGGGGCGCGCCCGCCGATCTATGCCTGTTTCATCCGGAACGGATCTGGCAGGTGGAAGCTGGACGGTTGCCGGGCAAGGCGCAGAATACACCGTTTGACGGCCGCGCGCTGGAAGGCGTGGTACTCGGAACGTGGAAGGCGGGGAAGCGGGTATTCGGCTAGCAGAGTACGCGTCGCACACCGGTCCACCTTCGCAATTGTATAGTCCTTAGCCGTGTTGGTCTCCGGCGCGCATTGTGCGTCATCTCATGTCTGGCCTCGGATGCGTCCGCCAGCGCAGACGGGCTGAATGAGATGCACTGTTGCAGTGCGTGCGCATGGCGCGGTAGTGGCGACGTTCCTGACTCGATCTTAGTGAGTGGATAGTGCGAATGAATGACATTGCCCTGCCCGCCTCCTTGCTTGAAACCACGCTTGCCGCTGCTGTCCAGGACGTAGCTACCGTTACCCCGGATGGCGCGTCCCTCCGGCGATTGACGCACGGCGTGACGATACGGCGCCTTGTCACGCATACCGACGACCGCGGTACCGTGACGGAACTGTTCGATCCCCGTTGGGGCTTTCATCCGGATCCGTTGGTGTTTTGCTACACGTTCGGCATCCGGCCAGGTGTCGCAAAGGGCTGGAACCTGCATCGCCGTCACGAGGATCGCTACGCGCTGCTGCACGGCGAGATGGAGCTTGTGCTGTTCGATCCGCGTCCGGACAGCCCGACCTGCAACGAGGTCTGCCGGATCGTTCTGTCGGAGCGCGACCGGTGCATCGTCAACGTGCCGACAAACGTGTGGCATGCCGATCGGAATATTGGTGATCGCGATGTGGTGGTCGTGAACTTCCCGACCATCCAGTATGACCATGCATCGCCGGACAAATACCGCCTGCCACTCGATACGCCGCTGATACCGTATCGTTTCCCTGCCGGGACCACGGGGGGATGACTGCGGCGCCGCGTTTCTCGGTTCTTCTTCCCACCCATAACCGCGCCGATGTGCTGGGATTTGCCATCGCCTCGGTACTCGCGCAGTCGGAGCGGGATTTCGAGCTGCTTGTGGTCGCCGACGGTTGCACGGATCACACGCGCGACGTGGTCGCGGGCTTTGCCGACCCGCGGATCCGGTTCTTCGATCTGCCGAAGGGGCCGCATTTCGGCTACGCGAACCGCAATGTGGCGCTGCGGGAAGCGCGTGGCCGGTTCATCGCTTTCGCTGCGCATGACGATCTGCTGCTGCCCGATCATCTGGCGTCGATGGGTGATCTGCTTGAGCGCGACGGGGCGGCGTGGGGCTACAGCCGTCCGGTATGGGTTTCGACCGACGGCATCATCGTACCGTTCTGCACGAACCTGACCCTTGGTGATGAACTGCGCCAGTTTCTCGAACAACGAAACACGATCCCCGCAGCCTGTGTCGTCCATACGCGCAGTGTGTTGGAACAGGCTGGTTTCTGGCCGGAGAATGTGCCGGCGGCGGCGGATTGGGTGCTGTGGCGGCGGATGATCGCCTGCGGCGGCGGACGAGCTGCTTATCTGCGGGAGCCCACCAACCTGCACTTCAGTGCGGACTGGAAGCGCTCGCGCTTTGCCGGAATAGAAGAGATGCGGACGCTTCTCGACATCGCGGACAAGGCGGGGTGGTGGCCGCCGATCCTGCGTTATACGCCTGCCGCCGAACCGGAGCAGGCGGCGCTGTGGCGTGCCATGCAGGCAGGCGGCAGTGCATGGATTGCGGCGATGCGCGCCGCCGTCGACACAGTCATCGAGCGGGTCGCCTGGAACGCGGTTTGCGAGATCCAGCCGAACCTGCAGGATGCTTTGGCCGCGCGAACCCGGTTGCAGGCTGAGGTCGACGCGGCACAGGCCGAAATCGTCTCGTTACGATATCGGCACGTACATATGGAGGCTGTGGCCGGGGCCGCGCGCGCCGACGTCGCAGCGGTGCGTGCCGAAGCTGCCAATGCACGTGCCGAGGCCGACATGGCCCGCGCGGAAGCACACGCTCTACGCGATAGGCAGCCGGCTATTGACGCAGCCCTGACCGCCTGCGCCGTCGCCGAGGCCGCTACCGAACACGCGCGCGCGGAAATCCAAACTCTGCGTGCCAGCACATCTTGGCGAATCACGGCCCCGCTGCGGCGTATTCGCACTGCCTTTGGATAGGGCCGTACCCGCGAGCGTCAGGTTGCATCGCCCAGGCACTGCAAGATTTCGTTTGCGGACCGCGAGCCACGCATTCCGGCCGGCGGGCCCAATCGATCACGCTCTACTTGCCCAGCGCGTCGAGCGCAGCCTTCACAGTCGTCGCTTCCTCGCTGTTGGCCGGCAACTGCCCGAGCAGGCGCGTCCAGTAGTGCCGCGCCGTATCCCGCCGCCGTTCCTGTGCCGCGAAAAGCCCGAGATACCACAATACCGCCGGCTGATCGGGAGAGGCCGCCTCCACCTTGTGCAGCAGCGCCACCGCCCGCGGCGGCATCGGAACGCTCGGCTTCAGCCCTGTCAGCAGCGCTTCGGCCGCCCGCAGCGGCGGCTCGGTCTCATTCGGCTTGAGCTTCGCCGCATGCTCATAAGCGTCCGCCGCCTTGTCCCGCTCCCCCAGCACCGCGTAGGAGCGGCCCAGCCGCATCCATCCATCGAAGTCATCCGGTGCCGATTGCAGGCGCGTTGCCAACCGCTCGACCATGCCGTGGATCATCGCCTGCCGATCGGCCGGCGGCATTTGTGCCGCCAAGTTCGCCGTGTCTGGTGCGGGGTCTGAAGTTGCGGCGCCGGACGCGGTGCTGCGTGTCCCTCGCGCCAGTGGCGGCGGCGCGATACCGGCCTCCGCCGCTGCCGCATCGATGCGCCGGCCGATCTCGGGACGCATCGGCGAATTGTCCGGCAAATCGGCCAGCAGGCTTTGCAGCATGTCGATTGCCTTCCGCCCCTCGCCCGCCTGATTGGCGGCCAGGGCGAGATAGAAGCGCGCGGGCTGATTGTGCGGATCGCCCTTGAGTGCGGTACTCAGCGCCTCTTCCGCATTCGGCGTCACCGTGCCGTGCGCCTGCATGACGAGCGCTTCACCGTAGGCGGCATACACGTCCGCCCCGGTTCGGCCGAGGGCGATGGCGCGGCGATAGGCATCCGCCGCGGTATCCCACTGTCCGAGCACCGTCGTTGCACGCGCATAGAGCAGCCACCCATCGGGATCGGACGGATTGGCCTTCAGCTTTTTCTCCAGGGTCTCCGCTGCCTGGCGCAGCCCCCGATGGTCGTCGGCGCCGGTGGCCCGCGCTTCCTCGGCGGCGCGAGACGCGAACGGCATGTCCGGCAGCATTGGGGCACCCAGCACCAGGTAGACGCCGAGCGAACCCAGTGCCGCGAACAGAGCGACACAGGCAGCCAGCACCGGGCTCCTGTTCAAGCGTAGCTGGCGAGAGGGCGACGCGTCGGCGGCCAGAAGGCGCCGCTGGATCTCCAGCCGTGCGCCGGTGGCCTCAGCCTCGGTCAGCACGCCGCGCGCAAGATCACGGCCCACCTCGGCAAGCTGGTCACGGTAGACCGCCTTGTCGAACTGCCTGCGGTCCGGCTCGGCCCGCACCGCACGCAGCATCGGCAGAACGATCGGCAGCACCGCGGTGAAGATCAGCGTGGCCAGCAGCAGCGGCAGGATCATCCCTGGCCTTCATTCATCAGCTTGTCCAGCCGCTCGCGCTCCATCTGGTTCAGCGGCGTGGCCGCCTCGACGGTTGCGGGCCTGCGGCGCAGCCAGACGGCGATGCCGGCCAGACCGATGCCCAGCAACGCTGCGGGGCCGAACCACAAAAGGTATGTCGCCGGTTCCACCGGCGGCTTCAGCAGAACGAAATCACCATAGCGCGCGACGACAGCCTGGATGGTCTGCGCGTCGGTGTCGCCCGCCGACAGGCGCCGACGAACGAGCATGCGGATATCGTGGGCCAGCCCCGCCTGCGAATCGTCGATCGACTCGTTCTGGCAGACCAGGCAGCGCAGGCCGGCGCTGATTGCGCGGGCGCGGGCTTCGAGTGCCGGATTGGCCAACCGCTCGCTGGGTTCGACGGCCAAGGCGTGGGCTGCGAGCAGAAATCCGATCGCGACAATCGGAAGCCAGATCTTCCTGGTGGCCGATCCAGCCTTTGTCCGACGCCTCCGTGAAATCATGACCGGCCAAGCTGCCGCAGCAGCGGGAGCAGTTCGTGGTCCACCACGGCTTCGGTCAGCGGCCCGACAAAGCGTTTACGGATGTGACCGGTCGCGTCGATGACGTAGGTTTCCGGCACGCCGTAGACGCCAAAATCGAGCCCGACGCGGCCGTCGAGGTCGAGGCCCACGCCGCGGTACGGATCGCCCAACCGGCCAAGCAGCCGGCTGGCGTCGGCGGCGGGGTCTTTGTAGGCGATGCCGTAGAGCGGCACGTGATCCTGCTGCGCCAGCCGCATCAGCAACGGGTGCTCGATGCGGCACGGCACGCACCAGGAAGCGAAGAAGTTGATCACCACCGGGTGGCCCTTGAGCGCATCCAGCGACACGGTCCCGCTGCCCTGCAGCGTCGCCAGATCAAACGGCGGCGCCTCCTTGTCGATCATGACGGAGGGCAGCACCTGCGGATCGTAGCCGGGGCGTAATGACAGGGCGAAGTAGCCCACCACCACCAGGAAGAGCAGGAGCGGCAGAAGGTAGAGGGCGCGCCGCACGGTTATTCGCCTGCCACCGGCACGGGAGGTGGAATGGCCCGCGCGCGGGCGGCTGCGCCCACACGCCAGCGCCGGTCACTCAGGCTGACGACACCGCCGAAGGCCATGATGACAGCGCCGATCCAGATCCAGGGCACCAGCGGCTTCCAATACGCGCGGACCGTCCAGTTGCCGGCCTTGTCGGTATCGCCCAGGGCCACATAAAGGTCGGCCAGCAGGTTTGTGCGGATTGCTGTTTCGCCGGTGGTCTGCTGCTGCAACGGGAAGAAACGCCGCTCCGGATGGACCACAGCGACCAGGCTGCCATTGCGGGTAATGCGGATCGTCGCGTCATCGGCGATGTAGTTCGCGCCGGCGATCCGATCGACATGCTCCAGTCGAAGTTCGTATCCCGCCACCGACATCGCCCCGCCGGCCCGCAGCACCTCGATCGATTCCTGGTCGAACGCCGAGGCGGAAAAACCAGCGACCGATACAGCCAGGCCGAAATGAGCGAAGGTCATGCCGTACGCGGCCCGTGGCAGGTGCACCGCTCGGCGGAGGCTTTCCGCCAGGGGCAGACGGAACAGCCGTACCCGCTCCGCCAGTTCGGACAGCACGGAGGCGGCCAGCCACGCCGCCAACCCCAATCCCAGCACGGCCAACACAGGGCCGCCATGGGTGGCATAGAAAACGGCCAGCACCACGACCGCAGCGGCGATATAGGCGACCCACACCCGCTGCAGCGCACCCAATAGGTCGCCGCGCTTCCATGCGAGGCGCGGCCCGACGCCGACAGCGATCAGCAGCGGCACCATCAGCGGCACAAAGGTGCGATTGAAGAAGGGAAAACCGACCGACAGCTTGGGTCCGCCCATCGCATCCAGGAACAGCGGATAGAGCGTTCCCAGGAACACGGTGGCGCAGCCGCAGGTCAGCAGCAGGTTGTTCAGCAGCAACGCGCCTTCACGCGAGAGCGGCGCGAACAGGCCACCGCCCTTCAAGGCAGGCGCGCGGACCGCATACAGAGTCAACGATCCGCCGATCGCCACCAGCAGCAACAGGAGGATGAAGGTTCCCCGTGCTGGGTCGGTGGCAAATGCGTGCACCGACGTGAGCACACCCGACCGGACCAGGAACGTGCCGACCAGCGACAAGGAGAAGGTGAGGATCGCCAGCAGAACGGTCCAGGACTTCAGGGTGTCGCGCTTTTCGACGACGATCGAGGAATGGATCAGCGCGGTCCCGGCCAGCCACGGCATCAGCGAGGCGTTTTCCACGGGGTCCCAGAACCACCAGCCGCCCCAGCCAAGCGTGTAGTAGGCCCACCAGGAGCCCATGGCGATGCCGATGGTGAGCGCGCACCACGATGCCAACGTCCACGGCCTCACCCAGCGTGCCCATGCCGCGTCGACCCGTCCTTCGATCAGCGCCGCGACCGCGAAGGCAAAGGCGACCGAGAAGCCGACATACCCGAGGTAAAGAAATGGCGGATGGAAGGCGAGGCCAGGGTCCTGCAAGACCGGATTCAGTCCCCTTCCGTTCAGCGGCGGCGGGAAGCTGCGCAGAAACGGGTTCGAGGTCAGCAGAATGAACAGCAGGAATCCGACGCCGATCATGCCTTGCACTGCCAGCACGCGCGCCCTGAGCGCTGGCGGCAGATTGTTGCTGAACAGCGCCACGGCGGCGGCGCAAAGCGACAGCATGAAGACCCAGAGAACCATCGAGCCCTCATGGTTCCCCCAGACGCCGGTGATCTGGTACAGCAGCGGCTTGTCCGTGTGACTGTTCTCCGCGACGTTCAGCACGGAGAAGTCCGACGTGACGTAGGCGTGCATCAGCGCCAGCATGGCGAGCGCGATCAGCAGAAACTGGATGACCGCGCAGGACCGCCCGGCGGCCATCCAGCCGACATGACCGCG
>Ga0134125_10005336_pt1 | contig 14615 bp, 15 predicted proteins | sample KB31751_FD_96464 | JGI IMG/M metagenome (GOLD analysis project Ga0134125, IMG submission 96464) | Terrestrial soil microbial communities with excess Nitrogen fertilizer from Kellogg Biological Station, Michigan, USA - KB3-175-1 | ecosystem: Environmental > Terrestrial > Soil > Unclassified ... | reverse complement strand
GCGACATCGCGAGTCATTGGCCGGCTCTGCGCGCATCAGCCGCGCTGCAGCGAGCAGGCGATATCGAGGTCGCTGACCTCAGTCTCGAAGTCGCCCAGTGTGAACAGCCCGAAGCAGGGCCTGGCGCCGGCCGGCAGTCCCTCGCCCGCGACAAGGCGCTTGGCGAGGATCACGGACGCCATCGCCGGCACGTACGGCCCATCGCCGCTGCGCGCGATGAGGTGCCAGGTACGCGCGTGTGGCGTCCCGGCAAGATCGCGGCCGACCACGCGCACGAACATGGCGCCCGTGTCGCTGCCGATGGCCGACAAGTGCCGCTTCATGGCGAGCATCGGCGCGGCTAGCGCGCTGAGACTACGCACGACGCCGGCACGCACCAAGAATGATCCTGCCCACAGGCCAAGGTGGAAGGCGCCGACTTCGAGGCCGGCGCAAAAGCGCGCCGTCGAAAGCTCTGGGTAGTTTTGCGGCAAGAGTTCGAGGTCGGGCACGTCGACGTCGCTCATCCAGCGCGCGCCGATTTCCGGGAAGCGGTGTCGGTGCAGTCCTTGCCAGCCGTAAGCGGCGATCTGGCGACCGCCGCTGCGCACGGGAAACGGCTTACCTGCCTGTCCGATGATCGATGCCGCCGTCGCTACCCCCGGATCGAAGCTGTTCCCGGGCGAGATGCCGATATGCACCTCATCGAGCTGCGTCAGATCCTGCGCCATGCGCCGCACGGCGGCCGACGATAGCCCGGGCACGGAGCTAGCTCCGCTGACGACGCTGACATTCGCCGCGCGGGCTTCCACGTCGAGGATGCCGATGCCGATGACGAAAGCACGCGCGTCCGCGAGGTCGATGTAGTGACAGCCGGTCGCGATGCATGCCCGTGCCAGCCGATAGTCCTGCTGCTGGAACGGGCCCGAGGCGTTGATGAGAACGGTGGGTGCTAGCGTTTGTAGGTCCGATGCCGTCGCGCTGGTGGCATCGAGGACAGCATGATCGAAATGTGCCCGACTACGCCGCGCGAGCAAGGCGGCCTGCTCGCCTGCCTTATCCGCAGAGCGTCCGGCGATGACGATGTCGAGACCCGGTTCGCGGCCCAATCGCTCGGCGACACGCGCGCCGAACGCTCCGTAGCCGCCGACGATGAGGATGCGGCTCACGGCAGCGCTAGGCGTGCGCCTTGCCGCCACCCTTGGTGGGAACAGCGGTCACAGGTGCTACGGCAGATTCGGCAGCCGGCGCATGGCTGCCGCCAGCAGAGATGCGGTCCGACAAGGCCAGCAAGACACTGGAGACGACAAACACCACGTGAATGGTGACGAGCCAGAAAAGATCGCGGTCAGACACGGTCGCGATCGACATGAACTGCTTCAAAAGCTGGATCGCCGAAATAGCAACAATCGAGCCCAGCAGTTTGATCTTCAGAGCGGTGAAATCGATCGTGCCCATCCACTCGGGCCAATCCCGGTGCCGGCTGTGATCGATCTTAGAGACGAAGTTCTCGTAACCCGAAAAGATCACGATGATGACCAGCGACCCTGTCAGCGACAGGTCGACCAGTGCCAACAATCCGAGGATTACCTGTGATTCCGTCGCGGTGAAGGCCATCTCGGCGATGTGCACCAGCTCGAACATGAACTTGATGAGCAGCACGAACAGCGCGAGCGCCAACCCGAGGTAGAACGGCGCCAAAATCCAGCGGCTGGCAAAGATTATCGCTTCGATCAGGCGTTCGGTTTGCCGAGGAATAGTGCGCCACATGTCGATGACCCGCTGATTGTCGATTGCTGCAGCGTGTATGACATGCGCGCCGAAACATCCGCAAGCGACAGCGGGCCCGGAGCCTCAATGGCGTCCGGGCCCGTCCGCGCTATTCGTAGCGGGAGCTCTTGAATTCGCGCCACTGGCGATCATCGCCTGCGTGACGATACTCGCTGCGCGTCTCGCGATACTCGCGCACTTCGCCACGAGACTCGCTGTAGCGACGCTTGCTGGTCTTTTTCTTGGCGGTCTTCTTCTTTTTCGAAGAGCGCACCTTCTCTCGCTCGGGCTCCTCGAGCTTCAGCGTCGCCTTATGGGCGAGCTGCTCGCGAAGCGATGCGTAGCGGCGGCAGCTCGGCAGGGCGAGCGAGCAAGGAAGTGGGCGCGTCAGCGTCGCGCTGACGCCGGCACGCTGCGTCTCAGGGGCAACCTGCTGCTCGAAATTCTCGCCCAGCTTGTTGATGATCATCGCGGCAGCTGCCGGACCGCCGAGGTAGGCAGCGGGTCCCGCCAGCGACGCTGTCTTGATCTCGGCCGTCTGCGGTTGGAGCGTCGGTTGTTCGGCGACCTTCTTGTTGATGTTCGACAGGTCGGCGATGACCTGCGCCGTTTCCTGGCACACTTGGATCGGGCCGGGATTGTAGCCTTCGAGACGGCTCGCCGCGGCAAAGCCATAGCGCGTGCCGCATACGCTGACACGCGGCGGCCGGCCGGTGCGCTCGAAGAGGTCGTTGCCCTCTTTGAGGTTGCGCCAGAAGCCATTCCAGCGAGGCGAGTCGTACTTGGCAAGGTTCCCTTCCGTCATGCGGAACGGAAAGACGTGTACCGGGATGTTCGGCTGACCCGCTTCGAGTGCGTCGGTCGCCAGCTTATGAACCTCGAGGGCGACCGCATTCGTCATCGCAAAGCAGCCGATCGAGGCGCATCCACCGTGAATGAGGATGTGCGAGCCCGAGCGCAGGTTCACCTGATCGAACGGGTTCGGATAGCCGATATTCAGCGACCGCGGCCACCGCGTTCCCGTGTGGAAGCTCTGCTCCATAGTGACGGTGTAGAAGCCTTCGGGCGCCTGCTTGTCGCCCTCTTTCAGCTTTGGCCCCAGCGTGCCTGACCAGTAGCAAATCGGATAGGTGGCAAAGAGCGAGTACCTGCCGTTCTCGTCCCCCGTCCAGACCTCCATCTCGGACTCGGCCTTGAACACACGGATCACGATCGGCGCATCGGTCACGACGCGCTGCTCGGCGCGGCGCTCGTCGAGGCGCTTAAGATCCGGTGTCCCAGGAAGGGGCAACTTGCCGTCCGAATTGGCACGCTTGCGCTCCATGCGGACCGCAGTGATGTCGTCGGCGTCGACGGAGAGCGCTGACGCGGTCCCGACCTGTCCTAGGACGGCGGCAGCTGCGCACACGGTAAGAACGGCGCGCCCGATTTTAGCGACTGGCTTCGTCATGCCGTCGCTTCTGCACGGCACGTGCCATTGGCCCTAAGACCAGAAGGCACGCGGCGTGCGCGAATTGTTTCGGATGATGTCAGCATGTTGAACTCTCTTACATCTTCTTGCTGGCGAAGATTTGGCAGTTGAAAAATTGAGCAGCGAATGTCAATTGCGACTCACGTCGCAGGGCAGCTCACATCGATGGGTGCACTACCGTCGCTATCCCCATTTGCAGGCCGAAATGCGTAGCGTCCATCGCATACGCTGACGACCGGCGGGACATGATCGCGCTCAAAGGCGTCATGGCCGATTTGCAATTGCCGCCAGAAGGTTATGTCGGGATTTGCTGTGCGGCGTGACATATTTGTCTCCGTCATTCGGAACGGAAACACTTGTACTTGGACGCGCTTTTGGCCCGCTTCGAGCGCGGCGGTCAACAGCGACCAGATTTCATCAATAACCCCGTCGGTCATCGCGTAGCAGCCGATTGAGCGGCAGTCGCCATGCACCATCAGCAGCGAGCCGGTGCGACCATGTGCGCGATCATACGTGTTCGGGAAGCCGAGATTGAACGAGCGATGATATTTGCTGTTGGGATTCAACGCCGTCGAGTCGACGGTATAAAATCCTTCAGGCGCTTGCATGTCGCCCTGCTTCAGCTTCGGCCCAAGCCCACCGGACCACATGCAGATCGGGTAGGTCGCGAAACGCACAAATTTGCCATCGCGCTTCATCCACATCTCCAGCTCGAATTCACGTTTGAAAATGCGCATGAAAACGGGCGCACCGAGCTGAAGGTTCTGGCTTGCTAGCCTGGCTGACAGATTTTTTAGGTCGGGCGTGCCGGCAAGCGTCTCGCCGGCAGAATAAGCGGCCCAGTTCCTCGCCTTATCGGCGTAGATCATCTCTTCTTCGATGAGCGCGAAGATCTGCGGCCAGAAAATGTAGCTGAAACCGGCGGCTACGGCGACGAGCGCTCCGAGGATCGTAAGCGCAACGGACCAGCGGCCTCTGCGGCGGGCAACCATTAGGCGAACATGCCGGTCTTTTGCCATGCGCGCAATGTGGCCATGTGCGCGCAGGCGCGAGCTGTGTCATGCCAAAGCATGATGATTATTGCGCGAACCCGACCGCCGGCGTGCTGCCCGTCTCCATGGGCGCACCGAGGCCGTACGACTGACCGTAGGCAGCTTGCGTCGGCTGCGGCACCGTTACGTTGGCGAACTGACGCGTCTTCGCTCCGGGCGCGGTGATGCGCTCCTCGGCGATCTGCTGCTCGAACGGCTTCGGTGTGAACGGCTCGAACACCGGCCTTTGGAAGCGGGGACATGTGCCGTCCGGACGCACCGACGAATTCGCCGGCATCTTCACGTTGACGACGTAGCGCTTCTCGCACACCGCGACGGTCGGCGGCAGACGGTACTTCTCGAAGAAGTCGTAGCCCAGCTTCAGCGTCTTCCAAAACGGTACGTTCGGGTTGCCCTGATAGCGCACCATGTTCGCCTCCGTCATACGGAAGGGGAAAGCGTGCACTTCGAAGCTCGTCTGGCCGCCCTTCAGTGCCTCGCGCGCCAGCGAGTAAATCTCTTCCATCAACGCGTCGGTCATCGCGTAGCAGCCGACGGACTTGCACTTGCCGTGCACCATCAGCGCATCGCCCGTCCGTTGCAGCGAGCGGTCGTAGGCGTTCGGATAGCCAAGGTTGAAGGCAAGGTAGTACTGTGAGTTCGGATTCATCTGCGTGTCACTGACGCGATAGAACCCTTCAGGCGCCTGCTTGTCGCCGAGTGCCGTCTTCGGGCCGACGTTCCCCGACCAGTTGCAGATCGGATACGTTTTGAAGTGATAGAAGCGGCCGTCGTCGCGCGCCTTCCACACCTCGAGCTCGGATTCTTCCTTGAAGATGCGCACGAAGATCGGCGCGCCGGTATCCATGCCCTTACGGCCGAGCATGGACATCGTTTCTTTGCTGAGCGGCTGTTCCGCTGCCGGTATCATCGGGCTGCTGATGCCGCCGCATCCGGCGAGGGCGCACGCGCCTACAAGCGCCGCCGCAGCGGCGCAAATACGGGCTCTCGGAATCGAGCCAAGGATGATCAAACGCATACGCAGTGCCCCTGGCGCACGGTGACCAACCATCGATCTTTAGACCTTAAGATTTGGTTAACGTTACGAGAATCTTAGCGGTAACCGACACTTGGACGAATCGCGAGAACTTTTGGTTACTACCCTGGAGATTGGACAGGAATTTGGCGGAAGCGACACACGCCCGACACTGTTCGCGGCGGCAATCCCCTACAGGGATTGGCCAATTTCCATAAACCGGGTGTGCCGCTGGTGGCGGATCTCGGCCGGAGACTTACCATCGAACTCCGCGAGGGCCCGGGCGATGGCGTCGCCCGTCGCCTTCATGATCGACTCGCGGTCGCGGTGAGCCCCGCCTACCGGCTCGGTGATGATCACGTCTATGACGCCGAGCTGGTCGAGGTCCTGAGCGGTGATCTTCATGTTGGTCGCCGCGTCGATGGCCTTGGCGCTGTCGCGCCATAGGATCGAGGCCGCCGCCTCGGGCGACGCGACCGTATAAATAGCGTGCTCCAGCATGAGGATACGGTTGGCGGTGGCGATCGCGATGGCGCCGCCCGAGCCGCCTTCGCCGATAACGACGGTGATTAGCGGCACTCCGATGGCGAGGCAGCAGTCGGTCGAGCGAGCGATCGCCTCGGCCTGGCCGCGCTCCTCGGCGCCGATGCCAGGATAGGCGCCGGCGGTATCGACCAGCGTAATGACAGGCAGATTGAACTGCTCGGCCATCTCCATCAGGCGCACGGCCTTGCGGTAGCCCTCGGGCTTGGCCATGCCGAAGTTGTGGCGGATGCGGCTCTCGGTATCGGAGCCCTTCTCATGGCCAATGACCATGACAGAACGGCCGCGAAACCGCCCGAGGCCGCCGACAATGGCTTCGTCCTCGGCGAAGTAACGATCGCCAGCCAGCGGCGTGAAATCCTCGATCAGGGCGTTCACAAAGTCGAGGCAATGCGGCCGCTCGGGATGACGTGCAACCTGGGTCTTCTGCCAGGGCGAGAGCTTGGCGTAGGTATCGACCAGCGCCGTGCGGGCCTTTTGTTCGAGCTTCTTGATCTCATCCGCGATCGATACCGCCCGCTCCTCGCCTTCCATGGCGCGCAGCTCGGCGACCTTGCTTTCCAGCTCGGCGATCGGCTTCTCGAAATCGAGATAGGTGCGGATGGGGGAACGATCCAAAATTGGTCCTCGCGTCGAAACTCCAGGGGATTGGCCCGGACAATCGCGCCGGGGCTTCGGATCTGTCAAGGCGCCGCTGCCCGGCGTCTTAATGCTGCATTACGCGCCGGGCGGCCGCTCAGCGCTTCTTGGCCAGCGGATGATGGTCATGTACCAGCTTTTTCAGCCTCTCCTCGAGCACGTGCGTGTAGATCTCTGTAGTCGAGATGTCGGCATGGCCGAGGAGTTGCTGGACCGAGCGTAGGTCAGCGCCGCGGTCGAGGAGGTGACTGGCGAAGGCGTGGCGCAAGACGTGCGGGCTTACGCGTTCGCCGTCGAGCCCCGCCTCCTCGGCGACCAACTTCAGATCCTGAGCGAAGCGTTGTCGCGTGAGGTGGCCCTGCGCGCTTTTCGACGGGAATAGCCACTTGGTGGTGACACGGCCTTCGCCCGTTGTCATCGCCAGGTAGCGGTCGAGCGCCGCACGTGCCGATGCGTTCAGCGGCACGAGGCGTTCGCGGCCGCCCTTGCCTTTGATGGTCAGCACGCGCGCGTCGCCGGCCAGCACGGTGCGTGGCAGCGATACGAGCTCGCTGACGCGCATGCCGGTCGCGTACAGCATCTCAACGAGGCAATAGAGGCGCAGCGCGCGCAGGTGCTCGATGCCCTCACTCTTCTCGGCGCGGTGTGCGGCGGTGCCGATCAGCCGATCGACCTCGGCGACGCTCAGTGTTTTCGGCAAGGCGCGCCGCTTGCGCGGGCCGGCGTGGCCGTGGGTCGGATCGGCATCGACGTGGCCTTCGGCGAGCAGGAACTTATAGAGCTGGCGGACCGCTGAGAGGCCGCGTGCCCGCGAAGATGCGCTGAGACCGGCAGCCGAAGCCGCGGCAAGCCAGCCCGATACGTGCGCCGGTTCGGCGGCGATGAGCTCGACGTCGCGGGCAGTCAGGAACGTCCGGAACTGCTGCAAGTCGCGGCGGTAGGCCTCGATGGTATTGGCCGCGGCACCGCGTTCGACGTCCAGCATCTCCAGGAACGCATCGATGTGCCGCTGCGCTGCGCTCATGTTCGCCCCGCCGGCCGCCAGAATGCGCCGGCTTTAGTTGCTGATCGCCCGCGGCCAGCTCGCGAACAGGGCCTCAAAGCCCAGGTTGCGCGCGTCCGCCTCGAGACCTGCCCGTTTCAAGGCGCGGATCGAATCACCGAGCGCGATCATATGCGCGCCCTCCGCGCCGTTGGGACCCAGTGTCTTCATGGCGAGCAGCACCGTGTGGCCGAACTCGCGCTTCTTGGCGGCGTCCTGCAGCTCCGACAGCACGCCCGTCTCCGGCAAATGGCCGCCGTCGGGCTGCGGTGTGCGGCTCGCCGCCTCCCACAAGGGGATCGGCACGTTATACTCAAGCGCATCAAGAACAGTCGCCAAGCGATGCAGTAGCGTGACGCCGATGCGGCCTTGAACGGCAAGCTCCTCGACGTAGCGCAGATCAGCCTCGCGCTGCGTCTTGGCGCGGCCGTCCGCAATGTCGACGAGCGCCAGCCAGTGATTGAGGCTGCCGCCCGCAGCACCGTTCGGTGCTGAGCCGAACGCAGCCCACTCGCGCGCTTTGTCGTAGCCACCGGCGGCCAGTGCCACTTCGACGCCGGTCTCTGCGTACCAACCGATTTCGGGTGCCGCGATGATGCTGTCAGAGGCCGGCGCCACCATGTGCAACGCGGTTAGGTAGAAGCCGGCGCGATGCGCCTCATCGAGGAAGGCGCGGATGAGGCGCACCTTCTTTTGCGGCGTATTCTCATGCTCGGCGGCGAGGAAGAGCGCCGCACGCCTGGGCGGCTTGTCGGTACCATCGGCATCGGAAATCACGGCGCCGTTCTGAGGTTGGGCGCGATAGATATCGGCAAGTTGCTGCGGCGTGATGGCGTTGAGGTGCGCCGCGGCCTCGGCGGCTGCCAGCTTCACGTCCGGCTCGCCTTGAGCGTCGAGCGCCACCGCTGCCAGCAACGATGGCTCGGCGTGCTTGAGAAGTTGAGCGGCGTCGACTGCGCCCCCTGCCACTTCGATTAGTCGATAGTCGAGCAGGGAGATCGCCTGGTCCTGTGCAACGTGCGGCTTTGACCCCATCGAGATGGCATCGAGTGCCTCTAGTCCGGGGCTCTCCTTGAGGCCTTCCTCCCTCGCCAACTCTGCAGCAAGCCCGGCGCCTGGTGCATCGCCAGCGACAGCGGAGCAGAAACCCGAGATGAGCGCCGCATCTCCCCTGATCGGTTTGGGCAGTTGAGCCGGCGCCCCACCCGCCTTAGCTGTTTCGCATCCGCGATCCTGGGCGCCGAGGCCGATCTCGTTGCGTGCGGCGAGAATGGCACCAGTGGCGTCGCCGGCCGGCATGCTGGCAAGCGCGCGGGCAGCCTCCTCGAGCAGGCCCGACCGGTAGAGTATCTCCAACCGCAACGCGAGGAACTGCTGGTCGGTGACACCTCCATCTGGAGGCGTCACATTAGAGGTGACGAGACGCAGCCACAATTGGTGCAGCGCCGGCGAGCGGGGGGGAATATCTATCTCCGAGATCAGCCGCGAGAGCGTCGCGACATCAAGGCCGCGCCATAGCTCGTAGGGCAGGCCGGAGCCGTCGGCCGCCATCACCGGCGTAAGGTCGTCGCGCTCCACCGCGTTGCCACTGCTGTCGCCGAGCGGGCGAACGATATTGTCGCCGTTTCCGGCCGGGGGGGCCTCGCGCGGCTGGGCGGGTGGCTGTTTCGCCTGCCCGCGAGCCGGGTTGTTGAAGGGATCAAAGGGGCTCCACTCCTGCGCCCAGGCGGTGCTGGCAAGCAGCCCTAGGCTCAATAGTCCACCGGCCAGGGCGGGGAGGGGCGGTAGTGGGAGACGCTTTCGCATGGCAGCGCGCGGGTTACTCTGTACGCACCTTGACGCCCGGAACGGGCTTGGTGACGGTGCGTGGTTCCGGCTCAAATTTGGTGGCGAGAACGTAAAGCCCGCCGGTGATGATGGCGCCGGCAGTGCCAACGATGAACAAAAACCGGAACAAGCTGGGCATTTGCTATCCCGTCCCCACGGCTTTGGTCACTTTGTAAGTTGGCGCCATTATGACTTGCACTCGGTGACGATCCAAAGTAGGCGGCGCAGGCTACACGAGCAATTCTCGACGCCGGCAGCCCTAAAGTGGGCTGTGGGCGACGAAAATGGCGGTGCTATTGGTCATCCGTCGATTCGGTCGTGATCGGAAGAGAAAGAAGATGCCAGACGCCCAATCGCTGAACGCGATCCGCCTTGCCCTCGGGCAGCGATCGGTCGTGCTCGTCGGGCTGATGGGATGCGGTAAGTCGGCAATCGGACGCCGCCTCGCCGCCAAGCTTGGCTTGCCGTTCGTCGATGCCGATGAGGAAATCGAGAAGGCGGCAGGCAAGAGCATCGAGGATATCTTCACCGACCACGGTGAGCCCTACTTCCGCGAAGGCGAGCGCAAGGTGCTCGCCCGGCTGCTGCGCTCCGGACCGCAAGTCCTGGCGACGGGTGGCGGCGCCTTCATGAACGACGAAACGCGGGCCGCTATCGCCGAGAACGGTGTTTCGGTGTGGCTGAAGGCGGAGCTGCCGCTGCTCGTGCGCCGCGTTGGTAAGCGCGGCAACCGTCCGCTGCTCAAGGCCGGCGATCCGGAAACGGTACTGCAGAACCTCATGACGACGCGTTATCCGGTCTATGCGCTGGCAGATATCACGATCGAGAGCCGCGACGTGCCGCACGAAGTGATCGTTGCCGAGATCGTCGAAAGACTTGGCCAAAATCTTACCGCCACATCTGAGGTCGCCCGATGAGCGCCATTACTGGCAGCCGCAGCGACGCACGGACCGTCAATGTGCCGCTTGGGAACCGCGCCTATGACGTGCTGATTGGACCGGGCCTTCTGACGCGTGCTGGTGAGTTGATCAGCGCACGGCTCGGAGCTGCGCGCTGCGCCATTGTGACCGACGCGAACGTCGCGCGCTTTCACCTCGGCGCGCTGGAAGCGGCCTTGAAGCAGGATGGCCGGCACGTCGGCTCGATCACATTGCCGCCGGGAGAATCGACCAAGAGCTTTCGCGAGCTCGAGCCGTTGTGCGAGCGCTTGCTCGAGCTCGGTCTCGAGCGCGGCGATCTTGTCGTCGCGCTGGGTGGTGGCGTCATCGGCGATCTCGCCGGCTTTGCGGCAGCGATCCTGCGGCGCGGCGTGCGTTTCGTGCAAATCCCGACCTCGCTGTTGGCGCAGGTGGACTCATCGGTCGGCGGCAAGACCGGCATCGATACGCCGCAGGGCAAAAACCTCATCGGAGCGTTCCACCAGCCGGGTCTCGTGCTCGCCGACACCGACACATTGCGCACGCTCCCGGAGCGTGAGCTGAGCGCGGGATACGCCGAGGTTGCCAAATATGGCCTGCTCGGCGATGCCGCGTTCTTCACTTGGCTCGAGAAGAATTATCTCGCTGTGTTCGCGCTCGAAGCCGAGCCGCTGACGCATGCAGTCGAGACGAGTGTCAAGGCCAAGGCGGGCATCGTCGGTCGTGACGAGACCGAGCAGGGCGAACGCGCACTGCTCAATCTCGGCCACACGTTCGGGCATGCATTCGAGGCGTGGTGCGGATATTCGGATCGCCTGTTGCACGGCGAGGCAATCTCCATCGGCATGTGCCTCGCGTTCCGCTTCTCGGCCGCGCTGGGCTACTGCAACAAGGCAGCTGCCGATCGCGCCAGTGCGCACTTCCGCGCCGTCGGACTGCCGACGCGCATCGCCGAAATTCCGGGCGACAAGCCCGATGTCGAGGCCCTGATGCGGCTGATGGCGCAGGACAAGAAGGTCCGCCACGGCAAGCTGACGTTCATACTCGTGCGCGATATCGGCGAGGCGTTTATCGCCCGCGACGTGCCGGCCGAGCAGGTGCGCGCGTTTCTCGGCGACGAGATCGGCGCGGTCTAGGCGGCGCTAACGATCGGCATCCCCACTTGTGCTAATGATGCACGTGGCGGGCAAATCTCAGCAGGTGCACCCGCAACCGATATCGAGGCACAGTCCTAGATCCCATGACACTTGTTACCGCACTCATCGTTCTGGCGATCATCGTGCTGATCGCGCTGTCGGCGTTCTTCAATGGTGCCGAGACGTCGCTGACGGCCGCCTCGCGCGCCCGCATGCATGCGCTCGAGCAGGAAGGGAATGCCAAGGCCGCCCTGGTCAACAGGCTTCTGCAGAAGCCGGAGAAGATGATCGGCACGATCCTCATCGGCAACACGCTGGTCGACGTGCTGGCTTCCGCTCTGGCGTCGGGTCTGGCGGTCGTGCTCGCAGGCGAGGTCGGCGTCGCCTATGCCACCGCCATCATGACGTTCCTCATCGTCGTCTTCGCTGCCGTGCTGCCGAAGACCTACGCGCTCGCTTACTCAGATCGTGTGGCGTTGCTCGTCGCGCCGATCATGCGCGCTGTCATCCTCGTCATGAATCCGATCACGGTGGCGATCGAATACATCGTGCGCATGTTTCTCAAGCTGACGCCGAGCAAACTCGACGACGAGGCGAACATCCTCGCCGCGCGCGAGGAGATCCGCGGCACCATCGAGCTACAGAAGATAGAGGGCTCCGTGGCGCGCCACGACGCCGACATGCTGGGCGGCGTACTCGACCTGCGCGACCTGCAGGTCGCCGACATCATGGTGCACCGGACCAAGATGGAGACGATCAATGCCGACGACACGCCGCAACAGGTCGTCGACGAGCTGTTGAGCAGCCAATACACACGCGTGCCGATCTGGAAGGAGGATTCGGAGAACATCGTCGGCATTCTGCATACCAAGGACCTGTTCTCCGCGCTCGGCCGTTCCGGCTGGGACGTGAGCAAGCTTGACATCATGAGCTTCGCTGTCGAGCCGTGGTTCGTGCCGGACACGACGCCGCTGAAAGACCAGCTCAATCAGTTCCTCAAGCGCAAGGCGCAGATGGCGCTCGTCGTCGACGAGTACGGCGAGGTGCAAGGCCTCATCACGCTCGAGGACATCCTCGAGGAGATCGTCGGCCAGATCGCCGACGAGCACGACACGCAGGAAGCGGCGATCCGGGTGCAAGCCGACGGCACCGTCAACGTCGACGGCACTGTGGCGGTCCGCGATCTCAACCGCCAGATGAATTGGAACCTCCCCGATGACGAGGCGACGACGGTCGCCGGTCTCGTCATTCACGAGGCGCAGACGATCCCGGAGCCCGGGCAGGTGTTCACGTTCTACGGATATCGCTTCGAGATCCTTCGCAAGACGCGAAATAAAATCACCGCGCTGCGCATAAGCCCGGCGTCTGCTGTCGCTGCGCGCGCAGCGCGCGCCAGCGGCTCGCCCGCGCCGTAAAACCCGCAAAAATCGTCGTTCAGGTTAGGTTCAGGCGCCAGCTACGAACCTGGGTCTGGATCTGGTCAGGAGGATCCACGTGCGTGCGTTGCTGAACCGCAAAAATGCAGGCGGCAGCGCAAGGAATGGAAAAAGGAGCTAACATGAATCGACTCTTCCCCCTCGCTGCTGTCGCGGGCGCTCTTGCCTGCGTAGTTGCAGTCGGCAGCGCTCAGGCGGCTCCCGCCTCCGGCAACATTCTTGGCAAACTGACGACCGCAAGCGAAGCTGGCACGTCGGTTGAGAAGGCCGGCTACCGCCATCATCGTCGCCATTGGCGTTGGCGGTTCTACAAGCGTCACCACCATCACCGCCATCATCGCCGCTGGTACCGCTGGCACTAATCGCCAGAGGGCGCTAGTAGGACATGGTGTTCTACATCTCGCCTCCGCTGATGCGGAGGCGAGATTTTTTTGTGGGCTACGCGGGCTCGCCGGGCGCTAGCGCCTTGATTGCCAGCGCGTGCACACCATCTTTTAGCTCGTCCCGCAGAACATCATTGACGATCCGGTGGCGCGCAACGCGCGACTTGCCGGTGAAGTCTGCTGAGACGATCAGCACGCGGAAGTGGCTCTCGCCTGTTTCGGGCGACGAGCTGTGTCCGGCGTGCTGGTGCGACTCATTGACCACGTCGAGGCGCGTGGGATTGAGGGCGACCATCAGCTTTTCACGCATCCGTGCTTGCAAGCTCATTAAGGGTCGCCTCATGCGAGTGTGAAAATGTATGCCGGCAGCCGGTCGAATCGATCAGCTTGTCTGGGGACTGAGGGCGGATCATACTTCACGCAGATGAAACTGGACTCGAAATACTTCGATAGTATCCGCGTCGCGTCGAAGCGCGAGCGCAGCGCGCCCGCGCGCGAAGAGCGCCACCCGCGCTGCCAGTGGAAAGGCTGCAAGTCGGCTGGCGATCACCGGGCCCCACGGGGCCGCGGCCAGGACGGCCAGTACTACCTGTTCTGCATGGAGCACGTGCGCCAGTACAACGCCGCCTACAACTACTTCGACGGCATGAACGACAGCCAGGTGCAGGACTTCCAGAAGGACGCGCTGACTGGCCACCGGCCGACCTGGAAGGTGGGGGTCAATGCCAAAGCACCCGGGGCGCCGCCCCCCGAGACGCCGCCGCCGAGCGGCGCGGCGGGCTTTGCCTTCCGTACGCTGGATCCGCATGCCTTTTTCGCGCGGCGTGCAAAGGCGGCGCGCGAGCAGCCGGCCGAGAGCCGCCGGCAGCTAAAGCCGCTCGAGAAGAAGAGCCTGCAGACGCTCAACCTGTCGGGCGATCCGTCGCGCGTCGAGATCAAGGCGCGCTTCAAGGAGCTGGTGAAGATTTACCATCCTGACGCGAACGGCGGAGACGCGCGCTCCGGCGATAAGTTGCGCGAGATAATCCAAGCCTATAACTTTCTGAAGCAAGCGGGCCTCGTCTGAAATCCGGCATTGCCGCCACGCCGATTTCTTCGCCCCGCGCCACTCCAAGGATCCCGCGATAATGCGTGCGCAAACCCAGTCGGGTGCCGAAGGCAAGCCGACCAATCTTCCCGACATGAAGCTTTCGGTGCGCCAGGTGTTCGGGCTCGACACCGATCTCGAGGTGCCGGCGTTTTCCAAGCCGGATGAGCATGTCCCGGATCTCGATCCCGACTATCTGTTCAATCGGGAGGTGACGCTCGCCATCCTCGCCGGCTTCAAGCACAACCGGCGCGTGATGATCCAGGGCTATCACGGTACCGGCAAGTCGACGCACGTCGAGCAGGTCGCGGCGCGCCT
>Ga0134125_10005335_pt1 | contig 14617 bp, 14 predicted proteins | sample KB31751_FD_96464 | JGI IMG/M metagenome (GOLD analysis project Ga0134125, IMG submission 96464) | Terrestrial soil microbial communities with excess Nitrogen fertilizer from Kellogg Biological Station, Michigan, USA - KB3-175-1 | ecosystem: Environmental > Terrestrial > Soil > Unclassified ... | reverse complement strand
GCCGCAACGCCAGGGCTCGGCGATGGCGGCCTGGGGTATGGCGGTGATGGCGGCACCCATCCTGGGTCCCGTGCTCGGGGGCTGGCTGACCGAGGATTACAGCTGGCGGCGGGTGTTCTACCTCAACCTGCCGATCGGGATCGTGACCCTCCTCGGCATGATCGTCTTCCTGCCGCAGGCCCGGCGCCGCAGCCAGGCCCGGCTCGACTGGACCGGCTTCGTGAGTTTGAGCATCGCCATTGCGGCGCTGCAGGTGATGCTCGACCGCGGACAGGAGCTCGACTGGCTCGGCTCGAAGGAGATCGTGGTGGAGCTGGTCGTGGCGGCTTCTGCCTTCTATGTCTTCCTGGCGCACACCTTCACCGCGCGTGAGCCGTTCCTGCGGCCCGCGCTGTTTCGCGACCGCAACTTCACCGCGGGAGTCATCTTCGTCGCGATCGTGGGCCTGACTTTCTACGCCTCGCTGGCTCTGCAGCCGCCTTATCTGCAGGACCTCATGAACTATCCGGTCATCACGGCCGGTTTCGTGATGGGGCCGCGCGGCATAGGCACCATGGCCGCCATGATGATCGTCGGCAAGCTCATGAACCGGGCGGATACGCGGCTTCTCCTCGGAATCGGGCTGGGTCTTTCGGCGTGGTCCTTCTATCTGATGATGGGATGGACGCCGGATGTATCGAGTTGGGCCGTCATCTGGGTGGGGGTGATCCAGGGTGTGGGTCTGGGCTTCCTCTTTACCCCCCTCAGTGTCGTATCGCTATCGACGCTGCCGCCGGGCGTCCGGCCGGAAGGCGCCGGCTTCTACAACCTGGCACGCAACGTCGGCTCCAGCATCGGTATTTCCATCGTTGGTGCGCTGTTGGCTCGCTCCACGCAGGCCAATCACGCGGACATCGCCCAATACGTGACTTCGGTCAACCATCAGTTCGGCAATCCCGCCGTCACGCAGGCGCTGAATCCCCTGACCCCATCCGGCCGCGCCGCGCTCGACGCCCTGATCACCCAGCAGGCGCAGGTGATCGCCTACATCAACGACTACAAGTTCCTGATGATCGCGACTCTGGCGGTGATCCCGCTGCTCGTCGTCTTCACCGGGAGAGCCGGTGCGCCCAGTGGGGAGCATTCGACGGTGGCGGAGATGTGAATTGCCGTCAGCCTACTACGCTCGAATCGCATGTGGCGGGCGCTGGCTTGTAGCCCAACCTGTCGAGACCCCGAGTCATCACTTCGACGAGGCGCTGCGAGAATTTGCGGGCGCCAGCATGCTGCTTGCCGTATAGGCGTGCTTCGCTGATCGCGACGCCCACCCCGTAAGCGACGCGGTCGAGCAATTCGACGGTAGCCGGCAGGCTCTTCGAGGTAACGTTGCGCATGAGTCGCAGCAACTCGTTCCGTGAGGGGAAGCGCTTCGCCCCACTCAACGTCAGCGCCAGAGTATCTCTCGGCAGGTAAGGCGTCGTTGAGACGATATCGAACGCCGGTGCCAGGCGAATTTCCTGGTCCGGACTTTCATAGATCACGGCGAAGTTCTTCAAATGCGCGTCACCATTCTCGATGGCGCAGGAGTACGCGACCATCAAGGCGTATTGCTCACAGGCCTCCGGCAGGGCTGCCGGCGAGACGAAATCAGCCATCCTGCGCGCGATGCCCTCATAGGAACCATCGTAACGGCCGTGTGAGCGCATTCCTTCGAGAACGCAGAAATCCTCCAATCCGAGATACACGCCGTCCGGCCGGCGGTCGAATCGCTCCGCGATGAGAAGACGCCTATTCCTGGAGAGTGTGAGATTCGCAGTTTTGATTCCGGCGGCCGCCGCGCCACGCGTACAGATCAGCTCGTTGGCGGCAAGCTCCGGATATTCGGTTGTGTCGTAGGTCTTGACGATATGTGTCGCGCCGCGATCAGTCACCCTGTCAGGTATCTTCTCTTCGCGGATCAGCACCTTGGGCTGAACGCCCGAGATTCCGGAATGGGGCGCGAATCTTTCCAGCAGATGCGCAAAGAGGTCGGCAGCGCCGTGATAGGTCAGAATCTCTTCGAGATTCTGCGCGGGAACGTCTTGGCGAAGCTGAGCCTGCTGCGCATATCTCAGCCGGCCGATCTGTGAGGCGCCCACGATGGCCAGCAGATCCAGATCATCGAATTCCGGGATTGTCTTGGCGAAGCGAAGCTGAAGGCGCTCGCGCAATGTCCCCTCTGGAAGGTTCATTTCGAAGACAGGGAGGAGGCCTCCCGACGCATCGTACGGATCGACCCTCACCGGCATCGTTAGCGATACTGCCTGCTCGGGGACGCAGCGCTCTTTGTATGTGAAGAGCACTGTGTCAGGCTCGCGGTCACTACGCTCCAGACGGCCCGAGACGGCATCCGCTGCAAAGACGTTAAGGCCGCTCTTTTTCACGCCTACGTTCCGCGCGCAGATCGTCGAGAGTCGGGCGACCCTTTTTCGGAGCGACGAACAGATCGAGACCGACGGTCCGGAGCAGCGCAGTCAGTTTGCGCACACCAATCTCGTCGCAGCGGCCTCCCTCCAGTGCAGAGAGGGTGGCCCGACTCATTCCGAGCTCCCGCGCCAGATCCGTTTGGGTGCGACGATGCCGGCGCCGGGCGTCTCGGAAGAGGGAGCCGATCTCAGCGAGATCCATGGAGAAGGAGCGCTGTGCATTGCATATGATGCATTATAGCTCTTTCGCGCCAATTTGCATCATATAAAATGCAATGCGCCCGTCTGCCTCTCCAAGCGAGCCTTACCTGCCGAGCAGTTCGCCCCGGGTGCGACGCGCCGCGACGGCCCGCTGCGCAATCGCTTGGACGCCTGAGAACGCGTTCGTTGTCGTCCAGTACAGCGGAGCGCCGCGGAGAACTTGAGGGCTGCGAGCACTGTGAACACGGCTGGGATGAGGATGAGCATGATGCGCACGTGCTCGGGCAGGTCGGGATTCGTCGCCATGAGCGCCACCGTCGCAGCCCCGGCGATCATCGCGAGCCATAAATCCGGACGCGAGAGGTTCGCGATCCAGAGGAATCGACCGGCGCTGCGGATCGCCCGCAGTACCTGATAGATGCCGAGAAACACCGGTAGCTGGATCAAAGCGCCGACGAGGCTCGTTTTGTCGACCAGGGTGATGCCCTCGCGGCGATAGAGACTCATCATCTCATTCGCGTACCGTTGCGGGTCGGCCTCGAGGCGCTTCTTGAGGGCTGCCAGCGCCGCCTCCAGGCGTTTCAGCTTCTGCCGGCGGATGTCCGCACGGTACGTCCCTCGCCATGTGATGGGCAGGAAGGCGGACCGCGCGGTCAAAGTGAATAGAATGATTCCCAGCCCCTGCCGAGACGCATGTCATAGGCGAAGAACGCCAATACGTGCTGAATGACGGCAAGCCAGTCATGCCACAAGGCCATGCTCAGTGCTCCGTAGCTGATCAACTGTGGATGTAGCTTTCCAACTGCTCGATCGTCTGCTGCTGCTCCTCGATGACGGCCTTCACGAGGTCGCCGATGGAGATCATGCCGATGACGCGGCCCTGCTCCACCACGGGGAGATGGCGGATGCGGCGCTCCGTCATCAGACGCATGCAATCCTGTATGGAGCTGTCGAGCGTGACCGTGACGACCGGCGAGCTCATGATCTGCCACACCGGTGTCTCGGCGGAGGAGCGACCGAGGAGGACGACTTTGCGGGCGTAGTCGCGCTCCGACACGATGCCGGCGAGCTCGCCGGCGCGCATCACCAATAGCGCGCCGACGTGGTGATCGGCCATCATCCGGATCGCTTCGAGCACGGGGTCTTCGGGCTCGATGCTGAAGAGCGCCCGATCCTTGTGATCGAGCAGATGACGCACGGTAGTCATGATCTACCTCCGACATCACGGCGCTGCGCCGCACCCGTCGGCGACAGACTAGCGCTTGGCGGGGGCAACTTCCACAGTCAGGGTGACGGTGGCGTTGACATCAATCGTCCCCGCCTCCACCGGGGTGGTAGGGGCCCGAGCCGCAGCAACGCTCATCTTTTGCGCGTAGAGGGGCAACGGCCTGCCTTCGGGGACCTCCTCGCCCACCGCCAGCACGCGGACGACCCTCAGGTCGAGCGCTTCGGCCAAGGCCTCGGCATCCCGTCGCGCGTTCAGGGCCGCCTCCCGCAGCGCCTCGGCTCGCGGCACTTCCTCGTCGCGCAATGCAAAGCGGATGTCCTGCACATTATTGGACCCCGCCTGCGTCGCGGCGTCGATGACCCGCCCGATCCGGGCCAGGTCATCCAGCCTGACCTGGACCACGTTGCTCGCGGTGTACCCGATGATGGTGGGGCTACCGCCGCCACGAGGGTAGTTGTAGTTGGGGCCGACGGAGTATTGCGTCGTGGTCAGCTGAACGCCGCTGCCCGCTGCCCGCTTCACGGCCGCGATGACTGCCGAGACACGTATGGCATTCTGCTCGGTGGCGGCCTCCGATTTCCGCGCCTGGGTCGTCACGCCGATGTCGATGTAGACTCGGTCCGGAGGCTGCGACACCTTCGCCTGGCCCGTGACCTGTATGGTGGCCGGCCGCGGCGGCGGAGCCGAAGGAGCACCTGGAGGCGACTGGGCCATCGCCCAGGAAGATGCGGCGGTCAGCACAATGGCGAGGAGTAGTCTCATGCAGTCATTCTACACGCCAAGATCGTGATACTTGGACGCAACGTGACGCTTCCCGGTTCCCTCCGCAGGGCGCTGGAGACCGTGATCGGCGAGCCTGTGTCCCATGTCCGCATCACCGAGCATTCGCTGTATGCACGGCTCCATCACCGTGCCATCGCCACCACCCGCCGGCGGCGCATCTATCTACGCGGCTCGGCGCAGGATTTCTTCGATGATCCCTGGCTCATGTTGCACGAGTACTGTCACGTGCTGAAGCAGTGGGAGCCCGGCGATCTGACCCTTGCGAGTTACTGCCGGGAGTGGCTGCGCAACGGATATTGGAACAACCGCTTCGAGGTCGAAGCACGCGCTTTCGCCGATAGATACGTGCATGCGCTGCGCACGGCTCATCCCAGCAATGCCTCGCGGCGATAGAGGCGCCCGGCGGCGAAAACCAACAGCGCTCCGAAGGCCAGTGTCGAGCACACCGACAATGCCACATATGCCGCGGGCAGCGGCTGCATTCTGATGAGGCCGAGGATGATGAAATGCTGGCCCAGGGAAGGGACGGCCATGAGGTCGGCCCGCGGCTGCAGGCCGAGGAGCCCGGCGAACAGGAGCGGCAGGGTCGGAACCAGGAGGACCAGTCCGACATAGGTCTGGGCCTCGCGATAGCTGCGAGTGTAGGCGGCCACCAGCGTCATGAGTGCCGCACCAAGTGGCACGAACGGCAGGCAGGCCAGCACGATGCCCACCGCGACCCGCGGCCCGAAGTCCGCGCTCATGCCGAATCGTTCGAGCCCGACGAATCGCAGCGCGATCGCAAACGCCGTCACGGTCAGCGCGAGCGACAGGGTCATGTACGCGCAGGCCGCCAGAATCTTGCCGTATATCAGGTGCTCGCGGCGGACGGGCACCGTGAGCAGGGGCTCCAGAGAGCCGCGTTCCCGCTCGCCCGCCGTGGCGTCGATCGCCAGGTATATGCCGCCCATCAGCGTCGTGAGCAGCACCAGGTAGCTCAGCATGGACAAGGCGAGCGCCGAACGGCCGGCGGGCGTCGAAATGTCAACCGGATGCAGCACTATCGGAACGCTGAGCAGCGGGTCCAGCCCACGCGCGACCAGGCGCAGGCGCGCGATCGTCGCACCGTATTGGTTGATGATGCCGGCGATACGCTGGACGCTGCGCGCGCTTTCGGTGTTGGATTCGTCGGCGAGCAAGAGCAACGGCGCCGGTTGTCCGGCTTCCAGGCGTGCGCCGAAGTCGCCCGGCACCAGCAGGACCTCCTCGCCGCTGTGCGCCGCCACCTCGCGCCGGGCCGCCGCCTCATCCTCCGTGACCATCCTGACCCTGACATCGTACTGGCGCAGAAAGCTAAGCAGGTTCGGCGCGCGCTCCGCATGCGATACCGTCAGATGGAGCGGGCGATCGCTCTGCGCCCCCGCGCCGCGAAAACTGAGGGACAGCGCGCTCGCGACCAGTACCGGGCCGAAAAGGGGGCCGAAGATCAACGCGGAGATCAGCGTACGCCGGTCGCGCAGATTCTCACGAACCTCCTTGAGGAAGACGCGCCAGATCGTCCTCATCGGCCCGCCTCCTTGGTCGGCGGGACGGAACCGGCCGCCCCGATCAGGCGGACGAACGCCTCTTCCAGCGATTCCGTTCCCGCGCGGCCGCGCAGATCCTCGGGCGTGCCCTGCGCAACCACGCAGCCGTGGGCGATGACGACCACCTCATCGCACAGTGCGGCGATCTCCTGCATCACGTGACTGGAGAAGAGGATGCAATGACCCTGGTCGCGCAAGCGCTGCAACAGCCCACGCAGCGTTCGCACGGCCATGACATCGAGGCCGTTGGTCGGCTCGTCCAGGAGAATGTTCCGCGGCCGATGAATGAGCGCCCGCGCCAGAGCGGTCTTGATCCGCTGACCTTGCGAGAAACCCCGCGCCGGCCGGTCCGCGAAATCCTCCATTTCGAGCTGGCGGATGAGCTCCGCGGTGCGCCCCCGCCGCTCGAGGCGCGCAAGCCCATGCAGGGCACCGAAGTAGAGGACGTTCTCGCGTGCGGTCAGGTTAGGGTAGAGGCCGGCACCGTGAGGAAGTACTCCCATACGATGCCGGGCCGCGAGCGGGTCGCCGACAACACTGATGCCGTCGATCCGGGCGTCACCAGAATCCGGCGCCAGCACCGTGTAGAGAATGCGCAGCGTCGTCGATTTTCCGGCGCCGTTGGGGCCGAGAAGTCCGGTGATCCGGCCATCGGGCGCGCGCAGGCTCACGCCGCTCACCGCCGCGACTGTCCCGAATCGCTTGCTGAGTCCTTCGGCTTCGATCAAGGCGTCGGCCCGTTCCGCGTCAGGAAAAACGGCAACGGCGACAGATGGCGCGTGCAGGTCGTGTCGAGACCCGAGACCGACGCGTCGCGCACGAACCGCGCCATCACGCCTGCCATGCAGGGATCGGTGAGCTGGCCGTGTCCGAATCCGGGTATCACGAGACTCAGGCTGTGGGTGAATCCGCGGCCGGCCTGCGCGGCATAGCGCGGCGGGGTGATCGGATCGTTGCTGCCCGATAGGAGCAGCGCCGGCACGTCGGAGTGCAGCGCCTGGTGGAAGTCGGGGTCGACCGGCCCGCGCGGCCAGATCCTGCAGATCGCCTGCAGCCCATCGAGTTGCGACGTGCCCAGGAATGTCTTCGCGAGCTCCGCACGTTCCTCCGTGTCGACCCGATAGAAGGGAACATCCTCCGAGCACACCACCGTGTCATTCATGCCTTCCGCGATCGCATCTCCGTACACGCGGTCGATCAGAAGGAACTGCCCTGCGAGCGGCGTGAAGTTGCCGGCTGCATCGGCCTCGTGCAGGTCGAGGGGCAGGAGCGCCGCGAGCTCCGGTGTGTAACTCGCCAGACGCAGCACCATCGCGAGATGGTAGGTCGTGAACTGCAGGCGATAGGGCTCGCCGCTCGTCGGATCGGTCAGATCCACCCATATGGGATGGCCAGCGAGCTGATCGTGCACCTGGCGCCAGGCCGCCGCCGGATCGCCGAAACGGGTGTGGCAGGCCGGCTGCTGCACGCAACGTGAAAAGATGCTCGACAACGCGGCTTGCGCATCGAGCGCGCTGGTGGCCCCGAGCGCCAGTTGCGGCGGCACTACGCCGTCCAGGATCACGCTGCGGACGCGGCTGGGAAATCGGCGCACGTATTGCTGCGCAACGATCGTGCCGTAGGATGATCCATACAGGTTGATCCGCTCATACCCCAACGCGGCCCGCACGTCGTCGAGGTCCTGCACGGCGAGACTCGTGGTGTAGAACCGTACGTCGGCATGGGCGCTCAACGTCCGCAGGCAACGCTGTGTCTCGGCAACGATCTCCGCGTTCGTACTCTGATAGAGGTCCTCGTCGCTCGATTCGCAGTCGAGAGCATTGGAGCCGCCGGTGCCGCGCTGGTCGACGAGCACGATGTCGCGGTCGCGATGGATGCGCTCGAACGCCGGCGCGACGCTGGTATAGAACGAGGCCGCGCCCATCCCGGGCCCTCCGGCCAGAACGAACAGGGGATCGGGCTGCTTGCGCGTGCTGATGGCGGGCACCACGGCGACCTGCAGTTCGATCTGCCGTCCGTGCGGCGCCGCGGGATTCTCCGGCACGGCCAGCCGGCCGCATTGCGCCTGGACGAGCGTCAGGTCGAGCGCCTGGTGCAGCTCGCATCCTGACAGCGCCAGCTCCCGTGCGGGCGCGGCGTGACACGCGCCGGAGGCGACGAGGGCTCCGGCCGGGAGTGCGGCAGCCAGACAGAAAAGCAGCAGTGCAGTGCGGAGGCTCACTCGGGGCGAGAGGATAAGGCATTGGTCGTGCTAAAAGGGTACCCTGGAGAAGGCCGGGCCAATGGCCGTCCCTGCCGGCAGGCCCCCCGGGCCCGGCCATCCGTGGCCGGTCGTTCGCGCGGATCGAGGACACATTTAAGTGTCCTCGATGAAATGCACCGCGCGCACCCTCTACAATATTCAAGATGCGCTTTTCCCAACCTTTCGATGTGATCGTCATCGGCGGCGGCCATGCCGGTACGGAAGCCGCGCTTGCGGCTGCACGCATGGGCGCACGCACGCTGCTTCTCACCCAGAGCATCGAGACTCTGGGGCAGATGAGCTGCAACCCCGCCGTGGGTGGCATCGGCAAAGGTCACCTGGTACGGGAAATCGACGCACTTGGCGGGGCCATGGCGCGCGCGACGGATCGGGCGGGCATCCAGTTTCGGACCTTGAACGGCAGCAAGGGCCCCGCGGTGCGAGCCACCCGCGCGCAGGCGGATCGCCAGCTCTACAGAAAAGCCATCCGCTCACTGCTCGAGAGCGAGCCGCGCCTGTCGGTCTTTCAGCAGGAGGCGGCGGACCTTCTCCTCGAGGGGGAGAAGGTGCGGGGTGTGGTGACGGTCACGGGGATAACCTTCGCAGCGCCCGCCGTGGTACTCACGGTCGGCACTTTCCTCGGCGGTCGAATTCACGTGGGACTCGATCACTACCAGGGCGGACGGGCGGGCGACCCACCCTCGAACCGGTTGGCGAGTCGACTGCGGGAGCTGCCGCTGCGCGTCGGTCGACTCAAGACCGGGACCCCGCCGCGCCTGGACGGGCGGACACTCGATTTCTCGGCCATGACTCGCCAGTCCAGCGATCAGCCGCTGCCGGTCTTTTCGTTTCTCGGGCGAGCCGAAGAGCATCCGGATCAGGTTGATTGTTTCATCACCCATACCAATGAGCGCACGCACGAGATCATCCGGCGCGCCGCGGACCGCTCACCGATGTTCACCGGCGTCATCGAGGGTGTGGGTCCGAGGTACTGTCCCTCGGTCGAGGACAAGGTCTTCCGCTTCGCCGACAAGACCTCGCATCAGATCTTCGTCGAGCCCGAAGGACTCGACACGCACGAGATCTACCCCAACGGCATCTCCACCAGCCTGCCGTTCGACGTGCAGTACGAGCTCGTGCGCTCCATCCCCGGATTCGAGAGCGCGCACCTGACCCGGCCGGGCTACGCCATTGAGTACGACTACTTCGATCCGCGCGACCTGCGTCCTTCGCTGGAGACCCGCGTCCTGCACGGCCTCTTTTTCGCGGGGCAGATCAACGGCACGACGGGCTACGAGGAGGCCGCCGCGCAGGGTATCGTCGCCGGCATCAACGCGGCCCTCGCCTGCCGCCAGCGCGACGCCTGGGTGCCGAAGCGCAGCGAGGGCTATCTCGGCGTGCTCATCGATGATCTGGTGACGAGCGGGACCCGGGAGCCGTACCGCATGTTCACCAGCCGCGCCGAGCATCGCCTGCTGCTGCGGGAAGACAATGCCGACCTGCGTCTGACGCCGCTGGGCCGTGAGCTCGGCCTGGTGGACGATGAGCGCTGGCGCCTCTTTGAAGCGAAGCAGCGCCTGTCGGAGGAGGAGACTGCCCGCCTGCAATGCGAGCGCGTTCACCCCGACAAGGTGCCTGACGAATGGAGCCGGCGGGTGCTCGCTGGACCGCTGGCAAGGGACGCATCGGCGTTCGAGCTGCTGCGCCGACCGGAAGTCAGCTATGGCGCTCTTCTCGAGATCGCGGGCGCGCCGGACTGGCTGGCCGCGCCGCCCGACGACCGCCTCCCCCGGCAGGTGCGTATCGAGGTCGAGGCCCGCGCCAAGTATGCCGGCTACATCGAGCGCCAGCGCGAAGAGATCGAGCGCCAGCGCCGCAACGAGGAGACGAAGCTGCCCGAAGACCTCGACTACGGGCAGGTCGCCGGACTCTCACACGAAGTGCGCAGCCGCCTGGCGGAATACCGCCCGGCCACCGTCGGACAGGCCGGGCGCGTGCCGGGGGTGACACCGGCCGCCGTCACGCTGCTGCTGGTCCACCTCAAGAAGCGCAGCCTGGCGGCCGAGCGGGCGCGGGTCGCATGACCGCCTTCCTGACACAACTCGCGGCGTGCTGGTCGCGAAGCGATTCGCTGGTCTGCGTGGGCCTCGATCCGGAGATCGAGCGCTTTCCGCGGCAGATCGCCGAGCAGCCCTCGCCGATCTTCCAGTTCAACAAGGCCATCATCGATGCGACGGCGGATCTGGCCTGCGCCTACAAGCCGCAGTTCGCCCACTACGCGGCCTACGAGGCGGAGGACCAGCTCGAGCGCACCATCGAGTACATCCACCGCGCCTACCCCGGCGTGCCGGTCATACTCGACTCCAAGCGCGGGGATATCGGCAACACCGCGGAGCGCTATGCCATCGAGGCCTTCGAGCGCTACGGCGCCGACGCCGTCACGGTGAATCCGTACCTCGGCGGCGACTCGCTCGAGCCTTTCCTGCGGCGCGAGGATCGCGGCGTGATCGTGCTCTGCCGCACTTCGAACCCGGGGGCGCGTGACCTGCAGGATCTGCCGGTCGGCGACGGCGGCCGGCGCCTCTATCACGTGGTGGCGGAGCTGGCGGCGACCCGCTGGAATACACGCGGCAACTGTCTGTTGGTCGTGGGGGCCACCTACCCGCAGGAGCTGGCCGAGATTCGCGGCATCGTCGGTGACATGCCGCTACTCGTGCCAGGCGTCGGCGCGCAGGGGGGTGATGTCGCACAGGTGGTGCGCAATGGGCAGACCGCAGCCGGCACCGGCCTCCTCGTCAGTTCCTCGCGGAGCATCCTCTACGCTTCCAGCGGAGACGATTTCGCTTCGGCCGCCAGGGCCGCGGCTCTCTCGTTGCGCGAGCAGATCAATGCCCATCGCGTGCAGCGCGCTTAGTTGCCATTACTCGGCCCATCCTGGGCCTCGCCTCCGCTCGCGCGGAGGCCGACACGCTGCCGCGTGTCGTTGTAAAGCGCTCCTTGCGATTTGGTGATGCGCGGCGCCGCCCGCGCGCTCTTCATTCAGCTGCTTGCGCTCGCGGCGATCTGCGGCTGCTCGCGTTCTCCGAGCACGGGTCCAGTGGGTGCCGCGAAACAGCCGTCAGCGACCCTACTGCGCGGCCTGGGCGCGGAGCCTGACTCCCTCGACCCGCAGAAAGCACGGGCCGACGAGGCGCAGCGGGTTTTGCGGGACATCTGCGAGGGCCTCACTACGCTCGACAAGTCAGGTGGCGTGGCCCCCGGCATCGCCGAGAAGTGGCAGGTCAGTCCCGACGGCAAGACCTACACCTTCACGCTCCGGCATGACGCGCGCTGGTCGGGCGGCCAGCCCGTGGTCGCAGCGGATTTCGTGGCGGGTTTGCGCCGCCTGGTCGATCCCGCAACCGCTTCGCAGTACGCACAGGTCGTCGACGTCATCGCGAACGCCGGTGACATCATCGCCGGGCGCAAGCATCCCGAGAGCCTCGGAGTCTCCGCCCCCGATCCTTACACGGTCATCGTGCAGCTGAGCACGCCTGCGCCGTATCTGCCGTCGCTGCTCTCGCATCCCAGCACCTGCCCGGTGAACCCCGTTGCCCTGGTCAATGAACGGGATGCCTACGCGCAACCTGGCAAGCTACCCTCCGATGGGGCATTCATCCTGTCGCAATGGGTTCACGGCTCATACATCTATCTGACGCGCAATCGCTACTATTGGAACAACGCCGCCACGCGCCTCGATGCGGTGAAGTATCTGATCACCCCCGACGAGAATGCCGAGTTGACGCTCTATCGTGCGGACCAGCTCGACGTCACCGACGTCATCCCCAGGAGTCAGTATGGCTGGATCCGATCGCATCTCGGCGATCAGCTCCACATCGCGCCGGAGCTCGGCGTCTATTTCTACGGCTTCAATCTCCAACGCGCGCCGTTCGCGGGGGACGAGAAGCTGCGCCGCGCGCTCGCCATGGTGGTCGACCGGGAGAAACTCGCGCAGCTCGTGCTGCGCTCCGGCGAGCTGCCGGCGTACGGCTGGACACCCCCGGGCGTGGACGGCTACACGTCACAATCGCCGGACTACCGCTCGCTCTCCATGGCGCAGCGAATCGCTGAAGCCCGCAAGCTGTACGCGCAGGCAGGGTACTCCGCCGCACGGCCGGTGCGCTTCGAGCTGCGCTACAACACCGAGGAGATCCACACGCAGCTTGCCATCGCCATCGCCTCCATGTGGAAACAGGCGCTCGGTGCCCAGGTAACACTCAGGGCGGAGGAATTCCGCTCGCTGATGCAGGACATCGATCGCGGCGATGTGCAGATGTTCCGGTCCAGCTGGATCGGGGACTACAACGACGCCTACACCTTCGCGCAATATTTCAAGAGCGACTTCGGCGTCAACCTGACGCATTATCACAATACGGCTTATGACGATCTTCTCAATCGTGCCGCCGGCGAGGTCGATCCCGCGAAGCGCCGCGCGTTGCTCGAGCAGGCGGAGCAGCTCATGCTGCGAGACCAGCCGGTGATCCCGATCTACTTCTACGTGAGCAAGCACCTCGTCAAGCCGCGCGTCACGGGATGGTACGGCGATATCATGAATGTCACGTACAGCAGGGATCTGGGGCTGCGAGAAACTTCAGGGTCGCACTAGCCCGGACCGACTGTCGCAGGCGGTGTTTTACTTCCGCCAGAACGTGCGCGTAAACAGCACGATCACGCTGAAGATCTCCAGACGCCCGAGGAGCATCGCCGCCGTGCAGATCCAGATCTGCACGGGCGTGAGGGAGTGGAGGTTCCAGGCGCCCTGGCCGGGGAGGCCGAATGCGGTGTTGTTGATGGAGGCGACCACGACACGGAACGCCCAATCGAAGCTCATCCCCGTGAGCAGCATCGCGAACGTAAGCAGCGACACCGTCATGAAGTAGAGGAAGATGAAGGCGAGGACCGCGTCCGCCGCGCGCTCCGGTACGGGCCGGCCGCCGACGCGCACGGGCGCCATGGCGCTGGGATGCACCAGGAGCTTGAGCTCTCTGCCGGCCTGACGCGCCAGGACGAGCGTGCGGAACATCTTGATGCCGCTGCCGGTCGATCCCGTCGAGCAGGCGATGCCGGAAAGGAACAGCATCCAGATGGGCGCGAACACCGGCCAGGTGGTGAAGCCCGTCGCGTGCACAGTCGTCCAGCCTGTGGTGGTCGCGAGTGAGACCACGTTGAAGAGCGCATAGCGAAGGGAGGTACCAAACGTCGGATACACGTGATGCCACGTCAGCAGCCCCGCTACGAACACGATGCTGGCACCGACGAGGATGGCGGCTGCTTTGAGCTCCGGATCGTGGCGGTACGGCTTCAGCGACAGCCGGCGCAGCGCCGCGAAGTGCCGCGCGAAGTTGACTGAAGCGATCAGCATCAGGATGACCAGCACGAGCTCGATGGCCGGCGAGTGGAAATACCCGACGCTGGCGTCGTGGGTCGAAAATCCCCCGAGCGCGACGGCGGAGAAGGCGTGGCAGATCGCATCGAACCAAGTCATGCCGCAGAGCCGCAGCGCCAACACGCCGCCCAGCGTGAGCAGGGCGTAGACCAGCCAGAGAGATCGGGCGGTCTCCGTGATGCGCGGCGCGAGCTTCTCGTCCTTCACCGGCCCGGGCGCCTCGGCCTTCGAGAGCTGCATGCCGCCTACGCCGAGCAACGGCATCACTCCGATCGCCACCACGATGACCGCGAGCCCGCCGAGCCAGATGAGCGAGTGCCGCCAGAAGAGGATCGAGGGCGCCAGCGAATCGAGCCCGTCGAGCACGGTCGATCCGGTGGTCGTGAGACCGGACATCGTCTCGAAGAAGGCGCGGGTGAAGGTCAGTCCCGGCAGTGAGAACACCAGCGGCAGGGTCGCGGAGGCCGCCAGCAGGATCCAGCCCAGCGTCACCAGGAGGAAACCATCGCGTGCCTTGAGCTCCCGGCGATGCCGGTAGGTGACTGCCGCGAGCGCGGCGCCGGCGGCGGCCGTGATGGCGGCCGCGAGGAGGAATTCCGTCCACAGCCCATCGCCCGTGGCGAGCGAGCAGCCGATCGGCAGGATATAAGCGAGTCCGAAGGCGGCGAGAATGATCCCGAGGAGGTGGGCAATGCCGAGCAACGGTGCGTCGCCTGTTCAGCTCACGGG
>Ga0134125_10005332_pt1 | contig 14618 bp, 12 predicted proteins | sample KB31751_FD_96464 | JGI IMG/M metagenome (GOLD analysis project Ga0134125, IMG submission 96464) | Terrestrial soil microbial communities with excess Nitrogen fertilizer from Kellogg Biological Station, Michigan, USA - KB3-175-1 | ecosystem: Environmental > Terrestrial > Soil > Unclassified ... | reverse complement strand
CCCAGGGCCCTGGATGACCATCCAGGGCCCTGAGTCATTTAACGGCCATTTCGCACGGTGCGGAGCCCCGCTGTTCGTTTTCGCGTTCAGGGGAACATCGGCGTCCGCGCAGCTGCACTGGGGTTCGGATCAGTAGGCTGGGTGCAGGACCGTAATCGACGCCACATCCCCCGGCGTCCAGAGACGATGGGACACCATGACTGCAGAGCCGGCTTCACCTACGACCACGGATCGATCCGATCACCGGGACCACGACGTCAGGATCCAGGACGACTTGTATCGCCATGTCAACGGCGAGTGGCTGTCGACCGCCGAGATTCCAGGCGACCAGGGAAGCTACGGCTCGTTCATGAAGCTGCGGGATGACGCCGAGGCTGCCGTCCATGCGATCATCCTGGATGCACAAGCGGATCCGGGCGACGTCAACGGGCTGCCCGATCCCCGGAAGGCCCGCATCGCGGCCCTGTTCTCCAGCTTCATGGACGAAGAGGCCATCGAGGCGCTTGGCATGGATCCCATCCGTGAGGACCTCGCGGCCGTCTATGCCTGCACGAGCATCGAACAGCTGCTGACACTCAGCGGCAGCCTCCAGCGTCGCGGTGTCTCCGGCCTCTACCAGGCCGGAGCAAACTCGGATGCCGGGCAGCCGGACCGCAACGTGTTCTCGCTGATCCAGTCGGGGCTCGGCCTGCCGGACGAGTCGTACTACCGCGAGGAGCAGTTCGCCGAGCTGCTCTCCGAATACGGGGAGCACCTCGAACGCCTCCTGGCGTTGGCTGAAGTACCCATGGCGCGCGAAGCCGCGGACGGTGTCGTGCAGTTGGAGTCCGCCCTGGCCGCGCACCACTGGGACGCGGTGAAGTGCCGCGATGCCCAGGCCCGGTACAACCTGATGGATTCCGATGGCCTGTTCGGCCTGCAGCCGACACTGCGCCTGTGGCTTGAAGGGGCCCGTATCGACGAGAAGTACTATTCGGAGGTCGACGTGTGGCAGCCGAGCTACCTCCAGGGTGTCGAGGAACTGCTGCGGAGCCAGCCCCTGGCTGCCTGGCGGCACTGGTTGGCCGTGCAGGTCATCCGCAGCAACGCCTCCTTCCTTTCCTCGGCCTTCGTCGAGGAGAACTTCTCCTTCTACTCGGCCAAGTTGGCCGGCGTGACCGAGATGCGGCCTCGTTGGAAGCGGGGGGTGTCCTTCACCGAGGGCGCCGTCGGCGAGGACCTCGGCCAGCTCTACGTGGAACGGCATTTCGGCCAGCACAGCAAGGACCTCATGGAGGAACTGGTGGCCAACCTGATCGCCGCCTACCGTGAATCCATTACCTCGTTGACGTGGATGACCAGCGAAACCCGTGATCGGGCCCTGGAAAAGCTGTCCATGTTCCGACCCAAGATCGGCTACCCGGTCAAGTGGATCGACTACCGGGCCATCACCGCGGACCCGGGCGACCTCATTGGCAATGTCGCCAGCGCGAACGAGTTCGAGTTCACCCGCGAATTGGACAAGATCGACGACGGCGTCGACCGGGACCTCTGGTTCATGTACCCGCAGACCGTCAACGCCTACTACCACCCGCTGCTGAACGAGATCGGATTCCCGGCGGCGATCCTGCGCAGCCCGTTCTTCGACCCCAACCGCGATGCGGCATCCAACTACGGTGCCATCGGGGCCGTCATCGGCCACGAGATCGGCCACGGCTTCGACGACCAGGGCTCGCAGTTCGACGGTACCGGGCAATTGCGCGACTGGTGGACCACCGAGGACCGGACGGCCTTCGAAGAACTCACCGGCCGGCTGGTCGCCCAGTACGACGCCCTGGTTCCGGAGGAGACCCCCGACCAGCACGTCAACGGCAAGCTGACGCTGGGCGAGAACATCGGGGACCTCGGTGGTCTTGGCATCGCTTACAAGGCCTACCGCCTCGACCTGGCAGCCCGCGGACTCGACGCCGACGAGGTCATCGACGGGCTAAGCGGCGACCAGCGCTTCTTCCACAGCTGGGCGGAGTGCTGGCGTTCGCTGACGCGTCCCGAAACGATGCTCACGCGCATCACCACCGACCCGCATTCCCCGGGCGAGTTCCGCTGCAACCAGGTGGCCCGCAACATGGATGCCTTCCACGACGCCTTCGGCACGCAGCCGGGGGATGGCATGTGGCTTGATCCTGACGAGAGGGTCGAGATCTGGTGACCGGCCCCGCCGTCGTCGTCCCTGCCATAGGGGATGCGGCGACGGCGGGCACGGTCGCAGGGCCCTGCCGTGACCCCCGGCACAGGCGGTGCCCGCCGTGCCCCGCCGCCAGCCCGAGGACGTAGAATCGAGTACTGTGACTGCTGACCAGACCCCCGCCGCCCCCGCCTCCACCGAGACCGAAACCCGCGACCAGCGCCTGGTCCGCCTGGCCAAGCGCGCAGAGTTGCTCGAGTCCGGGCGGGAAGCCTACCCGTTGGGAGTCGCGCGGACCCACACCCTGCTGGAGATCCGCGAGAAGTACGGGCACCTCGAGGCAGGGCAGGAAACGGAGGACGTCGTCGGGGTCGCCGGTCGCATCGTCTTCGCCCGCAACACGGGCAAGCTCTGCTTTGCCACCCTGCAGGAATCGGGGCCCCGCGGCGAGGCCGTCCGGCTCCAGGCGATGCTGTCCCTGGCCAATGTCGGGGAGGAATCGCTGGCCGACTGGAAGCGCCTGACCGACCTCGGCGACCACGTGTTCGTCAAGGGTGCCGTCGTCTCCTCGCGTCGCGGCGAACTGTCCATCATGGTCACCGAATGGCAGATGGCCTCCAAGGCCCTGAGGCCCATGCCCGTGCTGCACGCCGACCTCAACGAGGAGACCCGGGTACGTCAGCGGTATGCGGATCTGATGGTGCGCGATGAAGCGCGCGAGATGATCTACAAGCGCGATGCGGTGACCCGTGCCGTCCGCGACACGTTGTACGGCCACGGCTACGTCGAGGTCGAGACGCCCATGCTCCAGCTGGTCCACGGCGGAGCGACGGCACGTCCGTTCCACACGCATCTGAATGCCTTCGAGCAGGACATGACCCTGCGCATCGCCACGGAGCTCTACCTCAAGCGCACCGTGGTTGGCGGCATCCCGCGCGTTTTCGAGGTCGGCAGGCTGTTCCGCAACGAGGGCGTCGACTCCACGCACTCCCCGGAATTCACCACGCTGGAATGCTACGAGATCTACGCTGACCAGTTCGTGATGGCCGAGCGCATACAGGAGATCATCCTCAATACCGCCGACGCCGTCGGGGCTGGGCGCCGGCTCGAGACGTCCAAGGGAACCATCAACCTGGACGGTGAATGGAAGTGGCTCGGTGTCTACCCGGGCCTGTCCGAGGCCGTGGGGACCCCCATCACCCCTGAAACGACGGCGGAGGAACTGCGCTCGATCGCTGCGCGCCACGAGGTGAACGTCGACCCGAAGTGGAACGCCGAGAAGCTGGTCATCGAGCTCTTCGGTGAAATCGTCGAGCCGACCCTGATCGATCCGACCTTCGTCTACGACTACCCGCCCGCGGCCCAGCCGCTTGCCCGCCCCCACCGCTCCCAGCCGGGTGTCATCGAGGCGTGGGACCTGATCATCGGGGGCATGGAACGCGGAACGGCGTTCTCCGAGCTCATCGACCCGGTGGTCCAGCGTGAACGGCTGACCGAGCAGTCGCTGATGGCGGCCGGCGGCGACGACGAGGCCATGCAACTCGATGAGGACTTCCTGCGGGCGCTCGAATACGGAGCCCCGCCCATGGGGGGCATTGGCCTGGGCATCGACCGGCTGGTCATGCTCTTCACCGATGCCGGCATCCGCGAAACGATCCTGTACCCGCTCCTGAAGCCGGAGGCCTGACCGGTGGACTACGTCGAGGTGCTGCTGCCGACGATCGTCGTCGCGCTGATCTTCTGGTTCGTGATGCGCGCCGTCTTCCGCGTGGACCGCAATGAACGCCGGGCCGAGGCGGAAGCCGACGCCCGGCGCGAGGCCGAACGCCGCGGAGCCGGGAAAACGGAAAACGAAAACCCTCAAGGCGACTAAGGAATTCCCGGCGGTCGTTCTGTGGTTTCCGCAGTACGATAGTGCCCGGACGCGTAAAGCAAAGCCTGCAACCATTCGCCGGGGGCATGCCGATTTGCCGGCCCCTATTGCCCCGCATCTTCGAAGTGAGGAGCCCTCCGTGGCACGGAAGGTCGAAATTACGCTCATCGACGACCTCGATGGATCCACGGCCACCGACACCGTGCACTTCGGCCTGGACGGAAGCCACTACGAGATCGACCTCGGCGAGGCCAACGCCGGAAAACTCCGGGATGCCCTGGCCCCCTTCATCGCCCATGCCCGGCGATCCACCGCGTACTCCGCGTCCGAGGCGCCGGCCATCCGCACCTGGGCCGCGGAGAACGGCTACAAGGTCAGCGAACGCGGACGCCTGCATTCCGAGGTCATCGACGCCTACCGCGAAGCGCACCCCGACTCCTGACACGCAGCGTGCGCGATGCCCGCGGCCGCTCGTCGGGGCGCCCGAGCTGTTTCGCCCTCGGAGTATCCGTTATCCCCACGGCGAACACGGGCCAACTGTTGGCGATAGATGCGTAGCATCGACAGTACGCGTTAGCTAGGAGTGTGCCGCATGTTTGAGAGATTCACCGACCGTGCCCGTCGCGTTGTCGTGCTCGCCCAAGAAGAGGCGCGCATGCTCAACCACAACTACATCGGAACCGAGCACATCCTGCTCGGTCTGATCCACGAGGGGGAGGGCGTCGCCGCAAAGGCGTTGGAGTCGCTCAACATCTCGCTGGGAGCCGTGCGTGAGCAGGTGCAGGAGATCATCGGCCAGGGCCAGCAGGCCCCCTCCGGCCACATCCCCTTCACCCCCCGGGCCAAGAAGGTCCTCGAGCTGTCCCTGCGTGAGGCGCTCCAGCTCGGCCACAACTACATCGGAACCGAGCACATCCTGCTCGGACTCATCCGTGAAGGCGAAGGCGTGGCCGCCCAGGTGCTGGTTAAGCTCGGCGCCGACCTTAACCGGGTCCGGCAGCAGGTCATCCAGCTGCTCTCCGGATACCAGGGTGGCAAGGAAACCGCCGGAGCCGGCGTCGGCCAGGGACAATCCGAGGGACAGCCCGCCGGCTCTGTGGTGCTGGACCAGTTCGGCCGCAACCTCACCCAGGCCGCCCGCGAAGGCAAGCTCGATCCGGTCATCGGCCGGGAATTCGAGATGGAGCGGGTCATGCAGGTGCTCTCGCGTCGCACCAAGAACAACCCGGTGCTCATCGGCGAGCCCGGCGTCGGCAAGACCGCCGTCGTCGAGGGCCTTGCGCAGTCCATTGTGCGGGGGGACGTCCCCGAAACGATCAAGGACAAGCAGCTCTACACCCTCGACCTGGGCTCACTGGTGGCCGGCAGCCGGTACCGCGGTGACTTCGAGGAGCGTCTGAAGAAGGTCCTCAAGGAGATCCGCACCCGCGGGGACATCATCCTGTTCATCGACGAGATCCACACGCTCGTCGGTGCCGGTGCCGCGGAAGGCGCCATCGACGCGGCCTCCATCCTCAAGCCGATGCTGGCCCGCGGCGAGCTCCAGACGATCGGTGCCACCACGCTGGACGAGTACCGCAAGCACATCGAGAAGGACGCGGCCCTGGAACGGCGCTTCCAGCCGATCCAGGTCAAGGAGCCGTCGGTGGAGCACACCACGGAAATCCTGCGCGGCCTGCGCGACCGGTACGAGGCCCACCACCGCGTCTCCATCACCGATGGCGCCCTGGCGGCCGCCTCCCAGCTGGCCCACCGCTACATTTCCGACCGCTTCCTGCCGGACAAGGCGATCGACCTGATCGACGAGGCCGGCGCCCGCCTGCGCATCCGCCGGATGACCGCGCCGCCGGCCCTAAAGCAGATGGACGAGCAGATCGCCGAAGTGCGCCGCGAGAAGGAAGCCGCCATCGACTCGCAGGACTTCGAGGGTGCGGCCTCGTTGCGCGACAAGGAGCAGAAGCTCCAGGAAGAGCGCGCCGCGAAGGAAAAGGCCTGGAAGAACGGCGACATGGACGAGATCGCCGAGGTCGACGAGGAGCTCATCGCCGAGGTGCTGGCGAACTCCACGGGCATCCCGGTCATCAAGCTCACCGAGGAGGAATCCGGCCGCCTGCTCAACATGGAAGCCGAACTGCACAAGCGGGTCATCGGGCAGGACGAGGCCATCAAGTCGATCTCGCAGGCCATCCGCCGCACGCGGGCCGGCCTGAAGGACCCCAACCGGCCCGGCGGCTCCTTCATCTTCGCCGGCCCGACCGGCGTCGGCAAGACCGAACTGGCCAAGGCGTTGGCGGAGTTCCTCTTCGGGGAAGAGGACGCGTTGATCACCCTCGACATGTCCGAGTATTCCGAGAAGCACACCGTCTCGCGTCTCTTCGGTGCCCCTCCGGGCTACGTCGGCTACGAAGAGGGCGGGCAGCTGACCGAGAAGGTCCGTCGCCGTCCGTTCTCCGTCGTCCTCTTCGACGAGGTCGAGAAGGCCCACGCCGACCTGTTCAACTCGTTGCTGCAGATCCTGGAGGACGGCCGGCTGACCGACTCCCAGGGGCGCGTGGTCGACTTCAAGAACACCGTGATCATCATGACGACCAACCTGGGTACCCGGGACATCTCCAAGGGCGTCATGACCGGGTTCCAGTCCACCACTGACACGAAGACGGGCTACGACCGCATGCAGGCCAAGGTCCAGGAGGAACTGCGCCAGCACTTCCGCCCCGAGTTCCTGAACCGCGTCGACGACGTGGTCGTGTTCCCGCAGCTCTCGCAGGAAGAGATCGTGCAGATCGTGGACCTGTTCGTGGACCGCCTGGAAGTGCGCATGGTCGAGAAGGGCATGCACGTGCAGCTCACCGACGCGGCCAAGCACCTGCTGGCCACGCGCGGCTACGATCCGGCCATGGGCGCCCGCCCGCTGCGCCGGACCATCCAGCGCGAGGTCGAGGACCAGCTCTCCGAGAAGATCCTCTTCGGCGACATCGTCGCCGGGCAGACCATCACCGTGGATGTCGACGGCGAGGGCGATACGGCCAAGTTCACCTTCACCGGCCGGGAGGAGACCCCCGCCCTTGAGGGCCAGGACGGCCAGGCCGCCCTGGAGGAAGGGCACCTGAGCACCGGCTCCTGACCCGGACAGGCTGAGGGCCCGGATCGTGGATGACTCCACGGTCCGGGCCCCTTGTCATGTAGCTGGCGGCCGCCGGGGGCGGGAATAGGATGGGAAAATGCCAGCCTTCACCCTCCGTTCAGCCCGCACCTCAGACGTCGCCGGGATCCGCCAGCTTGTCCGGCCACTGGCAGACCGACGGGTGCTGTTGGAGAAGGAAGCCGTCGCCTACTTCGAGAGCCTCCAGGAGTTCATCGTCGCAGAAGACGCCGGGGAACTGCTCGGCTGCGGGGCCTTGCACGTGATGTGGGAGGATTTGGCCGAGATCAGGACGCTGGCCACGGTGGACTCCCGCCGCGGCCAGGGCATCGGCAAGGCGCTCCTGCACGAGCTGGTCGGTAGGGCCCGGGCCATCGGCGTCAGCAGGCTGTTCTGCCTGACGTTCGAGGTCGACTTCTTCCGGGCCATGGGCTTCGAGGTCATGGCGAACCAGACGGCCGTGGACCCCGAGGTGTACTCCGAACTGTTGCGTTCCACCGACGAGGGGGTCGCGGAGTTCCTGGACCTGGCCCGCGTGAAGCCCAACACGCTGGGAAACACCCGCATGATCATGAACCTCTAGTCGCCCTGTCCTCCCGCCCGGAATCGACGGAATTCTTGTCCGTGCACTGGTGGACGGGAGGGCCGGGCGTGCCTAGGCTGGAAAACGGAGGCCTCGCAGGGGCTTCTGCACCGCTCTCCGCAGCCAGCGGAGGCTAGGGCACCGAACGTACCAACTGGAAACCAACGAAAGTAGGTCAAGCAATGGGACTCGGAGACAACCTGGGGGGCCTCGGCGAGAACGTCGAGAAGCTCAAGAACGAACATGGCGACCAGATCAACCAGGGCGTGGACGCGGCGCAGGACAAGTTCGGCGACCAGCTCGGCAAGCATGAAGGTGCCATCGACGGTGCCCAGGAGAAGTTCCTCGGTGGCGGCGACGGCGAGGGAAACGAAGAAGGCCAGTAACCACTGGCGGCCGACCGGTCCCCGGGACGGCCCTGCCGGGCCCCGCTGCATGCGGGGCCCGGCTTCATTTAACCTCGCCTAGTGGGGCAGTGTGATGCCGTGGGACGTTTCGGAGGCCAGCCCGTCGGAGATCAGGCCCTCCAGGCAGCGGCGCCGCTGCGCTGCCGCGGCTGGAAGGGCGCGGAGCCGGTGCAGGGCTTCCTCGACAGCGGCCGCCGGAGCCGGTGACGCCCCGGGCGGGACCGAAGCCGCCTCCGGGGGCGCCACGTCAAGCAGCCGTGCCGCCTCGACCGGCGCGTCGCTGGCCCGCAGTATGGCCATCATCGCCCCGCGGACCTGGCGGTCGGTTCCCGCCCACGCCTGGCCCTTCGGGGTGTAGTGGGGTTCCGGCTTGCCGGCAGCCACCCAGGCACAGGCAGCGGCCACGGGGCATTCACCACACCGCGGGGACCGTGCCGTGCAGACCAAGGCGCCGAGCTCCATCACCGCCGCATTCCATGCACAGCCCAGTTCCCCGCCGTCGTGCCCGGCCGGTGGCATGAGCTCCGCCGCCAGCCGCGCCTCGGCGGCCGTGTAGCTCGGTTCGGGCAGGGCACGACCCGAGACCAGACGGGCGTGGACACGCCGGATGTTGGTATCCACCACCGTTTCCGGGATCCCGAAGGCGAAGCAGGCGATGGCCGCAGCCGTGTAGCTGCCCACGCCGGGCAGCGCGAGCAGATCCGCGTAGGTGCTCGGGACCTGGCCGTCGTGGTACTCCGTGATCCGGCGGGCCGCCTCCGCCAGGCGCAGTGCCCGGCGCGGATAGCCCAGCCGGCCCCAGGCGCGCACCGCTTCCCCGCTGGGCTCGGAGACCAGGTCCGCCGGCTCCGGCCAGCGCTGCATCCACTGCTCCCACACCGGTAGGACCCGCACCACCGGGGTCTGCTGGAGCATGAACTCGCTGACCATGACGCCCCACGGGCTGCACTCAGGGCGTCGCCACGGCAGGTCGCGGCCCGCGGCGGCGAACCAGGCGGTGATGTCGCGGTGCAGCACTTCGAGGTCGAGAGGCAGGGTCGATGACACGGGGCTCCTTGGGTTGCCGGGCACCAATACCCTAGTGCACGGCGTGGGAACCGGCGGCAACGCGGGGTGCTCCATACCCTAGTGGCATGGCACCACAGCAGTCCCGATCCGGCACCGGACGCAAACCGAGCCCGGAAGTCTACCGCCGTCGCCGCCTCGTGGCCGGTGTGGCGTTGCTGGTCGTGCTGGGGCTGATCGTGTGGGCGGTGGTCGCCGTCGTGGGCTTGTTCACCGGTGGCAGGACGGACGCCACAGCACCGGCTGCCCCGTTGTCGGGTTCCGCATCGTCCCCCTCGTCGCCGTCGACCGCGTCGCAGGCGGCGGGATCATCACCCGCCGCCGACGCGTCCACCCCGGCCGGGAGCAGCGCCCCTGCCGACTCCCCTGCGGCGTCGTCCACAGCAGAGGCAGCTGGCGGCGCATGCGGTTCCGGCGACGTCGACGTGACGGCGGCGACGGACAAGTCCTCCTACGGTTCGGGCGATGATCCCGTGCTGGAAATGAAGATCACCAACTCGGGGTCGGAGGACTGCACCCTGAACGTGGGGACCAGCCAGCAGGAATTCAAGATCGTATCCGGGTCGGACCGGATCTTCTCCACCACGGACTGCCGCGCGGATGCCTCCGACTCCGAGATGGCGGTGAAGGCCGGCGCCACCGAGACGGCGCGGTTCACCTGGGACCGCCGCCGCAGCGCCCCGGGATGCCAGGACGTCTCGGGCAAGCCCCGCCCGGGCACCTACACCTTCACCGCGAAGCTCGGCGACATCGAAAGCGACAAGACGACCTTCACCCTGAGATAGCCGGCCCGGCTCAGGTGTAGCGCTCCAGCAGGCTCGACTCCGCGATGCGGGAGAGCCCCTCGCGGACCGTCCGTGCCCGCTGCTCGCCGATGCCCTCCACGGCCATCAGGTCGTCGATGTTCGCCGCCATCAGATGCTGCAACCCACCGAAACTGGCCACCAGCCGGTCTGCCACGGCCCGCGGGACGGCCTTGATGCCCGCCAGCAGCCGGAACCCCTTCGGGTGGACGACCGCCTCAAGCGAATCGATGCCCGGGGTGAATCCGAGGACCGTGGAGATCCTGCCCAGGTCGATCATGTCCGTGGAGCTGAAGGCACGCAGCTGCGCCAGGGCCGCCTCGATCTGTTCGGGATCGGTCCCGGCGAGCGAATAGTCCTTGAGCAGCACGTCGCTCCCCGGCCCTAGGCCCGCACTCAACTCGTCGAACTGCAGGGCCAGGAGGCGTCCGTCGACCCCGAGCTCGAGCACATATTGGTCGATTTCCTCCGAGATGCGCCGGACCATCTCCTGGCGCTGCAGCACGACGGCGACGTCACGCACCGTGACCACGGCCTCGATCTCCAGGGCCGAGAGGGTGCCGGTGACCTGGTCCAGCCGGTTGCGGTACCGCTCGAGGGTCGCCAGGGCCTGGTTGGCGCGGGCCAGCACCGGCTCCGACCCCTCCAGCACGTGCCGGATGCCCTGCACGTAGATCGCGATGATCTGCATGGACTGCGACACCGAAATCACGGGGAACCCGGTTTGGATGGCCACTCGTTCGGCTGTCCGGTGGCGGGTACCGGATTCTTGCGTGTCGATCGCATGGTCGGGAACCAGCTGCACCGCGGCCCTGAGGATGTTGGAGGCGTCGCGGTCGCAGACGATGGCCCCATCCATCTTGGCCAGCTCACGCAGCCGCGTGGGGGAGAAGGCGATGTCGATGTCGAAGCCCCCGGAGGAAATTGATTCGACGGTCCGGTCGCTACCGAGCACGATCAGGGCGCCGGTACGCCCGCGCAGGATCCGTTCCAGGCCGTCGCGCAACTGCGTTCCCGGGGCGACGCGGGCCAGGGTCGTGCGCAGCGCTTCTTCGGGGGTCTTGGCCATGGGGGGTTCCTTCCGCGGGGTCACCACCATCGTAAGCGCGCTGGCCCGCCATCGCCGGTCCCCCGCCGGTCCGGGTGGCCACCGCTGCTACCCGAAGGCCGCCTGCAACGCCTCCTGGAGGGTGCCGACCTCGCGCACCTTGAAGCCACCCGGGATGGCACCGGGTCCGTTCGGCGATGCGGGAACCACGGCATAGCGGAACCCGAGCCGCTCCGCCTCGGTGATGCGCCGGCCGATATCCGGGACAGGCCGGACCTCACCTGCCAGGCCCACTTCGCCGAAGGCGATGAACTGCGCCGGCAGTGGACGATCGAGCTTCGCCCCGGCGATGGCCAACGCGGTGGCCAAGTCGGTAGCCGGTTCGCCGAGCCGGACGCCACCCACGGTGGCCACGTAGGAGTCCAGGTTGGACAGGTCCATGCCGGCCCGGCTCTGCAGAACCGCCAGGATCATGGCCGTGCGGGCCGAGTCGAGCCCACTGGTGGCCCGGCGGGGTTGGGCGTTGTTCGTCTTGGCCAACAGCGACTGCACTTCGGCCACCAGGGGGCGACGTCCCTCGAGCGTGACGGTGACGCAGGTGCCGGAGACCGGCTCCTTGGTCCGGGTCACGAACAACCCGCTGGGGTCCGCCAGGCCCTCGATGCCCGCTTCGGTCAGGTCGAAGCAGCCGACCTCGTCCGTCGGGCCATACCGGTTCTTCACCGCCCGCAGCAGGCGCAGGCGCGAATGGCGCTCGCCGTCGAACTGGCACACCACGTCGACCAAGTGCTCGAGGAGGCGGGGGCCGGCAATGGAACCCTCCTTGGTCACGTGGCCGACCAGGATCGTGGTCATGTCCCGCTTCTTCGCCGCGTTGATCAGCGATGCCGCCACCTCGCGGACCTGCGTCACGCCGCCGGCGGCGCCCTCGACGTCGGCCGAGGACAGGGTCTGGACGGAATCGATGACCAGCAGCTCGGGATCCAGCTGCTCGATCTGGCCCAGGGCGATGCCCAGGTCCGTCTCGGCCGTCAGGTACAGGGTGTCGGACAGGGCGCCGATGCGCTCGGCCCTCATCTTCACCTGCGCCGCGGATTCCTCGCCGGTGATGTACAGGACCCGGCGTTCGGCGCGCGAGGTGCGTGCGGCAACGTCGAGCAGCAGCGTGGACTTGCCGACGCCGGGCTCCCCGGCCAGCAGGATCACCGCGCCGGGTACCAGGCCGCCGCCCAGCACGCGGTCCAGTTCGCCGATGCGGGTGGGCTTGTACAAGGCCGCCGACGAATCGACGTCGGCGATCCTCTGGGCCGGGCGGGACACCGTGACCGCCGCCGTCGTGCGGGCTGTGACCTGGCCGATCTCCTCGACGCTTCCCCAAGCCTGGCACTCACCGCATCGACCCACCCATTTCACGGTGGTCCAGCCGCATTCGGCGCATCGGTAGGCGGGGGTGTTGCGATTGCGGGTCGCGCTCTTCGTGGCCATGGGTCACGATGCTATCGCCTGCAACCGACAGGAAACGGCACTCACAGCCGGGGCAGGAAGGAGACCGCATCAGCGTGCTCGAGACCGGTTCCCTCCAACAGGTCGACCACCAGCGGCCGGAGCAACAGCACCAGCCCCTCGCCCTGCAGGCCGGTGGCGCCGAAGGAGGCCGGGGTCAGTCGTCCCGCCGCGGCAATCAGGTCCTCCCGGGCGGCCCGCTCGGCGCGGTCGCGTTGGGACTGCTGGGGCTCCATGACCGAGCGGGCGAGCACGTCGACGGCATCGGCGAGTTCGTCAAGGAAGACCGAGAGCTGCTCGGCGGCTTCCTCGCGCAACGCCGCGTGGGTGATGACCGAGGCCATCCGCCGGGCGAAGACGCGCGCGTTGCGCACGGCCAGGTCCACCTGCCCGGCCACGCGTCGCAGCCGATCCAATTCGCCCCGGTGCCGGCGGAAGTGGGGGGAGAAGGTCGCGATCTCCTGGGCCCCGGTGAGGGAGGCGGGGATCTTGTCCATCAACCCCTGGGTTCCCCGCGCCCGGACGAGTGCGTGCCAGGCGCGCGTTGAGTCCGATTCCCGTAGGGCGACGGAGCTCTCGCGCAGCACGACCGAGAGCTCGCGGATCAGCTGGCGCAGTTCCCCGGCCGGGGCGCGGCGCGGATCGCGCGGGGCCAGTGCGGTGATGAGCAAGGCGCACAGCCCTCCGACGATTGCGTCGCCGCTGCGGGTGAACGGGCCGCCGTCGGGTGCGGGCAGGAGGACCACCAGCAGGGACTGGACGCCGAATTGGGTGGTGAAGATGGAGCCGCTGTCCAGGAACCTGGCCAGGACCAGCGAGACGAAGACGACGGCGGCCGCCTGCCAGATGCCGGTGCCCAGGAAGGTGAGCAGCAGGTCGCCCACCGCGATCCCGAGGGTGCACCCGATGGCGACCTCCAGGACCCGGCGCATCCGGGTCGCGCCTCCGAACCCCAGGGCAACCACGGCGGACGTGGCGGCGAACAGGGGTCCCTGATGGCCCAGGAGCTGTTCGGCGATCCAGTAGGCTCCCACGGCGCAGATGGTGATCTGGACGATCTGCACGATCGAGACGCGCACCCTCGCGCTCCCCGAGACCGACCGGTGGCGCGCCAGGGACAGCGCCTTGCCGATCGGGTTCGTCTGTCGCATCCCTACAGTCTGGCACGAAAGAGGATGCCGACCCGTATCCGCTGTGGCCCACGACACGGCATCACACATTTTGACGAAAAACCCTTGTCAAGCCTCTGTTTGCCTGTCACCGCGGGGAATATCCCGCCGTCGTTCACCTCGCGTTAACCCGGCCCGGGACCGTTCTTTACCTGTGCTGCCTACCGTCGGTGGTACGGCGGCAGGCCATTGACGGCACGCCGGCCGGCCGGAAACGGCCGACCTGTCGGATTCGCCGGTCCACCGGGACATGACGCTCCCACCGCCACAGAGTTCCACCGCCACAGAGTCCCAACACCACAGAGTAGAAGAAGGAACAACCCACGTGAAGGTTACCCACATCGGCCGGTCAGCGGCCGTCCTCTCCATCGCTGCCCTGGCGCTCACTGCCTGTGGTTCCGACAACCCGACCGGTGACGGGGCCGGCGCGGCCGCAGGATCCTCCGCGACCGGCACTCTGACCGGCATCGGGGCCTCCTCGCAGAAGGCGGCCATGGATGCATGGAAGGCCGGCTTCGAGGCTGCCAACTCCGACGCCAAGGTCCAGTACTCGCCTGACGGCTCGGGCGCCGGGCGCAAGGCCTTCCTCGCCGGCGGCGCCCAGTTCGCCGGCTCCGACGCCTACCTGTCGGACGAGGAGATCAAATCCTCGAAGCAGGTCTGCGGGCCGGATGGGGCCTTCGACATCCCCGCCTACATCTCCCCGATCGCGGTGGCCTACAACCTCGAGGGCGTCGACGACCTCAAGCTCGACGCGGAAACCATCGCAAAGATCTTCAAGCTGGAGATCACCAGCTGGAACGACCCGGCGATCGCCGCACAGAACGAGGGCGTGGACCTGCCCGACACCAAGATCACCGT
>Ga0134125_10005330_pt1 | contig 14620 bp, 9 predicted proteins | sample KB31751_FD_96464 | JGI IMG/M metagenome (GOLD analysis project Ga0134125, IMG submission 96464) | Terrestrial soil microbial communities with excess Nitrogen fertilizer from Kellogg Biological Station, Michigan, USA - KB3-175-1 | ecosystem: Environmental > Terrestrial > Soil > Unclassified ... | reverse complement strand
CGCCGGGAGTTCGATGTTGGTCTGGAACGGCTCAACGGTGCGGATTTCATGATGACAGTGCCCATCATGTGGGCAGCGTGGGGCCGTCGGCCCTAAGTGTCCTATGCGTCAATACTTACGATTTGTCGCTGATATCGTAATCCTCGGTTGTGTACATTTGATGCCTGCTCCACGATGTTGGAGGTTAGGCGCCGAAGGGAAATGGAGGTCTGAATGACAAAAAGCCGCAAGTTATTTTATGGCTGGCGAATCGTTCTCGCAAGCGCGGTCGCCATCCTTTTCGGGTCTGTACCAATTGTGGTGTACTCATTCGGCGTGTTCCTAAAACCGCTTGCAGCAGACTTTCATGTGGGGCGTGCGGCCATTTCCTTCGCTTTTACTCTTCACAATGTCGCCGTTGCTGCTGCTACGCCCCTGGTGGGATGGCTCACGGACCGTTTCGGAGCGCGTAAGGTCATTCTCCCGTGCACGTTAGTGATGGCCATAGTATTACTCTCAAATAGCTTTTCGTCTTCGAGGATCTGGCAACTCTACGCCTTATTTGCGATTGTAGGTCTGTTCGAGGCAGGAGCCGGACCGGTACCCTACAGCAAAGTGATCTCGCGGTGGTTCGACAGAAAGAGAGGTCTAGCTCTGGCGCTGATGGTCTCGGGCTTTGCACTTGGGGCACTCGTTATGCCTTCCTTCGCGCAATATCTGATCGCCATAGGTGGTTGGCGCTTCGCTTACGCTACGATTGGGGCGGCGAGTCTGCTGATTTCGCTGCCGCTGGTGGCGTGCTTCGTGCGAGAACGGCCCGAGGCGCTGAATCTATTGCCCGACGGAGTTGCAGCCCAAATCGCTAAACCGTTCTGTGAGGCCGCCGATATCGGCATGAACCGGCGTGAGGCGCTGCGGAGTTCTACCTTTTGGCTCATCTTGGCGAGCGTCCTTCTAGTGTCAAGCGCTATCCATGCTTGTTTTACGCATCTGCCCGCGATTCTAACCGATCATGGCAGCACGGCGGAGGCCGCTGCCTTTGCGAGCTCCGTTTTAGGCGCCGGAGTGCTTATAGGGAGAACTTGCTCCGGTGTGTTGATAGATCGGTTCTTCGCACCATACGTTGCGGCGATTACCTATGCCGGTGCTGGTGCGGCTATCGGCTTGCTTCGCATAGCTAAATCGGGTGAGCTGGCTCTTGCCGCTGCGCTCTTTGTCGGGTTTGCATTGGGGGCCGAATCGGACATTGTGGCGTATCTGATTAGCCGATATTTCGGCATTCACTCTTTCGGGGCCATTTACGGTACCATTTTCTCCGGCTTCGTTCTGGCAGGAGCGTTTGGCACGTTTGTCATGGGCGTCGCTTTTGATGCACGGCACTCCTACGCTTTACCGCTTGCCCTGTTCTCGTTGGCCGCGATTCTCGGTGCTTCTTTGATGACCCGTCTCGGGCCCTATCGATATAAGCCTGGCGCAATGGGCGAAGTCATTGCCGCACAACCGAGTCTCGAACCATCGGTATTGTCAAGTGACTAGTGATTCTCATATTATGCCGGAACAAATCACTTCACCTGCCGGCCCATTGCAACTTTTAAGGATGACTGACGGCCTGCTGGTCCACCAAGCCTTGTACGCTGCTGCCGCACTGCGTTTGGCCGATCTGCTCGGTAACAACGCGCGCCGGATTTCGGATGTCGCCACGCAAATCGCAGCGGACGAGCATGCTCTTTATCGCCTGATGCGCTTTCTCGCAAGTAACGGTGTGTTTCAGGAGACCAGCCCGCGCACATTCGCCAATACTGAATTGTCACGTTTTCTCCGTTCCGACGTTCCGGGATCGGTTCGTTCCTTCATGGTCTTTCGAGGCAGCGAACTGTTTTTCGCGCCGTTCGGAGAAATAATTCACAGCATTCAAACAGGCCGGCCCGCGAGAGAGAAGATGTATGGCGCGAACGTCTTCGATTACCTGAAAACACATCCTGAGTTAGCGGGCGCCTTTGATGATGGCATGACCAGTTTGTCGCAAATCGTTGCGCCGGAAATCGCCAAAGCCTACAACTTCGCCGCCTGGGACAGCCTCATGGACGTCGGAGGCGGCAATGGCGTCTTACTGGCCAGCATTCTGCATGCGCATTTGACAATTCGTGGAGTTCTGGCCGACCTACCTCATGTGGTCGAGCGGGCTTCCGAGCGAGGCTTTCTCGGCGGTGATCTGCAGCTTCGCAGCTATGTACAAGGTTGTGATTTCTTCAAGGAAGTGCCAGCGGGCTGCCGCGCGTACCTGATGAAGCAAGTAATACATGATTGGGATGATGAGAGGGCGCGCAGAATTCTCACCAATTGCCGGCGCGCGGTTCCGAAAGACGGTGTTCTTTTGCTGATCGAGTACATAGTCCCTGAAGGGAATTCGTCGTCAGTGGCGAAGACCGCCGATGTTGCGATGATGGTTCTGACCGGAGGAAGGGAACGCACAGTAGATGAATATCGCGAATTGCTCGCGAGCACAGGCTTTGGCGTTAACCGTGTTCTCCCGGTTACTGGTGATTTCAACATCATTGAGTCGCTGCCGGTTTAGCGCGCAGCCATGGCCGCAATATGGATGAGGTTTGGACGTTCGAGCACTCAGTGAATTGTACGGTCCCGAAAGACTTCACATGGACGTTCTATGTGAGCTCGTTCGGCAAAAAACTCGATTCGCACTGTAACGTGCGGATGTCTTGAATGGCTTGGGGGCTTGAGACCTTCGGCTCTTTTGTGGAGTCGAGACTAGTAGTTGCTATCTGCCAGTGTTCCGAGCCTGCGAGCCCAATCACGAGCAAATCCGGACAGTGCGACAGCCTTCAGGGACTTAGATCGCCTGTAACGCCTAGTGTGGATCAACTGCGATTCGGAGCGTGCTTGCGCTCCGGGTCATGTGTGCTTAGGCGGGGCAGGATGTGCCGTTCTTCCCCGCACTCTTTTTCTCGCTTGCGGCATGCCTCCTCCGTTGGGCTCCTAAGGGGTTCCTGTCGGACGAATCGGATCACTTCTTCCAGTCTCTCCACGGCTGATCCGCATTATCCCGGAATACAGACCTTCCCTTCGGAAGCGGCGATCACCTTCAGTAGAATCGCTATCTTCGCCGTAAAATTCCATTAGCGGCATCTGAAGCCGCAGATCCTCGCGATTGTAGAGTGAACGAGAGGTGAACTTATGAGGGCAATGTGTTTGGCTGGTTCTGCTGGGAAGCTGGCGCTAATCGAGAAAGATATGCCTCAACCGCAACCCGGTCGAGGTGAACTGCTAATTCGTATCATCGCAGCGGGGATCACGCCGGCAGAACTGACGTGGTATCCCACTACTCACCTTCAGACCGGCGAAGAGCGCATTGGCGCAGTCCCGGCACATGAATTCTCAGGAATTGTTGCAGCCGTGGGCGAAGAGGTCGCAGATGCTGAAATCGGCCCGCCAAGTTTACGGCATGAACGACTGGTTCGCGGACGGGGCACTAGCGGAATATTGCGTGACGCAACCCTCTTCTGTTGCCGCGAAACCGGCCAGTTTGACTCATGACGAGGCTGCCTCCGTTCCCATCGGCGCGCTGACTGCGTGGCAAGGGCTGTTCGATCACGCCAAACTTCAGCCAGGGGAGCGCGTCCTGGTGCATGGCGGCGCAGGCGGCGTGGGCCTCTTTGCTGTTCAACTTGCCCGGAATCGAGGCGCCCACGTGACTGCCACCGCGTCGGCGCACAACCTTGAATTCGTATCGCGCCTGGGAGCCGAACAGGTCATCGACTACCGGGGCGCACGCTTTGAGGAGCAGGTCCGGGATATTGATGTTGTCTTCGATACGGTCGGTGGTGAAACCCTCGATCGATCGTGGGCGGTTCTCAAACCGGCCGGGCGCATGGTCACCATCGCTTCAAATGCCGAGGGGAACATGGATGACCGCGTAAAGCAGGCATTCTTCATAGTCGAGCCGGATCAAAACCAATTGGTTCAGATTGGGAAACTATTTGACGCAGCCCGCCTTCAGACAGTTGTCGATGCAGTCGTTCCGCTCAGTGAAACGCCCGCCGCCTTCACGGGATCAATACGAGAGAGGCTCGGACGCGGCAAATTAGTCGCAACGCTGACGGCAGCGGAAAACGTATTGCAGTAGCGTAGAACTAAAGATGAGAGATCTGGGCGTATGGAGTTGGAACCGCCTTCAACAGCCTGGTCCCGGACCTCGCGATGGAAAGGAAACAAACCATGAGCAAGAGTGGAAGCCACGCCGTTTTAGAACGGGAAAAGAAAGCTTCAGAAACGATGACGGATTTGAGCAGTGACGCAGTTGCCGAGATCTCGAACGCTTTGCGGCCACTGCTTGCCGATGTTTTCAGCCTTTACCTGAAGACAAAGAACTTCCACTGGCACATGACCGGACGCCACTTCCGTGACTACCACCTGCTGCTGGACGAACACGCCGATCAGATTTTCTCGATGACGGACGACATCGCGGAACGCGCACGCAAAATTGGCGGAACCACGCTCCGTTCCATCGGCGATGTGGCGCAGCATCAGCGGCTCAAAGACAACAATGCCGAAGAAGTTACGCCGAAGGAAATGCTACTGGATCTTCGCTCCGACAATCTGCAATTCACGCGCTACCTACGGTCCACGCACGAGATCTGCGAACGGCATAACGACGTCGCCACCACCAGCTTGATTGAGAACTGGATCGACCAAACTGAACGCAGAACATGGTTTCTGTCTGAGATCGTAAAGGATCTTTGAAGGACAGGTCGGCCCGAAATGAGCGACTAGGTGGTCATCGCGATCGAATGCCGCTTAGTTGCTATTCATCACAAACGCGAAGAGCCGGTCGCCTGCCCCCACCACCAGGTATTGAAGCCCATCGAGCTCATACGTAATGGGTCCGTTCGATACGGCGGTCCCGAGATTGGCGTGCCAGAGCGGTTGCCCGGTAGCGGCGTTGAGCGCAACCAGATTATCCGCGGGATCGCCGGTGAAAACGAGGTTTCCAGCCGTGCTTAAGACACCCGAACGAACGCCGGAACTTTCCCACTTGTGGCTCCACTTTATTTTTCCGGTCTTATAGTCCAGCGCTTGCAGCATCGATTCAGCCCAGCCGCCCTGATCGTTGCCTCCCCATCCCTCCGGCTTTTCATCTTCATCGAAAATGTAGTAAATGCTGAACGCACGGGTTGCGTTGACATAGAAAAGGCCGGTTTGCGGGCTAAAACTCGGCGGCGGCCAATTCACCGCGCCTCCTTGATTGGGCGAGACCAGCGCGCCGTCCGTTTGTGGCTCCTTGGCCGGGTTTGGAATCGGTTGGCCTTTCGCATCCACGCCTTTGGCCCAGTTCGTCTTCACAAACTCGGAGCTTGTATAGTTTTTTCCGGTCTTCCGGTCAAGAACGAAAAACCATCCATTGCGGCTGGCTTGAGCGACCAACTTGCGGGGCTGCCCATCGATTTCTCCATCGATCAGAACAGGCGTCTGAACGGCGTCCCAATCGTGGGTATCGTGAGGCGACGGCTGGAAATGCCAGACCAGCTTTCCCGTGTTGACATCCAGCGCCACAATCGATTCAGTAAAAAGATTACTGCCCTCGCGGCCTTTTCCGGCAATTACCGGCTGCGGGTTTCCGGTTCCGACAAACAGCATATTCAGCTCCGGATCGTAGGTAGACGGCACCCAGGTCATGCCGCCCCCGTGCTCCATTGCTTCCGCATTTGGCCAAGTCTCGGAGCCAGGTTCCCCTGGCTTCGGCACGGTCATCCAGCGCCACTGCAAGTCGCCGGTTTCCGGATCGCGCGATTCGAGGTAGCCGGGAATGTCGAGGTCGTCGCCGCTGACACCCACAATCACATGATTCTTGATCACCACGGGAGCAACCGAAGCGTAATACATTTGGTCCAGATCGCAGACCTGCTTGCTCCATCGCTTCGTTCCGTCGTTGATATTGAGCGAAACAAGATGGCAATCGGGCGTCTCGAAATACAGCCAGTTCTCGTAAATGCCCACACCGCGATTGCCTAAATGAATCCCACCCTTTGACGTCCACGTGTAATTCCAGATCTCCCGGCCCGTGCGGGCGTCGATCGCCCAGACTTTATCGGGAACCGTGAAATACATAATTCCGTTAACCACCAGTGGTGTGGCTTTCAGAACGCCGCCGAACGGATCGCTCGCGCTATTGATGCTGTACACCCAGGCGAGGCTGAGCGACTTAATATTGGCATCGTTGATCTTCGTCAGCGTGCTAAAGCGCCGGCCTGAGTAATCGCCGTTGTAGGTAGGCCACGAATCGGTAGGCGGCTGCAGCAATTTGGCTGGATTGAGTCCATCGCCCGCGCCAGCCGATAAACCAAGCGCACAGGCGAGGCAGAACACGAGGAAAAGCGCAATTTGTTTCATTTCAGGGTCTCCAGATAAGCGACGACATCGTGGATGTCCTTGTCCGTGTATTGATCCAATAGCGCAACATGCGCCTCATAAGGATCGTTCTTTTCCACTTTGACTTCCGGCGTGCGTTTGAACGACCGGTACTGTCCCGATGCATCTCGCAAAGACACATTGAAGTCATCCATCTCGATCAAGACGCCGGTCACCGTCTCACCCGACGGCAAAGTGACCGCAACGGTCACAGGCTTTTTCGTGCCCGCGGACGCGCGATGGCCAAAAGCGACAGTTTGTGGAAAAACGGTCTTAAGCTGCAAGACTGGTGGTTCATATTTCTTTCCAATCCCAGCCAAATCGCCTGTCGGAGAGTGGCACGTGCTGCACTTTCCAGCTCCGTTGAAATATGCTTCTCCGGCTTTGGGATCTCCCGTTAAAACGTTCAGCACTTTGTTATAAGGACCAGTCCGCAAGGTATCTTCCACTTTCTGGTGCAGGAAATGCGAGAGGTCCACAATCTGCGCGTGGGTCAGGCCGGCGCTCTGAGCGCCGCTTTGCATCGGATGGCCTTTTAACAAAAACGGACCGATCTTATCGCCGTAGCGGTCACTGAGGACAACCAGCGATCGCACCAAATCGGCGCCCTGATCCGTGCCCCGGCCTTTCGGACCGTGGCACGTGATGCAATTTGCGATATAGGTCGTCTTGCCGCGGTTGGCCGCTACCTCGTCGACCACCTGCTTATCGCTTGCGCCGGCTTGGGCCAGAAGTCCTCCGCCTTTTCGAGCAGGCCGCGCTGTCGCGGCGCCGGCGGCGCTGGGCGGAAGGTTCTTGGCAAGGTAATCGACCACTTGCGCGAATTCTTCCTCGCTGCCTTTCGCTCCACGGCCGATCATATTTGAGACAACGCCGCCCCATTGCTCTCGGGACATGCCCCTGCCCAAGACAATCTCTGCCGGATGACATGTGGCGCAGATCTTCTTAACAGTGTCCCGGCCGGGGGCATCCGGCAGTTGCGCGGCGCTATGTTGGCCTTGCGCGTAGAGCGCCGCCGAGCCCATCGCCGCCTGAACCAAAATCCAAATGGCTAGTTGTTTCATCAGAGCTTCTACATTATCCCTTGAGCAATCATACTGATTTGCCTGGGCGTGCGCGAATAGGCGATCACCTCAACGCCGGGTTCATCACATCCGCGCGACGACCGTGGGCTAGGATTCACAATTTGGATTGCGGCTGCGAGGAACTGGCGTGACGTCTTGCCAGTTTCCAATGACGCGTCCAGTGCCCGTTTCCAAACGCATGGCCGTGTCCCTCCGAGTGTCCTGCTTCGATACTTAAAATGCCTCCCGCGCAAATCAGCACAGTACCAAGCGCTGCGACTGCATCGGGAACGTTGCCAAAAAGCCACCAGCCTAGAATTCCTGAAAAGATCACCACACTGTAATTGAACGGGGATAGCTCTGTCGCGCTGGCATACCGGTAGGCGCGAATGATCAGGTATTGGGTTAGCGCATAGAAAAGCCCCACGCCCAGCAGCAATAACCAATTTCTAGCGGTCAGCGGCTTCCATGCCCAAATGCAAACCGGCACGAGAAGCAAGGTCGAAAATCCAAAGTTGTAAATGAGTATTCGCGTCGGCGGCTCGGTCTCAGCCAGTTTATTCGTGGCAACGAGCGCCACTGCGGAAAATAATCCCGCCGCCAGCGCTATTAGCGACGCCGGGTTGTGAAATAGCTGCGGACCCGGCTTGATAATCATGACGATTCCGGCCAAACCGATCAAAAGGCTTATCCAGACCAGCGGCTGCACGCTTTTGCGAAACCAAATGTATACGACCATCGGAATAAACAAGGGGGCAGCATTTGAGAGCAAAACCGAATCGAGCAGTGGTATCGAACCCACGGCGATAAAGAACAATAATTGGCAAATCGATCCCGCCAGGCTTCGGAACAACTGCAGCCAGAAATGCTGCGTCTTCAGGTTTGCCCGTCCCGCCCTGGCCGCCGATGGGACGAAAACAAGAAAACTGATTCCGTATTGCAGAAACAGCAGCAGCAAGGGCGGCACACCCGATGCAGCCTTGCTCAAGGCGCTCATGACCGCCGCACAAAGGAATGCGAGCGTAATCAGCACGATCCCGAGCGAACGATTATGTCCGGCAGTTTGGGCTCTTAAATCCACAGGACCTCAAATTCTTTAAATTCAGTCGTTCTTGCGACTCCGCTGATAACGAAATTGCTACGCGAAGAAAACCAAAATCTGAGCAGCCCCGCCATTTGCCAGCAGCCCGCATACAAGGCACGCAGCCTCCCGTTTCTCATTCGAAGAGGCTGCCTGGGCTAAGCTAATGGCTTCGGCAATGGACGCTGTCTCTCTGTCCCTCGGCCTGACTCCACACGGCCACCTCGCCTTAATTCCCGACCAAGATGCGCCGCTTCTCGACTCCGAGCTTCGGGAGCGCCTGCTACAGGCATTCAACCGCGGATCGGGCCACGGACTTTTATTACTGGGAGCGGACGAAGCCGGAACTGTGCTCCCGCCGGTCTTCGCCTACTGGCGCGAATTCGGCGCCCGTTATGTGACGGCTCTCTGCACACAGCGGAATGGCGAAAGCCCGGGCCAGAAGACGCCTGTCGCTTTAGTCCCGGACGACGAACTGGAACACATGGCGCTGGCAGCGCCGCCGATGCTTGGCGGGGAATATTTAACAGCGCCGGCGCTGCGCTTGTTATGGCAGGAACTGGATAGGGCCTTTTCAATCGAGTTGTCCGAATCCAACTGCGACATACAGGAGTTCCTGAAACGCCGCAATCCGGCGTGGAATCTGGTCGGCAGGGTGCATTTCAATCTCGCCGAAAACCGTAAGGATACCGACGCCCCGTTTGCGTTTCTGGCAACCTATACGACGCGAGTATCGGCGCGGGACAAGACGCAACATCTGCCCTTGGCGCAGGCACTGCGCGAGTACGCGGGCGCGGCAAATAAAGATCGCCTCTTGTCGCTTCTCGTTCCGGTGCAGCGTGCCTCAGAGACGTGCCCATGGCTCAAGGCTATGGTCGATGCGGGCGAGATCTTTCATCCGCTGCGCTGGACATCGGGCGAAGCTCTGCAGCTTTTGCGGGACGTTCCGCGACTGGAAGCCGCGGGCGTGGTTGTGCGCATGCCGGCGGTGTGGCGAGGCAATCGTCCGCCGCGTCCGCGCGTAACCGGCGCGGTGGGTGGCAAACCTCCGTCGGGACTGGGCCAGAACGCGCTGCTCGATTTCCGCATGGAAGTTACGCTCGACGGCGAGCGGCTAACCGCCGCCGAAATTAGGGATCTTCTCGCCAAATCGGACGGACTGGCGTTGGTGCGAGGACGCTGGATCGAGGTTGACCGGGAGCAACTGAAGCGGATGATCGAACGTTTCCAGGAAGTGGAGCGTACAGCCGGCAAGAACGGATTGGCTTTCGGCGATGCGATGCGGCTGCTGGCCGGCGCGAACATGGCCACCGGCGACGAAGAGGCAGCCGCCGGCGCGGACTGGGCGCAAGTGATCGCCGGCCCCTGGCTGGCCGACACCCTAAAAGGGTTGCGGAGCCCGCAGGGTTTGGCGCAAGTCGATCCGGGCGATGCGCTGAAAGGCGCGCTGCGGCCTTATCAGCAAGTGGGCGTGCGCTGGCTTTATCTGCTTGCCAAACTCGGCCTGGGAGCGTGCCTCGCCGACGACATGGGACTCGGCAAGACTATCCAGGTGCTTTCGTTGCTGCTGGTTCTCCAGCGCCAGGCTGGCGACAAACCGCGGCCGAGTCTTCTGGTGGCGCCGGCTTCGCTTCTTGCCAACTGGGCGGCGGAGATCGAACGCTTCGCGCCTGGGTTGAAGGCGCTGACCATTCATCCGTCCGCGCTGCCCGCGGCGGAAATGAAGACGCTTGCGCCGGAGCGACTGGCGGAGTTCGACTTCGTCATCACTACATACGGTTCGCTGCTGCGCGTGCCGTGGCTGGCGGACGTTTCATGGCGTCTGGTTGTGCTCGACGAAGCCCAGGCCATTAAAAATCCGGCCGCCAAGCAAACTCAAGCTGTGAAACTGCTGAAGGCGAGCGCCCGAGTGGCGCTCACCGGCACGCCTGTTGAGAACCGGCTAGGGGATTTGTGGTCCATCTTCGACTTCACTAACCCGGGGCTACTGGGATCGTCGAAAGAGTTCACGAGCTGTGCGACACGCCTGGCCAGCCGTCCAGACGGGTCCTATGGGCCGTTGCGCGAACTGGTGCGACCGTATATTCTGCGGCGTTTGAAAACGGACAACACGGTGATTGCGGATCTGCCGGACAAAACCGAAATCAAGGCGTTCTGCTCGCTCAGCCGGCAGCAGGCCGCGCTCTACCAGCAAGCCGTGAAGGAATTGGGCGAACAGCTTGCGGGTGCGACGGGAATACGGCGCAAGGGCTTGGTGTTGTCGTTCCTGATGCGTTTCAAGCAGATCTGCAATCACCCATCGCAGTGGTTGGGAGACGGCGCCTGGAAGGAAGGCGATAGCGGCAAATGGGCGCGCCTGCGCGACATTGCCGAGGTGATTGCGGCCAGACAGGAAAAGATGCTCGTCTTCACTCAATTCCGCGAAGTGACCGAGCCTCTTTCCGGCTTTCTCGGCTCCGTCTTCCGCCGACCGGGTTTAGTGCTCCATGGCGAGACCGAGGTGAAGCAGCGCAAGGACCTGGTGCGTGCATTTCAGGAAGACGAGAGCGTAGGATTCTTTGTGCTTTCACTGAAAGCTGGCGGCTCGGGCTTGAACCTGACAGCCGCTTCGCACGTCGTGCATTTCGATCGGTGGTGGAACCCCGCCGTGGAGAACCAGGCTACCGACCGCGCCTTCCGCATCGGGCAGACCAAAAACGTGTTGGTGCATAAGTTCGTGTGTCGCGGTACCGTGGAAGAGAAAATCGATCAGCTCATCGAATCCAAGCGCCAACTCTCCGAGGAGTTGCTGGAGGGTGGCGCCGACCCGCTGCTGACCGAATTGAGAGACGACGAATTGCTAAACCTGGTTGCGCTCGACATGAACAAGGCGCTCAAGGAGACGGCATAAGTGGGCTATTTCGGTGGCGGATGGAAACCGTATGTTCCCGTGGCGGAACGGCGACGGAAAGCATTGCGAGAGATGGAGAAGCGCCGAAAAAAAGGGGAGAGCGTCTCACCCGTACTCGTGTCGGGCCGCATCATCACCAACACTTTCTGGGGAAAATCCTGGTGCGAGAATCTCGAAAGGTACAGCGATTACGCCAACCGGCTGCCGCGCGGCCGGACCTACGTGCGTAACGGTTCGGTAGTGGATCTGCAGATTACCCCCGGCGCCATCCGCGCCTTTGTCAGTGGATCGGAGTTATACGAAGTCGCGTTGAAAGTGGCTCCGGTCGCTAAGGCGCGATGGAAATCCATTTGCGACGACTGCGCCGGAGCGATCGATTCTCTGGTCGAGCTTCTGCAAGGGCGGTTTTCGAAGGGAGTCATGGAACGGATCTGCCGGCAGAACCACGGACTCTTCCCGTCGCCGGCCGAGATTGAACTTTCATGTACTTGTCCGGACTGGGCCGACATGTGTAAGCATGTGGCGGCAGTGCTCTACGGCATCGGCGCGCGTTTCGACCAGCAACCCGAACTTCTCTTCCGGCTGCGTGGAGTGGACGAGAACGATCTGATTGTCAAGGCGAGTCAGTCGATCCCGCTCGTCAACCAGCAATCCACCGGAGCCAAGGTTCTTGATGGCGAGAATCTAGCCGATATCTTTGGTCTCGATATGGCGCAAACCACAAGCGCCGAGCATGCTGAAAAGACGTCTGCCAAGCCGAAACCCCCGAAGGTATCGGTTCGAAAACGCGCACAGGCAAAGTCCGATGGCAGGCCTGCGTCGCGAAAGCAGGCTGCTCCGAATAGGCGCCAAAAGCAGGTTCGAGGAATCGCACAACCTGCGCACTAAGCTGCGGGCGGGCTGCGTTTGCAGGTTGACTTGACACGGAGCCGCTTTGCGTGAGCAAGCGGATTCAGCAATCGCGTAACCCACGCTTTCTACGCTCCCGTTGGAACGTTGTGGAACAGATCGCCCACCGCGAGCAATGGCTGCTTCTCGCTTTGGCCGAAAACCTTCAAATCGAAATTCAGTTGAGCGGAGCCGCTTGTGGTTGGTTGCTGCTGGGTAATCCACTGATCCACAACTCCTGCAATTTCCGCCGCAAAAGCCGGCGCGGGGGCGCTTACGACTGCCGCTTCTGTAGGCGGCAACAGGCAGACAGGCAGGGCAATGCGTGGAAGCTGAGGTTGGATCGCATAAGAGTAGCCTGCTTCCATGGATACTTCGACCGATACAGCCCCTGTGCCACCTGTAAACAAACCCGCAAAGAAGGCATTCAGTAATGTCGCCAGGTCTTGCGAGGCGCCTGTATCGAGTGGATACGAGGGGTAAACCAGCCGTGGCACGACGGGATCGGCAAAACTGACATTGGGCGTTTGGAACACGAAATCCGGATTGGTGGTGGTGGATGAGCCGATCGGGAACAGAATTTTGTTTCGCTCAACGGCAATCGATGACCAGCCATTCTGATACAGCAGGACGTCAAGGCCGCTGATCGAAACAGTTCTGTTCGGATTCTCGAGAGCATCCGTATAAGCAAGATACTCGGCGGGCTTGCCGGTCCCGGGCCCAGTTCCCTTCTTCAGATAGCGCCAAGTGATGACAGCGGGCGATACCGGCGGCGAAACCGGATCGGGAATATAGTTGTCCGGATCGATCGCAACGACCGGCGCGGGCAGTGTGATCGCGCCGCTCGAAATAGTATTCGCGGAAGCGTCCCAGGTCGCGGCGGCGTTATTAATCCGCAAGTTGAGAATGTTGGTGCGCGCGTAGTTCGACACCGGGTCGGCATCGAGAGAAGTTTCGAAATCGATCTCCACGAGTTGTGGGGCGCCCGCCGCAAACGCAGCCACGTTCGGCTGAAGGGATGCCGCGTAGGCATCCGCTACCGCGGTGAGATACTGTTGGAACGCCGAAACCGCCGTCGTCGCCCCATTGATGATCGTCTGATCGGTGGAATTCGCATCGATTTTCAACAGATATTCATTGAAGTCCGCCGAAATACCGGGCCATGCGAAAGTAAATTGCGCCAGGGCAGTGAAGAGATCCGGACCCGGCAGGGGAGCTTTTAGCCCTGTGCCGGATAGCTGTTTCAATTTGATGGTGGTTTGCACCGTATCCTGCGCCGCGAAGCGGTACAAATACTCGAACGAATAGTTCCATTCGGTCAAGTCCAGCGGCGACTGCGGTGAAGAAATCGCCTGAGTTGCAAGCTGTTGCTGCACCGTTGGCGGCGTTGGCAGGGCGCGGTTCACCACGGGGATATCGGCGGTGGCTGTGCCTAGCTTGTACGGGAATGGTCCATTCACGAATGCGAGCCACTGGCTTTGTACGTAGCCATCGATCCCAGCTACGTTCGCGCGATCGAATTCCAAGTGGCTAATTTGAAGATTCAGATCAATTGGCACATACGCTTGGGTGGCAATGTTTTTCGTCGTGAATACAAAGGCCAGCCTAGGATCCATGGTGTTCGATCCATCGGCCTGCTCGCCGAGCGGAATCCGTGTGGCCGTGAAGGTGAAATTTTGATTCTCCGGAATGGAGCCTCCGCTGGAGCTGACCGAGCCCTGTGGTTGTCCATAAAGGTTCGGGGGACCGGCCGGCTGCCATGGAGGAGCGCCCGAGACGTTATTCAGGCCGTAAATCACAACGGCGCCAGAGGCATAGGCCGATCCGATCTGGTTTAGTAATTGCTGATACAGGCATTGCTCGGCGGCCCATTGCGTTGAACTGTCGGCCGAGCTCGTCGATAGAATCGGCCGGACAGCGCTCCCAATGCTTGCCGCGAGCGACTCTTTTGCCTCGAGCACCTTACCGAGATAGCCGTTTTTCAACGGATCCTGTGTGCCCAGAAGCTCGTCAAGAATAAAACATGACGAGGTATACTGCGGCGCGAGGAACGTGTCTATGGCGTCGAGGCAGGTCTGGAACCACAAATTCTGGTCTACGCCGGCAAAGCTCATGGTGACGGGCTCGCTGCCGGGATAACTATCGATCGTAACTGTCTTGCTGGCTAAGGTGGCAGCGACCGGTTTCGCTGTGTAATAGCTGGGAGAGCTTCCGATTTCGAAATAGATTCCCTGGTCTTTGCTATTTCCAAAACGGACCGCCCACAATTGCGCCGCCGTGCCGCCGTTCTGATCT
>Ga0134125_10005327_pt1 | contig 14624 bp, 14 predicted proteins | sample KB31751_FD_96464 | JGI IMG/M metagenome (GOLD analysis project Ga0134125, IMG submission 96464) | Terrestrial soil microbial communities with excess Nitrogen fertilizer from Kellogg Biological Station, Michigan, USA - KB3-175-1 | ecosystem: Environmental > Terrestrial > Soil > Unclassified ... | reverse complement strand
TCCGGGCGCTATTTACAGGCTTGCCGCCGTGCCGAGCTTCTTCATCAGCCGATAGGTGAACTCGACGGTGGCGTAGAAGTCGCCGATCTCCTTGCGCTCGTCGCGGCCGTGCATGCGCAGGTCGTTGAGGTCGTTCCAGCCGCCGCCCACGCCGTACGAGGGGATACCGGCGGCGCGCGTGAAGATGCTGTCGCTCGCCCCGGCCGCCATTTGCGGCAACACCATCACGCCCGGCCACATGGAATGCACGACCTCGGTGATGGCCCCCATGACCTTCGGATCCGGCACGGTCTCCGGCGCGGGCTGCACCGGCTCGAGCAGTGTGACCTTGATGCCCGGATCGGCCGCCACTTTCTGCAGGGTGGCCAGCGTCTGCGGCTCTGTTTCGCCAGGGAAAACGCGGCATTGCACGGTCGCATCCGCGCTGGACGGCAGGGCATTTTCCTGCACACCCGCCTGCAGCATCGTGGCGACGCACGTGGTGTGCAGGATGGCGTTGATCGCAACATCGCTCGCGGCCATGCGGCGGGCCACCGCCGGATCGAGCGGCTCCCGGGAAAGCGCCATCAGGTCGGCCTTCTTCCGGCCGCTGGCCATTTGCGCGGTCGCCGCGAAGTAGGCCCGGGTCGTGGCATTGGTCTTGTAGGTGAACTGATAGTGCCCCAGGCGCGTCAGCCCGCTCGCCAGCTCGTAGATGGCGTTGTCGGGGCGAGGCTCGGAAGAGTGGCCGCCCTTGTTCGTGGTCTCCCAGCGAAAGGTCATGTAGGTCTTCTGGACGGTTTCGACGCCGAAATCCAGCCGCTTGCCGTTCACGATCTCCCCGGAGCCGCCGTCGGGATTCATCACCCAGCCGGCATCCACCAGATCGCGGTCGTGCTTCAGCAGCCAGGCGGGGCCGTTCTGCTCGAGTCCTACTTCCTCATCGGCGGTGAATGCCACGATGATGTCGCGGTCGGGCACGAAGCCTTCCTTCTTTAAGCGGATGAGCGCGGCGGCCGCCGCCGCGTCCTCATCCTTCATGTCGGATGTGCCGCGGCCATAGAAGAAGCCGTCTTTCTCAGTGAATTGGTACGGCGGCAGAGACCAGTCCTGCCGACGCGCGTCCACGACGTCCATGTGACAGATCCACATCACGGGCTTGCCCTGGCCCGTGCCTTTGAGGCGCACCACGAGGTTGACCTGATTCGGCCATGGCCCTTCCGGGACCAGGTGCATTTGCTTGTCGGTGAAGCCCGCCGCCTTGAAGTGATCGTAAAGCACCTGTGCCACGCCTTTGGTGCCGACGGCGTGCACGGAGCGGATCTCGACGATCTGCTTGAAGATGTCGCGCGCGAGGCGCTGATTGTCTTGCGGCGGCAGGGGTCCCGGAGCGGGCCAGCCTGGGGTTGCGGCGGACGCCGCCGTGGCGAGAAGGAGCGCACACGCGAGTGCGCCAAGGTTTGCAATATGCCTCATGGTCCCCCCATCCTATCGCCGCAGCCGTCGATGAATCTCGGCCTAAAGCAGCATAGTGGCATGGAGCGCGTCGCGCAGAGGCCGCGCGATGTGCCGTGCTTTGCCTGCGGCGAAGCGCCGCGGCCGCTGGCGCACCCTGATTGCGCCGGCTACCCGATTGCGGCCGGCTATTTACGAAGCCTTCGCCCAAACCGTTATACTGCGTCCTTCGTGTTCGCGATTTGCGTGAGGCGGCGGTGAGCAAGCAGGACACCCATTTCATCAACATGTTCAGCCTGGTGATCGGCGTGCTGGTCGCATTCGCGATCGTGCTCTTCGTGGTGGCGCGCAGCATGGGCGCCAGCATCGAAGGCCAGCAGGTGATGAACGAGCCGGACTATTACAAGAGCGTCGAGGCGCGCGTCGCCCCCGTCCAGCAAGAGGCCATCGCCGGGCAGAACAACGCCGCCCTGGAGATCAAGCCCCTGGCCGGCGCGACGGCGCAGGCGGGCGGCTCCTCGGGCGTCGCCATGCCCACCAGCGGCAAGGAGCTCTTCGAGCAGACCTGCAGCGCCTGCCATGGCGCTGGCGTTGCCGGCGCACCCAAGGCGGGCGACAAGGCGGCCTGGGCGCCGCACCTCGCGCACGGACTGCCCATGCTCTACGACCACGCGCTGCACGGCTTCACCGGAAGCACCGGGACGATGCCCGCCAAGGGCGGCCGCACGGACGTGCCGGATCCGATGGTGGAGCAGGCGGTGAACTACATGGTCTCGCTCGTCGACCCGTCGATGGTGAGCGGCAAGAAGAAGTAGCTTCCGATCGTGTGATCAGCGCCGCTTGGCCACGGGTCGGGCCCTAGACATAAGGAACAGCCCGCTCCCGATCCAGGCAGCGCAGCATGACGGCCTCTCCGATATGAGTTTCCGCGATCACGTCGCGGCCATCCAGATCTGCGATCGTGCGGGCGAGCTTGAGAACGCGTTGGCGTGTCCGCCCCGAGAAGCGCAATTGCTTCATCGTGCGATCCAGCAGAGCGCGGGCGTTGGGCGCCAGAATACAACACTGGTCCACCTGAGCATCGCTCAGCCGCGCGTTGCAACGGCTCTGGCGTGCGAGCTGCCGCGAACGGGCCGCGGCGACACGTGAGGCGAGCACCGCGCTCGATTCGCCTCCATTCACGCTCTCATCGAAATCGCTGACTTCGAGACGCGGCACTTGCACATGCATGTCCAAGCGATCGAGCAGCGGGCCTGAGATGCGCGCGCGATATCTCAGAGCCTGCGCCGGGGTGCAGTGGCAGGTTCCAGCGGGGTCACCCAGGTCACCGCATGGGCAGGGATTCATGGCGGCCACGAGCTGAAACTCCGCGGGGTAGTCCGCGTGTGCGGCGGCGCGGGAGACTCTGACGACACCTGCTTCCAGCGGCTCTCGCAGCGCCTCGAGTACGTGGCGGTCGAACTCCGGTAGCTCATCGAGGAACAGCACGCCGTGATGAGCGAGGCTTATTTCTCCGGGCCGCGCGTGGGCGCCACCGCCCACCAGGGATACCGCGGATGCGGTGTGATGGGGCGCTCGGAAGGGCCGGCGTCCGAAGCGGCTCATGTTGAAGCCGGTGGAGCTCACCGAGGCGATGGCGGCGCAGTCCAGCGCCTCGGCTGCCGCAAGCGGCGGCAGCAGGCCTGGCAGGCGCTGCGCCAACATGCTCTTGCCGCAGCCGGGCGGACCAATCATGAGGAGGCTGTGAGCGCCAGCTGCGGCGATGAGCAACGCCCGCTTTGCCTGAATCTGTCCCCTGACGTCGCTGACATCGGGCTCAGCGCCCCGGCACTCCTCCAGTGCTGGAAGCATGTTCTTCGGGAGACAGGTGCGCAGCGGCTCTTCGCCGGCGACGTGTTGGCAGACTTCCTTCAGGTGTGAGGCCGCTCGCACCGACGTGACCGCAGCGATGAGGGCTTCATCCGCATTCGCAACAGGTACGATCAGCTCATGTCCGTCGCGGCTGGCATGCGCGGCCGCGAGCAGGATCCCCCGCACCGATTTGATCTCTCCCCGCAACCCGAGCTCGCCATACAGCTCACAGACAGTCCGTTCGCGGATGCCCGTCTGCCGGAGTTGTCCAGAAGCGATCAGGATGCCGAGTGCGATGGGAAGCTCGAATCGACCACCTTCCTTCGGGATCTCCGCGGGCGCCAGGTTGACCACGATGCGGCCGCTCGGGAATTCGAAGCCGGAGCACAGGAGCGCCGAGCGCACCCGATCGCGGCTCTCACGGACCACAGTCGCAGGGAGGCCCACCAGATGGAATGCCGGGAGCCCGCTTGTTACGGTGACTTCGACCTGCACCAGCGGCGCCTCGAGGCCCACCTGCGCCCGGCAGAGGAGAGTGGCAACGGGCTGGGACAGGTCGTCCATGAACGTGAACCGGGTCGGGCAGATCGCAGCGGCCGCTGGACGCGCATCCAGAGGTTTTCGGGTAGGTGACCCGTCGACTTCGCTGCAGCTTTGCCGGTCAGTTGTCTTTGGACGCTCCGGGTGGCGTGGGCTCGGAAGCGGCAGAGCCGCCGGCGGCGGGCGCCGCCGCACCCTCCAGCGCCTGCAGCCGCGCCTCGAGCTCCGCCAGGCGGGCGCGAGTGCGCTCGAGCACGCGAGTCTGGGTGTCGAATTCGTCGCGGGTGACCAGGTCGAGCTTGCCGAGGCTCGAGCGCAGCACGGCGCGGAAGTTGGTTTCGAGATCCTTCTGCACGGTGCGGAAGGCCGGCGGGACGCTCTCGAGCAGGCGGCGCGCGATCTCATCGATCCGGAAGCTGTCCATCATCTGTCTCCTCGAGCGTGATGCCCCTCGATGGGGCGAAGCCGCTGACGCGCGGCACCAAAACAGTGCGCGCGGCGGGCTCGTAGCGGTGCAAGTCCCGGAAAGCGCACTGAAAATTCCAATGGCATGGATTCTGCACCCCAACTGCCCGCTTCACTAGCTTACGCGCGCGAGGGTCGATCGTGCAGCCGTCATTCGTGGCCCGATCGCCTCGATACGCGCCCAAAGACTCGAGAACCGTCCGGGAGACCACATGCGCACCGCTCCGATCCTCCTCAAAGCGATCCGTCGAACGACAGGTGTCGCGGCCCTCGCGACCCTCGTGCCAACGCTGGCGTGGGCGGCCGATGCGCCCGTGCCCACACCCGACAAGGGCGACATGGCCTGGATGCTCACCTCCACCGCATTGGTGCTCCTGATGTCAGTGCCGGCGCTGGGTCTCTTCTACGGTGGTCTGGTCCGCACGAAGAACATGCTCTCGGTGCTGATGCAGGTGTTCGTGGGCTTTTCCCTGATCACCGTCCTCTGGTGCATCTACGGCTACTCGCTGGCCTTCACCGCAGGCAACGCATTCATCGGCGGCCTGAGCCGGCTCTTCCTGTCGGGAACTTTCAACGCCGCGACCGGCGCGTTTTCCAACATCGGGACGTTCGACAAGGGCGTCGTGCTGAATGAGCTGGTATACGTCGGCTTCCAGGCCACCTTCGCCGCCATCACCTGCTGCCTCATCCTCGGGGCGCTGGTCGAGCGCGTGAAATTCTCCGGTATCCTGCTGTTCCTCGCGTTCTGGTTCACCTTCTGCTACTGCCCCGTGGCGCACATGGTGTGGTACGTGCCGGGTCTAGACATCAATCCGGCGGACCATCCTGTCGCCGGTCTGCTGGCGAATTGGGGCGCGCTCGACTTTGCCGGCGGCACGGTCGTGCACATCAACTCCGGGGTCGCGGGCCTGGTCGGCGCCGTCATCCTGGGCAAGCGCATCGGCCTCGGCAGGGAGCCGATGCCGCCGCACAGTCTCACCATGACAATGATCGGCGCGTCGCTGCTCTGGTTCGGCTGGTTCGGGTTCAACGCGGGCTCCGCCCTCGAAGCCAACGGCTCCGCCGCGCTCGCCTTCATGAACACCTACCTCGCGACCGCCTGCGCGGTGCTCGCCTGGATGGGCACGGAGTGGATCATCAAGGGCAAGCCCTCGATGCTGGGCGCAGCCTCGGGCGCGGTGGCGGGCCTCGTAGCCATCACGCCGGCCGCCGGCAACGTGGGTGTACCGGGCGCCTTCGTGATCGGCCTCGGAGTGGGTCCGCTCTGCTTCTGGGGCGTCACGGGCTTGAAGAAGATGATTCGCACCGACGATGCGCTGGATGTGTTCGGCGTCCACGCTCTCGGGGGAATCTTCGGCGCGCTGACTACGGGCATCTTCAACGCTCCGGCGCTCGGCGGAACGGGTGGCGGTGCCTATCCCGGCATCTGGGCGCAATTCCTCATCCAGGCCAAGGCCGTGGGTGTGGTGATCGTGTGGACCGCCGCGGTGGCCACTATCGGTTTCTACCTGGTGAAATTCATCATCGGCCTGCGCGTCAGCGAGGACGAGGAGCGCGAAGGCCTGGACATCACTGTCCACGGCGAGCGGGCCTACGACATGTAATCGCTCTGAGCGGTTGCAGCGCCCCGCAGCCGCGGGCCGCTCAGGCGGCCCGCGGCTTCTTTCTGTGAGCGGCTGCCGTCCCGAATGTGACCGAGTTCAAAGGATGCGCGCGCGCCAGAGCGGAGAATGGGGGCGCTCCGGGGAGAAAGGTCATGTCACGATCCATCGCCATCCTGCTGGCCACCTCGATGGCCGCCCTTCTGGGAACGGCCCGCATCGCGCACGCCGACGTCATCTATCAGTGGACGGATGCGAAGGGCGAGGTGCACTACACCGATCAGTGGGTACCCGGCGCCAAGATCATCAGGACCGAGTCCGCTCGCGGGTCGGTAACGGCCGCGAACGCGAACGCCATGCAAGGCATCCACAACGAGGGCCAGGCCGCCTCGGGCGCCATCAGGCAGCAGCAAGAGACGCAGGCCGTGCAGGACGATGAAGCCAAGGCCCGTGCCGCGCGCTGCACGCAGGACAAGGAGGAATATCAGAAGCTGATCGTCTCGCGGCGCATCTTCACGACCGACAAGAGCGGCGAACGCCACTACCTCACCGACGCCGATGCCGATGCCGTCCGGCTCAAGGCCCGCCAGGCCATGGATATGGATTGCGGCAGCGGCACCTAGTCCGCTCCGTTCCGTAAAGCGCCCCTAAAGGCTATATTGGCGCTCATGCGAGCGCCGTGCGAAAGCAAGTCATTGAGCGGCCCGAGGCCGCGCCCTCCCTGGGAAGCGGCCGCGGGATTCAGCCAATGAAAACAGCATTCGTCGGATTGGGCGCGATGGGCAACTACATGGCCCGCAATCTCCACCGTGCCGGGCTGCTGACGGCCGTATGGAACCGTACCGCCGAGAAGGCGCGCTCGCTCGCTCAGGAGCTCGGGATCGCAGCTCCCGCGACGCCCGCGGAGCTGGCGGCCGGTGTCGATGCCGTCGTCCTCTGCGTGTCGGCCGACAATGACGTCCTGGACGTCGTGCGTGCTCTCGCCCCCGGATTGGCTGCCGGCAGTCTCGTGATCGACTGCTCGACGGTCGCGGCCGACACGGCACGCAAGGCCGCCGAGCTGTTGAGCAAGCAGGGCGTGGAGTTCCTCGATTGCCCGGTGAGCGGTGGCGTGGAGGGTGCACGCGAGGGGACTCTCGCCATCATGGCAGGGGGCAGCAACGAAGCCTTCGAGCGTGCCCGCCCGGTGCTCACGGCCATGGGCCGGACGGTGGCCCATTTTGGCCCGACGGGCAGCGGTCAGGCGGCGAAGGCGACCAACCAGATCATGTGCGCCGGGATCATCGAGACGGTCTCTGAGGCGATGGCATTCGCCCGCGCGCAGGGACTGCCGCTGGAGAAGCTGATCGACACCCTCGGCAAGGGCGCGGGCTCCAGCTGGTACTTCGTACATCGCGCGCCCAACATGGCGCGCGGCGCTTATCCGGCCGGCTTTCGCGTGCGGCTGCATGCCAAGGACCTGACGATCTGCCGTGACATGGCGGCGCGCTTCGGTGTCGCTCTGCCGGTCGTGGAGCGGATGCTCAGCGAGTATGCAGAGCTCATCTCCCGCGGTTACGGCGATGAGGATATTTCCGCCGCCTTCCGTTTGAAGGCGGAGCTCTTCGAGCCCTCGGGAGGACGCGCTCCATCCGCCTGACTGGCAGCGCCATCGTGCGGCAGGCGCTGCGCGGCGGCGCGGAGTCCTTCTACCTCCCCGATTTCTGCACCTCGCGCGCCGCGCTCGCGATCGTGCTCATCGCCGAGCTGACCGCCATCGTGCTGGCGCTGGCCCGCCAGGGCCAGACTCCCGGCGTCGCGCTCGATTTCTGGGCGGACCTCGCGCGCACCTCGCTCTTCCTCCTCTGGGTCGGCCTGGTCTGCGCGGCACTCCTCTGCTGGACTCGCCGCCGGCTCGAGCGCCTGACCGTCGCCCGCGGTTCGGCCGCGGTGCTGGCGCTTCTCTCGGCCGCGATCGCAGCGATTTCCGCCGCCGCTTACTTCCTCGGCCACAGCCAGGTCGTCCTGTACGCGGGCACGGCCGAGTTCTTCCCCTCCGCCCCGTGGCCGTTCCTGCTGCGCAACATGGCGATCGGCTTCGTGATCATCGCGGTTGCCCTGCGGTACTTCTACGTGACGCACCAGTGGCGGCGTAACATCGAGATGCGGGCCGCCGCGCGCGTTCATGCGCTGCAGGCGCGTATCCGCCCGCACTTCCTCTTCAACAGCATGAACACCATCGCCTCGCTCACCCGTTCCGATGCCGTGCTCGCGGAGCAGGCCGTGCAGGACCTGGCCGATCTCTTCCGCGCCTCTTTGAGTGATCAGCGCCAGACCATCACGCTGGCGGAGGAGCTCGAGGTGGCCCGAACCTACCAGCGCATCGAGGAGCTGCGCCTGGGTTCGCGGCTGCACGTGGTGTGGGACGTCGATCGGCTCCCGAGCGATGCGCGGGTACCCGGCCTGCTGCTGCAGCCGCTCATCGAGAATGCGATCTATCACGGCATCGAGCCACGGCGCGCGGGCGGAACGGTGAGCATCGTGGGCGAGCTCGCGGGCGACCTCATCACCATAGTCGTCCGCAACCCCGTGGCGGAGCGCCAGAGCGAGCGCGAAGGCAACCGGCTGGCGCTGGCCAACATTCGCGAGCGGCTGGCGCTGCTCTACGGCGAGCTGGCCCTGGTGAAGGCGGGCCGCTTCGGCGATGAGTACATCGTGACGCTGCGCTTCCCTCATGTGAGTGCGCGCGAGAAGGCTGGGAAGGCGTAGAGACCGCATGCTCAAGGTGCTGATCGTCGACGATGAGCCTCCCGCGCGCGAGCGGCTGCGCAGCCTGCTCGCGGAGATCGGTGATGCGGAGGTCGTCGGCGAGGCCGGCAGCGGCACCGAGGCGCTCGACCAGGCCACCACGCTCTCACCCGACGTGGTACTGCTCGATGTGCGCATGCCCGGCATGGACGGTATCGAAGCCGCGAGGCATCTGAGCACCCTGGAGGAGCCGCCCGCGGTGATCTTCACCACCGCATACGACCAGTATGCCGTGAACGCCTTCGAGACACGGGCCGTGGGGTATTTGCTCAAGCCGATTCGCAAGGAGAAGCTGACGGCCGCCCTCATGCAGGCGGGACGCCTGACGCGGCCACAGCTGCAGCGCCTGGCGACCGCCGCGAAAGCCGAGCGCCGCACGCACATCGCCGCGCGCCACCGCGAAGGGCTGCGTCTGATTCCCCTCGAAGAAGTGCAGTACTTCTTCGCCGACCAGAAGTACACCACCGTGCGCCACCTGCGGGGCGAGGATCTGATCGAGGACTCGCTGCGCGCGCTCGAGGAAGAGCTGGCGCCCGACTTCGTGCGCATCCACCGCAACGCGTTGGTTGCCGTGCGGCATCTCGATCGCATCGAGCGCAACACCGAGGGCCAGTACTTGGTGCGGCTGCGCGGCTGCGAGGCGCCGCTCGCCGTCAGCAGGCGGATGGCCGGAGAGCTGCGCGAGCGGTTTCGATTATGAGTTATGCTTTCGGCCCGTGATGCGGATCGAGTTCACCAAGATGCACGGGCTCGGCAACGACTTTGTCGTGTTCGACGCCCCTGGCTCCGTGCCCCTCGACGCCGACGCCATCAGGCGCCTGGCCGACCGCCACACCGGTGTCGGCTTCGATCAGGCGCTCGTGCTGGAGGCGCCGAGGCGTCCGGATACCGCCGTGTTCTATCGCATCTTCAACGCGGACGGTGTGGAGGTTGAGCAATGCGGCAACGGAGCTCGCTGCATCGCCGCCCTCCTCGCGGCGCGCGGGCTGGCGCCCTCGGGCGCGGTCACGATGGACAGCCCCGCTGGCCTGATCCGGGCGCGCATTCTGCAGCAGGACCGGGTGTCCGTGGACATGGGGCCGGTGCGCTTCGATCCGCGCTCGCTTCCCTTCGATGCGCAGGCGGAGGCGCAGCGCTACCCGCTCGAGGTCGCCGGCGGCATCTTCGAAATCGGCGCCGCATCGATCGGCAACCCGCATGCCGTCCTCGAGGTGCAATCGGTGGCAACGGCCGCGGTGGAAGGCCTGGGCCCGGCCATCGAGCGTCATCCCCGCTTCCCCCGGCGCGTGAACGTGGGCTTCATGGAGATCGTCGATCGCACGCACATCCGCCTGCGGGTCTATGAGCGCGGGGCCGGAGAGACGCTGGCCTGCGGCACCGGCGCCTGCGCCGCGGTCGCGGTGGGGCGGCGCTGGGGCAAGCTCGACCGGGAGGTGCACGTCGGCGTGCGCGGCGGCGAGTTGCGAGTAAACTGGAATGGTCCGGGAGAGAACATCTGGCTGACGGGCCCCGCGGAGGTATCCTTCGCAGGCCATGTCGAGGTTTGAAAGAGCATGACGACACGAGAAGCCCGAGGGTTGCCCGCCAAGGAAAACGAGGAAGACACGATCGCCGCCTATCTGCAGCACAATCCCGATTTCTTCGAGCGCCACCAGGCGCTGCTCACGCGCCTGCGCATTCCGCACGCGCGGGGCGGCTCGACCATCTCGCTGGTGGAGCGGCAGATCGAGGTGCTGCGCGAGAAGCACGCTGCGCTCGAGGGGAAGCTCGCGGAGCTGGTGAGCGTGGCGCGCGCCAACGATGCAATCGCCGACAAGCTCCATCGCTTCACGCGCAAGCTCCTGCTCGCGCGCTCGCGCGCCGAGGCAGTCACGCGGATCGAGGCCAGCCTGCGCGAGGACTTCGATGCTTTCCACGGCGGCGTGCTCGTGTTGATTGGCGAATATCCCGACCTTGCGCCGCAGCGATTCGTGCGCACGGTCGCGCGCGATGATGCCGGATTGAAGTCTTTCGAGACGCTGTTCGCCAGCGGCAAGCCGCGCTGCGGCCAGGTGCGCGACACACAGCGCGAGTTTCTCTTCGGCCAGGACGGCGCCGACATCGGCTCCGTGGCATTGGTGCCGTTGGGTGACAAAACCGGCCCGCTCGGCGTGCTCGCGCTCGGCAGCACCGATCGCGACCGTTTCCACCCCGGCATGAGCACCGAGTTCCTGGCGCGCATGGCGGATCTGATCGCCGACTCCCTGGCGCCTCGTCCATTGGCGTAAATCGTCGAGACGATTTACGCGAGACCCTACGCCTTTCGCCGCGTGCCAGGGAACGGCCCTGGCACGCTAGTCATGACTCCGGCCGCCACCGCGTGGATCGAGCGCTTTCGCCAGTACCTCATGATTGAGAGGCGGTGCTCGCCGCACACGGTGGCCGCCTACACGCGGGACCTGCAGGCGCTGGTGTCGTACTGCGACCGCACGGGCCTCGAGAGCTGGACGGCCCTCGACAGCGGGCACGTGCGATCCTTCGCCGCCCGCCTGCACGCGGGCGGCCTGGGGCCGCGAAGCATCCAACGGCGGCTCTCGGCGGTACGCAGCTTCTATGAGTTCCTGCAGCGCGAGGCGCACGCGCTGCGGACCGGCGCGGGGGTCGGGAAGCCGACGGAGCCTGCGGCCGCTGCGACTACTGCTGCCGGCGGCAGACGACACGACAGCGAGCAGAGTGACAGCGAGTCTCAAGTCGCGCGAATTCGCAGCAATCCGGGCCAGGACGTGCGGGCGCCGAAGGCTGCGCGGCGCCTGCCGCAGACGCTGGATGCCGATCAGATGGCACGCTTGCTCGACATCCCGGCAGGCGAGGCCTTCGCCACGCGCGACCGGGCCATCATGGAGCTGCTCTACTCCTCGGGGCTGCGGCTCGCGGAGATCGTCGGGCTCGACCTCGGCCATCTCGATCTGCGCGACCGTACGGTCCAGGTTCTCGGCAAGGGGAGCAAGGCGCGCATGGTGCCGGTCGGGCGCGTGGCGATCCGCGCGCTCGAGCAGTGGCTCGTGGAGCGTGCCGGGCTGGTGCGGTCGGGCGAGGCGGCTCTCTTCGTCGGCCGCTCGGGGCGCCGTCTGGGCCGCCGCGCGATCGAGCTGCGGGTCGCGCATTGGGCGCGCCGCCAGGGTCTGGCCGCCAATGTGTATCCCCATCTCTTCCGGCACTCGTTCGCCTCGCACCTGCTCGAATCCGGCGCGGAGCTGCGCGGCGTGCAGGAGCTGCTGGGACATGCCGATATCGCCACGACCCAGATCTACACCCACCTTGACTTCCAGCACCTTGCCCGCATCTACGACGCGACCCATCCGCGCGCGCGGCGGCCGAAGACATCCGCCAAATAGCGCCAATCCACGAGGGTTTGATGACCGATTCGCAGCATTTCGATCCACACGGTACGACCATTCTCGGCGTGCGGCGCAACGGTGCCGTGGCGCTGGCCGGCGACGGCCAGGTGACGCTCGGCAATACGGTGATGAAGGGCAACGCGCGCAAGGTGCGTAAGCTTTACAACGACAAGGTGATCGCCGGCTTCGCCGGCGGAACGGCGGATGCTTTCACGCTCTTCGAGCGCTTCGAAGGCAAGCTGGAGAAGTACGGCAACCTGACCCGGGCCGCCATCGAGCTCGCGAAGGACTGGCGCTCGGACCGCTACCTGCGGCGCCTCGAGGCGCTGCTCCTGGTCGGCGACCCGGGCAAGCTGCTCGTGATCTCGGGCAATGGCGATGTGATCGAGCCCGATATCGATGCGGCCGCCATCGGCTCCGGTGGACAGTTCGCGCTCGCGGCCGCGCGGGCGATGCTGGAGACCACGCAGCTCGAGGCGCGCGCCATCGCGGAGCGCTCACTCAACATCGCCGCGGACATCTGCATCTACACGAACCGGAATCTCACCATCGAGGAATTGGCTTCCTAACATCATGCCCGGCACCATGTCATCGCTGACCCCCCGAGAGATCGTCCAGGAGCTCGACAAGCACATCATCGGCCAGGACGCCGCCAAGCGCGCCGTGGCCATCGCGTTGCGCAATCGCTGGCGGCGCATGCAGGTGGCGGAGCCGCTGCGCCAGGAGATCACGCCGAAGAACATCCTGATGATCGGCCCCACTGGCGTGGGCAAGACGGAAATCGCGCGCCGGCTGGCGCGGCTCGCCAACGCACCCTTCGTCAAGGTCGAGGCCACCAAGTTTACCGAGGTCGGCTACGTCGGCCGCGACGTCGATTCCATCGTCAAGGAGCTGGCTGACGTCGCGGTGAAGATGACTCGCGAGCAGGAGGTGCAGAAGGTCCGCGAGCGCGCCGCCGAGGCGGCGGAGGAGCGGGTGCTCGACGCGCTGCTGCCGAAGCCGCGCATGATGGGCTTCTCCACCGATGATCCGGTGCAGCCGCGCGACGCGGAGACGCGCCAGAAGTTTCGCCGCATGTTGCGCGCCGGCGAGCTCGACGACCGTGAGGTCGAGATCGAGGTGCGCGCGCTGCCGATGGGTGTCGAGATCATGGCGCCCCCGGGCATGGAAGAGATGCAGCAGCAGCTGCAGTCGATGTTCCAGAACCTGGGCGGCAACCGTACCCACAGCCGCAAGGTGAAGGTGCGCGAAGCGCAGAAGCTCCTCGTCGACGAGGAGGCCGCGAAGCTCATCAACGAGGATGAGCTCAAGGTCAAAGCGCTCGCCAACGCGGAGCAGAACGGCATCGTCTTCATCGACGAGATCGACAAGGTGACGCGCCGCCAGGAGACGATGGGCGCGGACGTCTCGCGCGAGGGTGTGCAGCGCGATCTGCTGCCGCTCGTCGAGGGCTCCACCGTGGCCACCAAGTACGGACCCGTGAAAACTGATCACGTGCTCTTCATCGCCTCGGGCGCTTTCAGCCTGTCGAAGCCTTCCGATCTCATCCCGGAGCTACAGGGGCGTTTGCCGATCCGCGTCGAGCTCGACTCGCTGAAGGTCGGTGACTTCGTGCGCATCCTGACGGAGCCGGATGCATCGCTGACCTCGCAATATCGGGCCCTCATGATCACGGAAGGCGTGTCAGTGCAGTTTTCCGAGGATGGCGTGCGGCGCATCGCCGAGATCGCCGCCCAAGTGAATGAGCGCACCGAGAACATCGGCGCCCGCCGCCTGCACACGGTGATGGAGCGGCTGCTGGAGTCCGTTTCCTACGAGGCTTCGGAGCAGGGTGGCACGCAGGTGACGGTCGACGCCAAGTATGTCGACCAGCACCTCGGTAACCTTGCCAAGGACGAGGATCTCAGCCGGTATATTCTCTAGACCCGGTTCTGCTCCCGACCTCAGCCGGTCAGGTCCACTCCGCCGGTGCAGCAGACCGCCGCTTTGACTATCCCTGACCCTGCTTGTGGTCGTGCTCCCAGGCCGCCAGGAAGTTGATCAGGGAAATCAGCTTGTTCGGGTCGTCGCTATTGCCGGCGGCCTTGCCGACATCGGTGCTGAACTTGCCGTCCACCGCGATGAACGGTACGCCCTGCACCTGGTAGGTGTTCGTGATCTCGTCCGCCTGTTGGAGCTGCGTGTTGACGAAGAAGGAGTTGTAAGCCTTCTGGAAGGCGTCCGCGCTGATGCCGTTCTGCGTGGCCCAGCCCTGCTGCTGCCGGAACGTGTCCTCCTGGCTGTTGGAGAAGAGCACGGACTCGCTGCCGGTCTGGGTCTCCTGGTCGTGGATGTAGGCGAACACCTTCTCCACCAGGTCGTCGCGGCCCAGAGACTCCAGCGTGTAGTAGAGCCGCGCGTGCGCGCGATGCACTGGACCCCACATCACCGGCACCCGCACGAAATCGACGTACGCCGGCTTGGTCTTCAGCCACTGACGGATGTACGGCTCCAGCGCGAAGCAGTGCGGGCAGCCGAGCCAGAAGACTTCCAACACTTCGACTTTGCCGGGTGCGACGGTGGTCGGCTG
>Ga0134125_10005326_pt1 | contig 14625 bp, 13 predicted proteins | sample KB31751_FD_96464 | JGI IMG/M metagenome (GOLD analysis project Ga0134125, IMG submission 96464) | Terrestrial soil microbial communities with excess Nitrogen fertilizer from Kellogg Biological Station, Michigan, USA - KB3-175-1 | ecosystem: Environmental > Terrestrial > Soil > Unclassified ... | reverse complement strand
CTTGTTCTGCTCGAGCGTCTTGCTGAGCGCGTGGAACGCCGCCTCGCGCTTGCTCTCGTCGCGATCCGACAGCAGGTGCAGCGTGCCCTCGATCGGCAGCTCCTCGCCGTCGACCGTAAAGCGCAGTGCCGCCATGGATTCGTCGAACAGCCGGTTCCAGGCCTGTGCTCCGGTCACCGATTTCTCGAAGAACAGCTCCTCGAGCTTCTCGTCGAGCTGGTAGGGCTTGGCCTTCCTGAGCTCGGCGAACCAGTGCCTGTACCGCATCAGCTCCGGATCGGCTTCCATCGCCGCCTCGAGAACGGGGTCGTCGATGGCGTTGAGCTCGAGCTCCCAGAACAGCAGCCCCGTCGCAAGGTCCGTCAGCGCCTGGCTGATGTCGCCCAAAAACTTCGCCCGCTCCGGATCCTGCGTATTGAGCGCATAGCGCAGATAGGCAAACGAGGAGAGCCGCCCGGTGACGTCGCCGAGCTTTTCGCTGCGCGCCACGGCCTCGGCGAGCCGGCCGGCCCTGGCGAGGTCGGCGAGCTTGCCCTTGTAGTCCGCCTCGAATGCTTTGGCTTCCGCCTTCGCCCAGTCGAGATCGCGCTTGAGTTCGGGCGAGTCCGGCGCCGGATAGAGATCGCTCAGGTCCCAATGCGGCAGCGCCCCCAGCTCGTTGTGCCCTTTTTGGACAGCGGCGGCGGGAGCACGGGTCGGATCGGCCATTCACAAGAGCTTTCGTCGGAATTCGCGCCGGACCATATCCAGCGCTGAAATCGATCTCAAGGCGCAGATTGCCACCTTTCGCCACCCATGGTAGTCTAAGGTATTACCAAGGAGTACCGGCATGGCCGAAAGCACCTCGATCAAGCTGCGCGATGGTCTCAAGGACCGCGTTAAGGCCGTGGCGGAGATGCGTCAGCGCAGCCCGAACCACATCATGAACGATGCAATCGCCGACTATGTCGAGCGCGCCGAACGTCGCGCTGCCCTGTACGCCGAACTGGAGGAAGCGCATCGTGAATACGTGGCGTCCGGGCGGCTGCATCTGACCCACGAGGAGGTTGTCGAGTGGATCGCGAAGCGAAGGACCGATCGAAACGCTCCGATGCCCAAGCTTCACAAATAGACATTGTCTTCGCGTCTGCAGTGGACCGAAGAAGCATTTGCCGATCTCGATCGGCTCGAAGCCTTTTTGTACAGCAAGAGCCCGAGTGCTGCGGAAGAAGCGATCGATACGATACTTGCCGCCATCGACGACCTTCGGGTCTTTCCGCTGATCGGTCGATCGGTCAGCGACGCGGACGAGGACAGCCCGTACCGCGAATTCATCGTACCGTTCTCGAACAGCGGATACCTGGTCCTTTACGTGTACGATGGGCGAACCGTCGAGATTCACCGCGTCCGCCACCAGAGCGAAGCGGGCTACTGATCGGCCAGCCTTAAAGCCCTCTTAACCCGTACTCCCGATCCTGCTCCGAAACGGCACAGCGCGATTCGCTCCTGGGAAGGCGGCTCGTGCTCCAAGCAACGCCTCGGGAGAGTCATGACGCGCGTCCTCATCGTAGACGACGATCCGGTTCAATTGCGCCTGACCGCGGAAGTGGCGCGCCGCGCCGGCTTCTCCCCGGTGACGGCCACGGGCGGTGACGAAGCGCTGGACCTGCTCCGCGCCGATCCCACCTACGGCGCGATGATCCTCGATCTCGTGATGCCCGACCGCGACGGCATGGCCGTGATGGAGGCAATGGGGCGCCAAAGCATCGCCGTGCCGGTCATCGTCCAGACCGCGCATTCCTCGCTCGAAACCGTCGTCTCGGCGATGCGCAACGGTGCCGCCGATTTCTTCGTCAAGCCCGTGGCGCCCGAGCGGCTGATCGTCTCGCTGCGCAACATCATGAAGCTCGGCCAGCTCGAGACCATCGTCCGCACCGAGCGCCACCGCCGCGCCGGCACGCTCGGCCTCGCCGACATCGTCACCCGCTCGCCGGCCATGCACCGCGTGCTGGCGCTGTCGCAGAAGGCCGCAAAGAGCCCGATCCCGGTCCTCATCGAGGGCGAGACCGGCACCGGCAAGGAACTGGTCGCCCGCGTCATCCAGGGCATGGGCGACCGCGCCACAAAACCCTTCGTCACCGTCAATTGCGGCGCCATTCCCGCGAACCTCGTCGAGTCGACCCTGTTCGGGCACAAGAAGGGCGCCTTCACCGGCGCCGTCGCCGACCACGCCGGCAAGTTCGCCGAAGCCAATGGCGGCACCCTGTTCCTCGACGAGATCGGTGAGTTGCCGGCAGAGGCTCAGGCCAAACTGCTGCGTGTCCTGCAGGAGGGGGAAATCGAACCCGTCGGCGCGACGCGCATCGAGCGCGTCAATGTCCGCGTCATCTCCGCCACCAACCGGCGCCTGCTCGGCCTTGCCCAGACCGGCGAATTCCGCGAGGACCTCTATTACCGGCTCAACGTCTTCCCGATTTACGTGCCGCCCCTGCGCGAGCGCCTCGACGACATCGAGCCGCTCGCCGCGCACTTCATCGCGCGCTTCGCCGCCGAGGCGCAAAAACGCATCGCCGGCCTCTCCGGGGCCGCACTTGACCTGCTGCGCGGCTATGCCTGGCCCGGCAACATCCGCCAGCTCGAGAACGCCCTCTACCGGGCCATCGTGCTGTCCGACGGCGGCTACCTCGAGGTCGCCGATTTCCCGCAGATCGTCGCGCAGGCGCGCGGCCGCGAAGAATCGCTGCGCCTTGCCGGGTCGTTGCCGATGCCTTCAGCGCCCGTTCACATCGATGCGGCTAGACCGCGTAAAGAGGTCGAAACGCGGGAGGCAGTTCAGGACCGATTCCTCGATGCCGGTGGTGACGTGCGGCCGCTCGAAACGCTCGAACGCGAGCTGATCGAGTTCGCGCTCAAGCGCTACGGCGGACGCATGTCGAAAGTGGCCCGGGCGCTCGGCATCGGCCGCTCGACCCTCTACCGCAAGCTGCGCGACTACGGCCTCGAAAGCGATATGTCCGACGCGGCGTGAGCGCCCGGCGCGGGGATTGCCATGTGCCCGTTGCGCAAAGGCCACATCGCCGGAACACAAATCGGTGAGGAATTGCACGCGTTAAGACTTGTAGTTTAAGCCCGTGGTGTCGGTCACAGTCGCGCTTCGTTCTCCTTTGGGCGCCTGGCCGCTACCCGCCAAATGACGGAGTCTGCCTGTGCGTGGTTTGATCGCTGTTTTGCTGGCTGGCCTGGCGCTTTCCGCCGTCGCTCTGCCCGCCGTCGCGGAAGATGATCCGGCAGCGTCGGCGGTCGTGCAGAAGGCCGCCCTGGTGGTCATTGCTCCCGCCCGCTCCGACCTCGCCAAGATCATCAAGGCCAACCTGCAGAAGGCCTACTACGCCGCCGATCCCTCGACCCGGGCCTATGCCGAAGCGCAGAAGATCTATTTCTTCTACGGCGCCCGCGGCTTCGAGCCGATCTGGATTTCGACCGGCGCCGACGGCAGGGCGACCTTCTCGCCCAACGCCGCCAAGATCGTCGATGTCTTCAAGAATGCCGAGCTCGAGGGCCTGCGTCCCGCCGACTATCTGAGCGGCAATCTCGATCCGTCCACCGCCGGCGACGATCCGCAAAAGCTCGCGGCGCTCGAGACGGCCTTCTCCTCTGCCGCCCTCAAATATGCGCAGGACGCCTATGGCGGCCGCGTCAACCCGCTCGACGTCAATCCGCTGCTGATCATCGCACCCAAGAAGCTCGATGCCGCCGACACCCTGACCAAGCTCGCCTCGACCGACGATCCGGCCAAGTTCCTCGCCGACCTCGATCCCCCGCACAAGGAATTCCAGCTCCTCAAGGCGGCGCTGGCCAAGTTCTACCAAAAGGATGCAGTGACGGTCGAAAAGATCACCATCCCCGATGGTCCGTCATTGAAGCTGGGGATGAAGGACGATCGCGTACCCGCCCTGCGCGAGCGCCTCAGCGTCGATGCGCCGGAGATTCCGGAGGGCGCCACCGACGCCAAGGTCGACACCACCTACGACAAGCCCCTGATGGCCGCTGTAAAGGCGTTCCAGCAAAGCCTCGGCCTCGATGCCGACGGCGTCATGGGGCCGGCCACCGTCGCCGCGCTCAACGGCGCCGGCACCGTCAGCAAGGACGATATCATCGCCAATATGGAGCGCTGGCGCTGGGAGCCCAACGATTTCGGCGCCTTCCACGTCGAGGTGAACATCCCCGAATTCCAGGTCCAGATCGTCAAGGACGGGGTGCCGGTCCACACCACCCGCGTCGTCGTTGGCCGTCCGACCAATCAGACCCCGATCTTTTCCAACGCCATCCAGTTCATCGTGGTCAATCCATACTGGAACGTGCCGCCCTCGATCGCCGCCAAGGAGATCCAGCCGCACCTGATCAACGACCCGAACTACCTCGCCAGCCAGAACATGGAGCTGCTGTCGGGGGCGAGGGTCGTGGATGCCTCGGCCATCGACTGGTCCACCGCCAACATCAACAACTACCACGTGCGCCAGAAGCCGGGCGGCCTGAATGCCCTGGGGCAGGTGAAGTTCCTGTTCCCCAACGACCAGGACGTCTACCTGCACGACACCCCGTCGAAATCGCTCTTCGCCCGCTCCTACCGCGCCTATTCGCACGGCTGCGTGCGCGTCCAGAATCCGCTCGATTTCGCCGGCGCTTTGCTCGCCACCAACCCCGGCATCACCGAGGACACCATCAAGGCGCAGTTCGGCGACACCGAGAAGTGGATCACCCTCAAGACCCACATCCCGATCCACCTGATGTACTTCACGCTGCGCGTCGACGACGACGGCACCATCCGCAGCTACGGCGACGTCTACGGCCACAACAAGAAGCTGATCGAGCTGCTCAACGCCTGACGATTCGGCACAAAAAACTCGTTCCCGGCACCTCCGCACCAAGGCATTGGTACGTTCGCTTTTCCCCCGTGTTTACCTGGGCTTAAGAACTCAGCCTTGGTTCAGCCGCGTTTTTTGCCTAGAAATTGCGCTGTACTGGACGGGATGGGCCCGGGAAACGGGCCGTAACGGAGTGTTAGCGTTAACGGACTCTTGCGGGTCTGCCGCTACGCTCGACGCCGGTCGCAGCGCAATGGGTCGTCCGGGGTAATTGGGGAACGCAGCTCGAATCTGGCTGAAGTGGAGCCTGCGCGCCGCCGCCATGGCCGTGGCTGCCCTGCTGCTGGCCGCGCACAGCGCCGCCCCGGTCAACGCCGGTTCCGAAGACCGGACGCTCTGGCTCTACCATACCCATACGCACGAAACGGCGAAGTTCACCTTCTGGCACAACGGCCAGTACGACCAGAAGGTGCTCGACCAGATGAACGTTTTCCTCGCCGACTGGCGCACGCACGAGCCGACCCACATGGACCCGCACCTGTTCGACCTCCTGTGGGAGGTTTACCAGGACGTGCACGCCACCCAGCCGTACAACATCGTTTCCGCCTACCGTTCGCCCGAGACGAACGCCTATCTGCGCTCGCGCTCGGCCGATTCGGGCGTTGCCGAGCACTCCCAGCACATGCTCGGCCACGCCATGGACGTCTTCATTCCCGGCGTGTCTTTGTCCGACCTGCGCGCCGCAGCGATGCGCCACCAGGTCGGCGGCGTCGGTTACTATCCCACCTCGGGCAGCCCCTTCGTCCATATGGACACCGGCGGCGTCCGCGCCTGGCCGCGCATGACCCGCGCCCAGCTCGAGCGTGTCTTCCCCGATGGCAAGACGCTGCATCTGCCGGTCGATGGCGTGCCCCTCTCCGACACCGGCCGGAAGTACGCCATGGCCCAGTGGACCCAGTGCCACATGGTTCCCTGCAACGGCGTCATCACCGAGCCGGCCGTCCAGGACGAAGGCGAAGTGCGCGTCGCCACCAGCGATCCTGCGCAGCGCAGTGTCTCCACCATCTCCATCGTCGCGCCGACCCCGATGGCCCGTCCCGGCACGCTCGATACCGAAGCTGGCGACGAGCCGCCGACCGCAGTGGCCGCGATCGACCCCAACGCCGTCGTGCCGTTCAGCAAGACGCCGGCAATGCTGCTCGCGACCGGCGGCGCCCCGGCCGGCAACCCGGCGCTCGGCGCCATCAGCAGCACGATGGCCGCCCAGCCGGATACCAGTGTTCCGGCCGCGCGCGTGCTGATGACGCCGCAGGATCAGGTACTGACGGCCTATGCGCCCGAGCCGCCACCCGATCCCGGCGCCCAGCGCGCCCTGCAGATGATCATCGAGCGCGAAACCACCGCCTCGGCCGCGCCACAGCCGTCCACGCCGGCCACAAGGCCGCAGGCCGAGATCCGCACCGCCTCGCTGGGCGGCACCAATGGTCTCTCGCTGGCCAGGAACATCTTCGACATGACCTGGAACGCCGTGACCCAGGTGAACGGCCAGGGCGCCATCGCCAGCCTCGTCATGACGCCCGCCATCGATCCCCGGCCCGTCGTCGGCCTGCGCCAGCGCAAGGTGGAGCTGGTCGCCCCCGAGATCGACCACGTCAACGAGACGCTGGCGACCCCGGTGCCGATGACCGACATGCACTATGCCGACATGACCGAGCCCGAGGGCTACCTCGACAATTCCGCCGAGCTCGGCCCGATGGCCAACCGTCTCGGCCTCACCTCCGACATGGTCGCCCCGCCCCGCTACGACCGCTTCATCGTCCGCGCCCCGATGCTCACCGCCAGCCGCGGCTGACTCTATTTGTTGTACACTTTTATTGCCAGCCACCAAATTTTGGTGTACTTAAATCATGCACATCGCCTGGGACGAACCCAAGCGGCTGACCAATCTCCAGAAACACGAGCTCGACTTCCGTGATCTCACCGAGAGCTGGTTCGAGCAAGCCACGGTGAAGGCTGCCCGCGATGGTCGTCACAAGGCAATCGGCTCGCTCGATGGCCACATCGTCGCGGTGATCTTTCACGAGCTTGGTACGGAAGCCGTTTCCGTGATCTCAATGCGTCTCGCACGTCGAGATGAAAGGAGGCTGGTCGAATGCAGGAAACGAAGAAAAGGTGGCCGAGCTTCGAAACGTGGGACATTCAGGACCTCCCCGAATTCGACCAGCTCATGCAAAGTCGGTGGGAAGCCTATGATCGTGAGATGCGCGCCCTGATTGCCAAAGGTGGCGTCCATCAGGACAGCGACGGCTGGTGGGTGGACGACGCCAGCGGCGAACTGATCGGTCCCGATCCTGAGATCGAAAGGCCGCTCACCGACGAGGAACTGGCAAGCGCCAAGCCCTTCGCCGAAGTCTTCCCCGAGCTCGCCGCGTCCATCAAACGCTCCCGCGGCCGGCCGAAAGTGGAAAAGCCCAGGGCCGCCGTCACCCTGCGCCTCGATCCTGACACCGTCGCCGCGTTCGAGGCCTCCGGTCCGGACTGGCGCCGGCGCATGGCCGAAATCATCGAGCGAGCCAAGCCCTGACCCGGCTCTGCGGCAAAACTCCTCGATCCCTGCACGGCGCCTCGGTTGCATTGCTCCGCCGGCCCTTCTAAATCACTGCAAACACCGAGGAACGCCCATTTGAGCTCGTCCGAACGGCCGCTCACTCCGCTGCTCGATACCGTACATTCGCCGGCCGACGTCCGCGCGCTGGACCGCACGAAGTTGCGCCAGCTCGCCGACGAATTGCGGGCCGAGGTGATCGACGCGGTCTCGGTGACCGGCGGGCATCTGGGCGCCGGCCTCGGCGTCGTCGAGCTCACCGTCGCCCTCCACGCCGTTTTCGACACGCCCGACGACCGCTTGATCTGGGACGTCGGCCACCAGGCCTACCCGCACAAGGTGCTGACCGGCCGCCGCGACCGCATCCGCACGCTGCGCCAGAAGCACGGCCTCTCGGGCTTCACCCGCCGCGCCGAGAGCGAATACGATCCCTTCGGCGCCGGCCACTCCTCGACCTCGATCTCGGCCGGCCTCGGCATGGCCGTGGCATCGCAGATGCAGGGCAAGAAGCGCAACGTCATCGCCGTCATCGGCGACGGGGCCATGTCCGCCGGCATGGCCTACGAGGCCATGAACAACGCCGGCGCTGCCGATGCACGGCTGATCGTTATCCTCAACGACAACGACATGTCGATCGCGCCGCCCACCGGCGCCATGTCGGCCTATCTCGCACGGCTCGTCTCGAGCCCGGCCTATCGCGGCCTGCGCAATGTCGGCAAGCAGGTCGCGAGCCTGCTGCCGCCCTTCCTCAAGGACAAGGCGCGCCTCACCGAAGAGTTCGCGCGCGGCTGGTGGACCGGTGGAACGCTGTTCGAGGAACTCGGCTTCTATTACGTCGGCCCGATCGACGGCCACAACCTCGATCATCTTCTGCCGGTGCTGCAGAACATCCGCGACGCCGATACCGGCCCCATCCTCGTCCACGTCGTCACCAAGAAGGGCAAGGGCTACGAGCCGGCCGAGAGCAGCGCCGACAAATACCACGGGGTCAGCAGGTTCAATGTGGTCACCGGCGCCCAGGCCAAGGCGCCGTCCAACGCCCCGTCTTACACCGCCGTGTTCGCCGACAGCCTGATCGACGAAGCGCGCCGCGACGACCGCATCGTCGCTGTCACCGCCGCCATGCCCTCGGGCACCGGCCTCGACAAATTCGCCGAGATCTTCCCCTCCCGCTGCTTCGATGTCGGCATCGCCGAGCAGCACGCCGTAACCTTCGCCGCCGGCCTCGCGTCCGAAGGCATGCGGCCCTTCGCGGCGATCTACTCGACCTTCCTGCAGCGCGCCTACGACCAGGTGATCCACGACGTCGCCGTACAGAACCTGCCGGTGCGCTTCGCGATCGACCGCGCCGGCTATGTCGGCGCCGACGGCCCCACCCACGCCGGCAACTACGATTCCGCCTATCTGGGGGCCATCCCCAACATGGTGCTGATGGCCGCGGCCGACGAGGCCGAGTTGCGTCACATGGTGGCCACCGCTGCCGCCCACGACGCCGGCCCCATTGCCTTCCGCTATCCGCGCGGCGACGGCCTCGGCGTCGAGCTGCCGGAACATGGTTCTATCCTGCCCATCGGCAAGGGCCGCATCGTGCGCCAGGGCGCCGGCGTCGCGCTTTTGAGCTTCGGCACCCGCCTTGGCGAAGCGCTGGCCGCGGCCGAAAAGCTCGCCGCCTACGGCCTCACCCCCACCATCGCCGATGCACGGTTCCTGAAGCCGCTCGACGAGGAGCTCGTGGCCAGGCTGGCGCAGGACCACGACGTGCTGATCACGCTCGAGGAGTCCGGGATCGGTGGCTTTGGCAGCCATGTCGCGACCTTCCTCGCGCAAAACGGCCTCCTCGACGGCAAGCTGAAGTTCCGTCCGCTGATGATCCCCGACAGCTTCACCGAGCAGGCGAGCCAGGCCGATATGTACGCCGCCGCCGGCCTCGACCGCGCCGGCATCGTCGCGACTGTGCTGGGCACGCTCGGCATCGCCGAGCCGCGCCTCGTCACCGGCGCCGACCAGCTGCGTTGAGGGCGACGCCATGAAGATCGCGATGATCGGCGCCGGCTATGTCGGCCTCGTCACCGGCGCCTGCCTCGCCGATTTCGGCCACGAGGTGGCCTGCGTCGACAACAATCCCGACCGCGTCGCCGCGCTCGGCCGCGGTGAAATCCCAATCTACGAGCCTGGCCTCGACGTGCTGGTGAAAGCCAACGAGGCTGCCGGTCGCCTGCGCTTCACCGGCAGCCTCGCCGATGCCGTGCGCGGCGCGGAAGCCGTGTTCATCGCCGTCGGCACGCCCTCGCGTCGCGGCGACGGCCATGCCGACCTCACCTACGTCTACGCCGCTGCCCGGGAGCTCGCGCCGCTCCTCACCCGCTATACCGTGGTCATCGACAAATCGACGGTCCCCGTCGGCACCGGCGACGAAGTCGAACGGCTGATCCGCGAAGCCAATCCGAAGGCGGATTTCGCCGTTGTCTCCAATCCCGAGTTCCTGCGCGAAGGCGCCGCCATCGAGGACTTCACCCATCCCGACCGGGTCGTCATCGGCACTGAAGACGCCCGTGCCCGCGCGGTGATGGCCGAGATCTACCGGCCGCTCGCGCTCAACCAGGCGCCGCTGATGTTCACCTCGCGCCGCTCCGCCGAACTCATCAAATACGCGGCCAACGCCTTCCTCGCGATGAAGATCACCTTCATCAACGAGATCGCGGACCTTGCCGAAGTCGCCGGTGCCAACGTGCAGGAAGTGGCGCGCGGCATCGGCGCCGACAATCGTATCGGCGGCAAGTTCCTGCATGCCGGTCCCGGCTACGGTGGCTCCTGCTTCCCCAAGGACACCGAGGCCCTGGTGCGCACCGCCCAGCAGCTCGGCCGCCCGGTCCGCCTGATCGAGACCACCACCGCGATCAACACCGCTCGCCACAATGTCATGGTCGAAAAGATCGTCGACGCGCTCGGCGGCGGCGTTTCCGGCAAACGCATCGCCGTGCTCGGCCTCACCTTCAAGCCCAACACCGACGACATGCGCGAGGCGCCGTCGCTCCGCATCATCGAGGATCTGAAGTCGCGCGGCGCACGGCTGACCGCCTACGATCCCGAAGGCATGGAGGCCGCGCGAACCATGCTCTCCGGCATCGCCTTCGGCAGCGGGCCCTACGATATCGCCACCGATGCCGACGCCATCGTGCTCGTGACCGAGTGGACCGCCTTCCGCTCGCTCGACCTCGCCCGCCTCAAGTCCGCCATGCGCACGCCGCTCTTCATCGACCTGCGCAACGTCTACCGCCGCCACGAGATGGAGCGTGCCGGCTTCCGCTATCGCAGCGTCGGCCGCCCGGACGAAGACATCTCCTAGCAGCGCCCGACCTCCACAAAATCTCGCGGGTGAATGCAACTGAGCCTGCGACATCGGCGCACAACTGTTTTAGGACTACTGCCACAATTGTTTTGAACAGCAGGAGCATAACCCTGCCTCCCGCGTCTTCCGTCGGCGGCTCGCGTCGCCCACCGTCCATGTCCGATCTTGCCCTTTCCGTGTCCGCCCGCCCGGTCTCCTGGCTCAGTGCCGCCGTGGCCCAGACCGGCCGCTTCCGCGGCAGTTTCCTGCTCGTCCTGGCGGCGCTGACGGGCGTTCTCGCCGCCCTCGTCGTTGCCTTCGTCGGCTGGGCGACGCAGGCGCTGCACAAGGTGCTGTTCCATCTTCCCGCCGCCGAGCGCCTGAGCGCGCAGTTTGCCCTCGCCTCCCCTTGGCTCGCGCTCGTGCCCCTGGTGGGCGGCGCGCTCCTCGCCATCACGGTGGTGCTGGCCCGCCGCTTTCGCACCCGCCCGCCCGTCGATCCGATCGAGGCCAATGCCATTCACGGCGGCCGCATGTCCTTTCGCGAAAGCATCATCGTCACGCTGCAGACCCTGATCTCGTCGAGCTTCGGTGCCTCGGTCGGGCTCGAGGCCGGCTACACCCAGCTCAGCTCCGCTCTCGCCTCGCACATCGGCTTCCGGCTCAATCTGCGCCGCAACGAAGTCCGGACCCTCGTCGGCTGCGGCGCCGCCGCCGCCATTGCCGCCGCCTTCAACGCCCCCTTCACCGGCGCCTTCTACGGCTTCGAGCTGATCATCGGCGTCTACTCGGTCAACCTGCTCGCGCCGCTGATCACCGCCTCGCTGGTCGCAACCTTCCTCGCCCGCGTCCTTGGCGCCGTGCAGACCCCGATCCTTTTGAGCCAGTTCACCCCGATCACCGCCGACGAGGCGCTGCCCTTCATCGCCCTCGGTGTCCTGTCGAGCGGTGTCGCCGTCGCCGCCATGTTGTCGGTGGCTCGCATCGAGGCCGTGTTGTCCTCGATCCGGCTGCCCGCGCCCTATCGTCCGATCCTGGGTGGCCTGATCATGGGTGGTTTCGCCCTGGTCACGCCGCAGGTCCTGTCGACCGGCCACGGCGCGCTCGAAATCCAGCTGACCAGCAAGATCGCGCTGCTCTCGATCGGCCTGCTCTTCGTGCTGAAATTCCTCGCGGCCGCGGTATCGCTCGGCACCGGCTTTCGCGGCGGCCTGTTCTTTTCCTCGCTGCTGATGGGCGCCCTGCTCGGCAAGGTCTACGCCGGCGTCCTCGATCTGAGTGGCATCGCCCACATCGACACCACCCTCGCCGCGGCCGTTGGCATGGCCTCGCTCGCCAGCGGCATCATCGGCGGCCCGCTGACCATGAGCTTCCTCGTGCTCGAGACCACCGGCAACATCGACATCAGCGCCGCCGTGCTGGTCGCCGCCGCGCTCTCGTCGTTCCTCGTGCGCGAGCTGTTCGGCTACTCCTTCTCCACCTGGCGCCTGCATCTGCGCGGCGAGAGCATTCGCTCCGCCCACGATGTCGGCCGCGTCCGCAACCTGACGGTGCAGTCGATGATGCGCATCGACGTGCGCACCGTCTCCGACCGCATGAGCCTGGGCGAGTTCCGCGTCGCCTACCCGCTCGGTTCCGCCAACCGCATCGTCGCCGTCGACCGCGCCGGCCGCTACACCGGCCTGCTGCTCGTCGCCGATGCCTACCAGCCGCATATCGAGGAGCAGTCGCCCGATGGCTCCATCGAGCCGCTGCTGCGCTACCGCGACCGCTTCCTGCTGCCCGGCCTCAACGTCGCCGACGCCGCCAAGGTCTTCGAGCGCGCCGAGAGCGAGGAGCTCGCCGTCCTCGACAACCTCGGCAACCGCAACGTCGTCGGCCTGCTCACCGAAAAGCACCTGCTCCGCCGCTACGCCGAGGAGCTCGACAAAGGCCTCAAGGATCTGACCGGCTGAGCGGCCGGCCGAGGCGTCCCTGTGGACGCCTGCCCGCAGTCGGTCTATGCACGAGCCATGCCCGACAACGTCGTCAAGTTCGATCCTCGCCGCCGCCGGAAGCCGGAAGCGCCCGCTGCCCCGCAGCAACCGTCGCTCGCCGTGGCGATCGTGGTCGGGATCATTGCCGTCGCGCTGGTGGCGGCGATCGTCTGGTGGTTCAACCGCTGACGCGCGGAGCCTTGTCCGCGCCGCCGCATTGTCCCGCTGAGGAGGTGCGCATGACCAAGTTCTCCGTCGGTGATCATGTCAGCTGGAACTCGGAAGCCGGCCGCGTCAGCGGCACGATCATCAAGGTCCACCACAGCGATTTCGACTACAAGGGCCACCGCCATCGCGCCTCACCCGAGGCGCCGCAATACGAGATCCGGAGCGACAAGACCGACCACGTCGCCGCGCACAAGGAAACCGCGCTGACCCGGCTCGACTGATGGTCGCCCGGTTCACCACCATCGGGCACTCCACCCGCAGCCTCGCCGAGTTCACCGGCATGCTGCGCGAAGCCGAGGTCGGGTTGCTCGTCGACGTCCGCGCCTTCCCGCGCTCGCGCACCAACCCAGCCTTCAACATCGACACGCTGCCCGTCGATCTCGCGACGCTCCAGATCGGCTACCGCCATCTGCGCGACCTCGGCGGTCGCCGGCCGCTCCAGCCCGACGTCGATCCCGCGACCAACGCCCTCTGGCGCGTGCAGAGCTTCCACAACTACGCCGACTACGCCCTCGGCGCCCAGTTCGCCGCCGCCTTCGCCGAATTACTCGCGCTCGGGCAGCACGCCCGGCTCGCCCTGATGTGCTCCGAGGCCGTGTGGTGGCGCTGCCACCGCCGCATCATCGCCGACTACCTGCTGCTCGACGGCCACCCCGTCGACCACCTCATGGCGCCCGGCCAGATCGAGCCCGCGATACCCACGCCCGGTGCCCGCCGGACCCCGGAGGGCAACGTCGTCTATCCCATACCCTGACGGCTCACCGCGCGGCCGTATCGAGCCAGATCGTCACCGGCCCGTCATTGACCAGCGCCACCTGCATGTCGGCGCCGAACACGCCGTTGCCGACCGCCACGCCGTGCCCCGCGACCGCCGCAGAGAACTGCTCGTAGAGCCGCCTGCCATCCTCCGGCGCCGCCGCGCGCGAAAATCCTGGCCGATTGCCCCTGGTCTCCGCCGCCAGCGTGAACTGGCTGACGATCAGCGCCGCGCCGCCCACCTCGAGCAGCGAGCGGTTCATCCGTCCCTCGTCGTCTTCGAAGATCCTCAGGTTGACCACCTTGCGCGCCAGCCAGTCCGCCTCGGCCCCCGTATCCCCCTGCATCGCGCAGACCAGCACCAGGAACCCGGCCCCGATCTCGCCCGCGACATCCCCCGCCACTGTCACCGACGCCGAAGATACCCGCTGGATCAGCGCCCGCATTTGGAGACTCCCACTGCCGAAACCGTACGCCGTCACTAGCCCGGCGCAGGGCCGCGGGTATAGCTTTGTGCATCTTCGTTGCGACCACCCCGCCTCCATTCCGCGCTGCCGGCCACATCCCGGCCATCCTGCAAACGCTCCCATGACCATCGCCGCCACCGCCAGGGACGTCACCTCCGTCAAGGGGCTGTTGCTCGGTGTCATCTGCTACTCGCTGTTCGCCTTCCACGATGCCCTGGTGAAGTCGGTCATCACAGAGTTGCCGGTCGTCCAGATCCTCTTCATCCGCAGCTTCGTCATCGTGCTCGGCTGCCTCGCCGTCGGCCGCCGGCAGTTGCTTGTCGATCTGCGCCAATCCTCGGGCAAGCATCTGATCATGCTGCGCGCTGTCCTGACGCTGGGCGCCTGGTGCATGTACTACTCGACCGGACGCTATCTGCAG
>Ga0134125_10005325_pt1 | contig 14627 bp, 14 predicted proteins | sample KB31751_FD_96464 | JGI IMG/M metagenome (GOLD analysis project Ga0134125, IMG submission 96464) | Terrestrial soil microbial communities with excess Nitrogen fertilizer from Kellogg Biological Station, Michigan, USA - KB3-175-1 | ecosystem: Environmental > Terrestrial > Soil > Unclassified ... | reverse complement strand
CTCATCTAACAACAGATGGACAAAAACCATACATGCTCTATTCAAATTTTGGAGGAACGGGAAAATTAAGACAAAATGTAGCTGTTATTGGTGATTATTATTACTATAACAAATGTATCAATGAAGAAATAGTTTGTAAAAAAATCGATCCTTATAGAACAATAAGTTTACTTGAAGACATTATGATGTATAATGATGCTCATGCTGAATGGCATCATACATATAATATACTAGATAAATATTCCACAAATGTCAGCTTGGGAATAGCATACAATGATTATTTCTTTACCATTGTTCAAAACTTTGAAAACAATTACATATCCTTTTCAAAGCCCATATTAATGGATAATTTAACAAAACATATTGAAATATCTGGCAAATTATTAAACAACACCAAGTTTCACAACATAGAAGTTTATTATGATAGCTTGCCTACTAACTCCTTTTATCGAAAATATAAGGACCCCAATGTATATCAGCCAGGCAAGCTTGTTGGTGCAGTAAAAGGAGCAACAAATATTGGATTTGCAATTAGTAGTAATGATAAAAATAATATATTAATAGAAAATAAACAGAATAACAAATCACAATCGACTTTTTCTAATATTACAATGATAAATCCCACTGTAGAAAAATATTCTAAAAGTGATAATACGTTTGATTTAGAATTTGATCTATCTCCATTAATAAAAGAATATGGAAAAGGCATATACACAATTATGATAATCTTGGAAGATCAAAAACAAAATATATTTCCAGGAGGAGAACGATCTATATTTTATAATTGATATGATTATCAAATTAGAGTATCTGAATATATCGTCGTTATCGTTGTATCGTAGTTCTTAATGTGGCTTTGATATTCTAATCAATTAATCTACGACGATACTACGATATTATTATTCTCTTTTATTTGATTTGCGTAACACAAAGAAATCCCTTTCTAACAAATACAATCAATTTTTGTTGTTATTTTTTCTTTTTGTTATAAATTCTCAATAACTCTATACCAACGCAAATTCATAGCATATATAGACGGTTCTAATTAATCAAAGACAAACATAACAATGCAGACAATAATTTCAGTAATAGGTGGAATATTCTGGATTCTTACTTATGTATTCATAATATCAAAAGGGTTTAAAGATAAAACTTTTGGCATGCCTCTAATCGCATTATGTGCTAATATATCTTGGGAGTTTATCTTTTCATTTGTTTTTCCTTATGGGCCGCCTCAATCATACATAAATTAGCTATGGTTTGGTCTAGATACAATAGTAGTTGCTCAATTCCTAAAGTATGGTAAAAATGAATTCTTAAGATGGAGGCCATCTTCAAAATTACATGAATTATTTATTGTTTTACTTACTTCCGAATTTAGTATAATTTTAGTTGGCAGTATTATCATAGGAGATTTTAGAGGAATATACTCTGCTTTTGGCCAAAATCTTGTAATGTCGATACTATTTATAATAATGCTCTTTAAACGAAATAGTTTAAGAGGTCAATCCATTTATATCGCGGTATTTAAAATGTTGGGAACAGGTTTAGTAAGCTTGCACTTTTATTTATATGAACCCATCACTTCAAGTTCTTTTATTTTGCCTTCTTTGTATGTGTCGATTTTCATTTTTGATATAGTATACATATATCTGATTGCAAGATTTTATAAAAGAAATAAAATGCCGCTACTTATATTTGATTTTCTTGTTTCTATCTCTTTTTGATAGATAACTACCTCTTTAGAATTGTCATCTTTATGGACATCTTCTCTTTTTAATTATACTTTAACAATTCTAATGCCCGGTATATACTAATAATTAACTATATGCAATAGATATTCGATATTTAATAATTGTCACATATTTTTCAAATAAGAGAATATGAAGAAGGCGATTCTGAAAAAGTCTTTCATTTTCTCTATGATATACTTGTAAATGAATTTAATATTTCACTTGATTTTAATAATTTAGATTCTGATTTACTGGATATAAGAAATCATTATAATAAAGACGATGGTGAATGTTTTTGGATTGTTGAACTCAAGAATAATTCTCAAATAATAGGAACAGTTGCATTAAGAAAGTTAAAAGAATCCAAATTTTCAGATACTAGTGATTTTGCCGAATTAAAGAGAATGTTTTTATCAAAAGAATATAGAGGACAAGGAATAGGCCAGCAAATGCTTGAAACAGCATTGAATTTTGCAAAAAAAGTAGGCTACTCTAAAGTTTTCCTATATAGTTCAAAGGATCTAACAGACTCTAGAAAATTGTATCTAAAAAATGGTTTTGGGGATATTCAACCTTATAATAATGATAATAGAGCAGATGTATTTATGATAAAGAATCTATAGATTGATACCTGCTGTAATCTATTCAATATTCTAATAGGTGATGATGGCGTATTCCATGTCTACTCAAGTCAATTCAAAAAGTCGTTTATCTCTTCTTTTGAGTTTTGAAAATCCTTTTATTCACTTTTAGATATATTAGTTAATACCCAATCCAGATTCCAAAATTGTCTCTAGGAAAGGAAATTTGACAAACCCTTCCTTGATAGGTGTCTGCCATAAATCAGACTTTCTCTATATTGAAATGAGAGATTCTCTCTAGTCTTAGTTGACATCTATAAACAGAAAAAAGAATATAAAAAAAGGAAAGTGAGAAACAAACTGCTAATAATAATTATTTTTTATTAGTATATCCATGACTTTGTAGAAAGTAATCTGTCATTCAACTCTACGTGCGTCATTTTCGTTATAATACAAAATCCTCTTCTTAATACATAAAATAAATGAAGACAGTAACCCGCGGTTTTGTAAGGAGAAAGAGGAGTAGGAGACAATAGAATCACAAGTCTTTGAGGTTATTAGATCTTGAATACTAGTCACCAATAACTTTTCATATGACAGGAATACAGCCAACATTAGATTGACAGCAGTCATTTGTTCTAGCAAATCAACGGGCGACTGATATGCATTTAGAAGGCAATTCTAATGCCATAAAAACAGATCAAAAGATAAAGATGATAAATGGGGCAGAGAACGCCATGATTTTTTACATTTCCCATGCTCACTTGATAAAAAAGAGGATGCAAGTATGCTATGATCACAATATGCCCATGAGGCTTATCAAGACCGCCCCTATTTGGAGCACAAATCTGGAATTAGACAAAAAGGGAATCAAGGTAAGATTTCTAACTGACATAAGAAATGAAAACCTCGAATATTGTAAGAAGATACTACAAGAGATAAAGCATGTAGAAATGCGCCACATGGAAGGAGTTAGGGGCAATTTTACTATTCATGATGGTAAGGAGATGTTCTTACCATTTTTTGTAGACAGACCAGGAGAACTACTAAATGAGATGCTTTATAGTTCACAAAAACAGATGGTCGATGTTTATGTGTTTATGTTCGACAAATTATGGAATCAGGCGACGCCCATCTCCTATCCGAATAAGAGAGTTAGAGACAGGAATACAGCAAGAGGTTCTTCATATTATCAAGGATCCAATAGAGATAATTGAAAGAGAAAACAAGATAGTAGAATCTGCCAAAAAAGAGATACTAATACTATTGCATACAGCAAATGCAATGCTTCGACAAGCAAAGGATGGAGTCATAGATTTAATTGTTGAAAATGCAATCAAATACAAAACACAAGTTAAAATTCTAGTCCCTATAGAGAATAAAATTAAAGATATACTTCAAAGATTGGAGCAAATCAGTGGAATCCAGATACAAAATATTGAACAATCTATGCAAACAAGAGTTACCATTCTAATAGTGGATAAGACATATTCACTTGTAATAGAGCTAAAGGATGATACAAAACAATCATCTAACAAAGCCATAGGACTAGGAGCATATTCAAACAGCAAGTCAACTGTGCTATCTTATGTTTCAATATTTGAGATCTTATGGAAATATATCCAATTGCGAGAAGTACTGTTAATTCAGAATATAGCGCAAAAAGAGTTTATCAATATAGCAGCTCATGAGCTGAGAACTCCGATACAACCTATTTTAGGATTATCAGAGATTTTAGGTCCCATATCGGGTAAAAAAAATAAAGAATACATTGATGTTATAATTAGAAATGCAAAAAGACTTAAACGTTTAAGTGAAGATATACTTGATACTACAAGAATTGAAGCAAAAACACTGAATCTCAAAAAGCAGAGCTTTAGTTTTATCAAGACGATAGAGGATATAGTTAATGATTATTTATCTTCTTCTTCTTCTTCTTCTGCTGAAATAAGCAAATATAACAAATCCAATGTAACTATTTCATTTTCTGCTTCAGAGGACCTCAAGTCCATCGATCTGCTTGCAGACCCAGATAGAATCAAGCAAGTATTATCTAACTTGGTAAACAATTCCCTCAAATTCACAAAAAATGGAATAATAACTATAACACCAGAGATAGATAAAAAATGTTACAATCATAAAGTGATTCATCAAATCCTAGTGAGAGTAAAGGATACAGGAATAGGTATAGATTTGGATATATTACCACGGTTATTTTCAAAGTTTGTTACTAAATCAAATGAAGGTGATGGTAGTGGTGGAACTGGTCTTGGACTATACATATGCAAGGGAATAATAGAAGCTCATGGTGGTAGAATATGGGCTAAGAACAACGATGATGGAAAAGGCGCAACATTTTCTTTCAGTCTTCCATTATCAGGCAATCCACATGATCTATCGACTTAGGAAGTAGATAAATAAAGATATAAAAATATTTTATTGATTTAAATGATGATATTCTTAAATAAATTCGGAAAATAGCATTGTTATCGAAGTATCGTAGTTCTTTTAAATATGGTGTATAATTAGCTATAGAAATCTACGACGATACTACGGGTACTACGATATTTTTCAAAACTTTTCCTCAAAATGAAATATTAAGAGGATTAAGAGTTAGTTAAAACAACCAATAACACTGCCAATGTAATAGAAAACCTATCTTTTCTTCTAACAAATTACCATTAATCAAATTTATTCAAAGATATATTGATTTTTCTAAATTTCAATACAATGTTCATCGAAGCCTGGAATAACCTCCTTTTACTAAAGCAAGCCGAATTGCGTCGAAAATAGCCAATTTCGATGCAACTAATGCAACTGTGGAACTAATTGATCATAAGAAGACAAATAAATACTACCATTGAGAAAAATCGCATTTGTTTGAATGTTATAGTTGTGATAAATTTTTTGATTCAGAGAATGAGCAAGAGTATCTAAAACATGTAATTTTATTGTTAGTGCTAACATGACACATATCTATAATAAATTTAGATAAAAGATAATACAAACAGGAAATATGAATTGGATTAACATTCCATTAATAAATACAAAATAAGAATTATTGTCTTGATTAACAGAGAAAACAGCCTATGTAACAATTATAAACATTATTTAATAATGGTGTTGGTGTCAGATAAAAGTAAAATTTTAAAACAATTAAACATTTCTGATAATGAACTTTTATACGGATTCCTTCCATTAAAATTTTTGTATGAACATATTGAAATGCTTATATCATTTTTAAATTGTAAAAGCTTGTCAGAAAGGAAAAAGCATATTTTAGTTTTTGATATAATAATAAAATATTGTCAATTGATGGAATCTTTTGCAGCTTTTATAAATATATTTGCAGATTCAAATAAACAATCTTTGAATACGTCTACTACATTAAAAAATTTGAGTGAATACCGTCTTGAAAATATTAAGAATGATTTCTAACCATTATTGAGTAAGGAAATTACTGAAAAAACAAAGTTAAAATTTCATGAAAAGATTAAGTATTCTTTTTGTTTAGATAAGGCGACAAATATATTGGACGTGGATGAAAGTATTAACAAAATCTTGAATTATTGATTGGTTTTTTTTTCAATATATTATTTATATGTAAAAGATTATAATGCATATAAACACGGACATAGAATATTTTACCTTGATAATAAAGTTTCTAATAAAGGGACCGGAGTTATATATATAGAAAAAGGCACATCTACAAGTAATCCAGTTATTAAAGCAATGCCCGTAGATGAAGATATTATAAAAGTAATATGGGGGATCTTAACTAAAGACTTTATACCTCTTTATGATTTATTTAGTAAAAATAATTTTGCATTATATAAAAAGAGATTATCAGACATAAATTCATATAATTCATAACAACAAATAATATAATTAAAACATAAGATAAGAATTTATAGTAAGGTAACAAATTATTTAAAAAATAAAAAGCTAAATCCTTGATATCATATTATTAGATAGTGGCAAGAAATAAAGGAGATAAAGACTATACAAAATCAGAAAAACAACTATTAGTATCTTTAATTAATGACTATTCTCTATTTGGAGCAACAGATAGTGAAAATATTCAAATGCTTTCCCAAAAAATTGGCAGGAAAATATCAGAAACTCTTTTCTATCTCTTAAAGAAAGAAGATATGAAGAAAAGAGGAGATGCAGATCAATGACTTGATACCTATGCCAAATATCAATATATAGAGTTTTTTAGAAAAAGGATTGAAGATCTTGAATTTGTACAAAAGACATTGATGCAAGCGTTAGTCGAGGAAAAAGATCAGATGAAAAATAAATACTTGATGAATCAGTTATCCAAAACAATAGCAGAAAATACAAAGGTATTAGGTTCTTTTGGTCTGGCGCCTCCAATTCTATCTAAAATGCAAAGTGCGATAACGGATAACTATAATAATTCTCAGAGAAACAATACCATTTAGCATAAATAAGACGACATTAAGTAATTAAATTTATACACTTATTATCATCCAATTGATCATTAACAAAACATCCTTTGAAAAGATCTATAGAAATGAAGAAGATATAAAGACAAAGGAAAGGATGTTACTTGTTTTAAATGTAGTATATAATAATATTATTCCAGCACAAGCAGCCAGAGATTTACATCGAAGTAGAACTTGGGCTTCTGACTGGTTAAAAAGATATAGTGAGGAAGGCTTGGAAGGACTAAGGAATAGAACAAAAAGCGGTAGGCCCACAGAAATCCCAGAAAATATCAGTTACCAGATTAAGAAAGAACTAAAAGAAAGCAACCAAGGCTGGACCACAAAGCAAGTAGAGGAGTTAATCGTAAAGAAAAGCGGCATCAAATATCATTATACTCATATATACCGTGTACTTCGAAAATGGGGTTTTAAGCAAAAAGTACCAAGAAAGATTCATGTTAATACTGCATCCAAAGAAGAGAAAAAGGCTTTCAAAAAAAGGCCATGGAAATACTTGTGGGTAAACACATCCAGCAGCAGCAGCAGCAGCAGCAGCAGCAAGAAAACGAGTTTACCATAATATCACTGGATGAATCATTCTTCTTTTATGATTCTCTTGTAAGACGAGTTTGGATTGATGAGAGCAAAAGACCAGTAGTTAGAGTAACAGGCTCACATAAACAGTCATGTATTTTTGGTGCTATAAATATAGAAGGAAATCATCAGCTATTCAGACAGTATAATAAATTCAATGGTGAGACATTCCTCAACTTTCTAAAGAAAATACATGCCAAATTTCCAAGGTGTTATTTGTTTATGGATAAAGCATCATCACCTCATTATAAATCAAAGAAGGTTAGACAATACTTTGAAGAAAACAAGATACTCTAATCCCTTTCTATCTTCCTACTGCATCACCAGAATTTATGGTTATGGAAGAGGTATGGAATATAGCCAAAAGAGATCTACTTGTACTAAAATACTATTCATCGTTTGCAGAATTGAAGGATAAGATATCTGAATATTTTAGAACAAAAAGATTTGGTCTGGATATGAGGAACTATCTGTTAAGAGATGTTTGGTAACTTATGCTAAATGGTAAAGTCTGATAATGAGATAGAAAGAATAAAGAATCTTGCAAACCAAGACTATGAAATAGGATTCCGCCTTAAATTGGATAATGAAGACTCGCCTATAGAATATGAAGAATCCCAAAGAATATTTTGATATATTATTAATATAAAAATCCTAATATCCGTAAAACAAAACAAAACCTATTTCTTACGGCAAATAATTTCTAATTTGCTATCTGATCTATCTGATCTATCTGATCCTAAAAAAACAAAATCAATATGAATATTATAGATGTTGGTAATAATTGAACAATGGGTAGATCATATAGATAATATGTATCAGATAGCAATGAATATTGTGTAGTAATAATAGTGTCAATATTTTTCTAATCTAATGCAAATTAATTACCAGTCTAAAGTAATAATTATCATTTGCGGTTATATATTGAAGAAAAATCAAGGAAAGAGATGAGAAATTTAAATTATAGGTAACTAAGGGAGTGAGATTCTTTTCAGCAACATTAGAGAAAAGGATTTTTAATACTATGCCAATTAATAAAAGTATGCTAAACAATCGGGTAGTTTTATAGTGACTTTACAATAAAAAACCACTACGCTAGACATATAACTTGGCTATGAAATAATCAATTTTAATTATCCAATTTATCGAACTTGTACAAATTGGCGTAATTGTCAGATAAAAGTTATAAAGAGTAAATTTTGATAATAAAAAAGAGCCAATGGTGAATAATGACAAATAAAAACAATCTTTCTGGTTTATATTTTAAAATTCAACAATCTCTTATAGATGTGTGGCTTCTTTTAACAAATCTTGACAATGCTTTAGAAGTATTTCTTAAAGAAAGACCGTCGAAATATAGATGTAAAGCATATGCGATATCCTCAAGTTTTGTTCTATTTCTCTTCTGATATTTCATAAATTATAGATACGGAAGAAGTGTATAGCTTTTCGCTTAACTTTATAGAGCCTGTAATACAATTAATTCTCGAATTCAAATGTATTTTGATAATATAGAATATTTTGCTATTTAATGTCTTTGAAATTAGTAAATAAAGTATCCGAAAATTCTGTTCTATTAACTGTTGCTTTGTAGTAACCATTACCAGGTGCATGCGAAGCTTGAACTAATATTGATAAGATTGTCGATAAACACAATGTTTTTAAAGCTACAATAAAATAAGTATAAGCAATTATATTTAATTGATTTTTCATGACGACTAATCCGTATATGTATTGGAATTAACATGCATTTCCTTTATTATCATTAGCTGTACAATGGAAATAAGACTTTTGTTGTCTTTCTAAAAGTGAAGCCCTTTTGATATTAAATTTGCTACTTATTGTTTCTTTTAATACCATCATAAACAATAATGGATTAAATAGCGTCATAGGTGATTTTATCATATTCATTACCTCCAAAAATGCTTTTGTTGCGATGATACTATTTGGAGCCAATAGGATTATCTTGTTTGAGTATTTCTGAATTTGACGGTTAAACCAACTCATCTTTTGCATGCTTTCTTTACCATCTTTCATTCTTACTTGTATTGTAGTTGACCATTGCAAATCCTCTCCTGTTCCAAGGAGCCACGGTATTGAGTTGACTTTGGCAATTTGTTTTTGGAATTTCTTTTCAAATCCTGCTTTTAGAATTTCATTTCTTTTTTGTTTTTTTAACATTCGATCTAATACTTTGGACTGTAGTGCTGCGACAGTAATTCCCTGTGCATAGATGGGATTAAAAGCGCAAACAGCATCGCCTAACACAATAAAATTCTCTGGAAATTTTCTAATTTTTTCATAGTGGTATCGTCTGCTTCCATTTTCCCTATATCCATATATGTTTGATACAGGAATTGCGTTTCTCACAGTTGTATAAAACTCCTTTTCTCCCAAATCATAAATAAAATTCAAAAATCCCTGCTCATCTGTTGGAGGATAGTTTTTACCTATTCCTAACAGTCCTAATTGCCATAGGTCATTCTCGATTGATATCATTACCGCCATACGAGGGTTATAAGGTGGATTGGTTAATATGGCTATAAATTTGGAATCAGCAATAGAAGGAGAAGCAAGAGAAAGTGATTGTCCTAAATGAGGTATCTGAATAAGTCTTGTTGCATATCCTATGAAAGAGTTAACTTGGGTTGCTCTAGGCCTCTCAAAGCCTAGTCTTTCTAGCCAATCGGGAGTTTTGGATATTCTTCCGCTCGCATCGACAACTAGATCTGATTCAAGTATTTTGTTTTTGTTTCCATCTAACACTGCTTCTACTCCAATTATTTTTCTTTTTTCTCCATTAGAACTAACCAGCCCTGTTACTCTTGTATTTTCTAAAATTTGGATATTAGGATAATTTTCTGTAATCTCTTTTCTGATATTATACTCGAGTAGTTGTCTGCTGCATAGAATAGTGTTCATATCAGAATCAAAGATGGGAGTCCATCCAGTTGGTAATTTGTATTTTGTATCTGAAATTAGATTTATTTTATGAGCCCCTTGGGATAGTAGTTTTCCTTCGATATTAGGAAACAATTCAGTTATTATCTTTATACCTTTCATCAAAAATACGTGCAAATGATTTGCCTGGGGGGTGCCGTTTCTTGGTCCTTTTTCTTTAGGATATGTATCTTTTTCTAATACGTCAACATTTGAAAAATGATTTGAAAGTACTCTTGCTACAACTAAGCCGGCAATCCCTCCTCCAATCACAATGGCTTTATCTTTATAATTATGGTGTTGCATGCATTTAGTTGACAAAACCACTTAATTAACTTTATTCGACAAATTCATTAAATATTATTTTTACATGGAAACAGGGAAAGCATAAGATATTATCAAATTACTATCCAAACTTTCAATCACTTAGGAATATGATTTCTCAATATTATAGAACAAAGAGATTCAATTTGGATTCCAAAAAGTATCTACTAAGGTCTACGAATTAATGTTGTATAGTATAATTGAATATCTACGTTGAATGCTCCGGATGGCGCTATAAAGGATGACTGGAGAACATTCTATCCTTTAAATGTGGAAAATAAGAATTGGTTAAGGTATTATTCTAAATTCTTTTAATTTGTAAATCAAGTAATTCCTTCTAATACTATTCCTTGAAACTCAGATACTCCTACTCGGAGCTGTTTTATTTCCTTATACTCATCGGAATTCCTAAAATCAAGAGCATCTTTTCGTGAGGGCCATTCAAATACCACAGCACGCTCCCAAGGAAATGTTCCATCGACGACATCAGGTGAACCTTCTGCTATCATGCGTCCTCCTCTCTTATGTATTAAAGGTCCAACAGCTTCTAAATATTTTTTAAATTGTTCTGAATTAGTAACATTATAATAAACTATAAGATATGCAGACATGAATTAGGTATTTTGTCAACATATATTTCATATAAATGGTTTTTGCAACTAAGCGATTATTATCGTAAATAAAGTTAAAATAAATATGACTCATACTAAAAGTGATTGAACCCATTTACCTACCCCAATCAAACCCCCTTGGGCCCCTGATAAATTTGACTATATTTTCAGCTTGTATTATTTATAATGAATCTTGATGATATATCCTGAAGGGATAACTTAAGGAAATAGTCTGATTTATTCTGCTAGATTATTGATATATATATATCTGCTAGATGTTAAATAATATATAACAAGTTTATTCTAAAGTTAAACCAAATATGGTTATTGGAAGTTGAAGCTAATTAAGTGATATAAATTTTCAGAAAAAATTAAAATTTTTTAGGTTACGGTTATATGATAGGTAACATCGGTATAGAAATTAGTAGTTGCTGTATCTGTAAAGTCTGTTAATAGTCCTTTAAAATGAATTTCATGATTGCCTGCTGATAAAGGCTTTAGTATATTATAATATCCATATGAAATCGCCTGATCATCAGTTCCTGGTGGTATTCCTAATTTGTTTCCTGTAGAAGAAGTAAAATTAAAAAGTGGAGAAAAAACTTTGAATTGTTCCAAGTTTTGAATCGGTTTTCCATCAACTAATGCATCTACAGAAACATGGTCAAAATATTTACCATCAGATGCACATTTTTTTAATTCTTCTTCCGACTTTAACAATGGATTGGTTTTATAATCACAAACCGCATTAAAAATCGGGAACATTATTGCTTTTCCTGATGGTATTGTGCAGGTTCTATCTGCAGAACCGCCTCTTGTTCCAGCTAAAAACCAAAGCGGGCCAGATTGTTTTTGCATACAGTTTTTGCCATTTGGATCATCAAGAGGATTACTGTCTCCTGATATTGAGTATATCCATTGCCACCATTTAGCACTCCATTCACCGTAGCTTAATCCATAAGGTTTAGAATCAGGTGGATATACCTGTACTTGATTTTGAGCTATTGAATAGTTAATCGGTATAGAAAAAGATATTGTTATTAATGTCATAAGAAAGATAATATTTGAGAATAACCTTTTCAATATGAAATTAGATGCATTGACCTATCATAAATCTGTTCTCAAACTGACTTGCAATTATTATTAAAAAATGTTTTATATTTAGAAATAATTCTTAAAAGTCAAATAAATTAATATAAATTAATATAAATCAATTAGAATCTCCATTGAAGAAAATATCAAATATTGTGAATAATTCGGATACTAGAATCTGGAATGTAATCAATATCCTATTATTTATATTGTTAACAGATACAATAATATCAAAGATTTTTCATTTTATTAACAATCAATTAAGTTTCTTTTGGTGGATGACTTTGTATATTATTTTTTTCATTGTATTTAATATATTACAATATATTTTTATAATCTATGCAAAAAACAAGACTTTTGACTTAGGAATCAAATCAAAGTCATTACTTATTTTGAGATCAAATAAAATTGTCATCGTGATTCAAAGCATTTTGTCCATTTTCATTTTATTCAATATTTTGCAAATAATTGTTATTCAAGAATATGATACAATAATTATCAATTTTATCATATCAGCAAGTTTTGGTTTGGAAGTTTTTATGTTGTCTTTATTGACAAAGAGATTATTATTTTGGTTCAAATTAACCAATACCTACACTGTATTGTTATATGCATTATCATCAATATCTCTTGCAATAACTGGATTCTTTACATCACTATATATTAATTTATTATTTATCAATCTTCCTGATAAAGTATCCATAACACTATCAGGATATACCGCAACTATTACCGGTAATCCATATTACTCATTTTTTCAGTTCACGTTTTCTATTTCAAGCTATATCTCTTTTATTTTAATGTGGATTACTACAACTGTTCTCCTTTATCATCACTCTAAAAAAATTGGAAAAATAAGATATTGGTTGATTGTTGCCCTTCCTTTAATATTTTATTTTAGCCAATTTGTTATTGCAAATAGTCAAATATCGTCTTTGTTAATACGCCTGAATCCATTTTTGTCTGTTATTATTTTGAAAATCCTTTACTCCATGAGCTTACCGATCGGTGGTCTTTTTTTTGGAACTGCTTTTTGGATCATGGCTAGACATGTGGGTAAAGATAGCAAAATTGGAAGAAATTATCTTATGCTTTGTGCTTATGGAATTATTTTCATCTTTATAACAAACCAGATTGGTATATCCCAGCTAAATTTTCCGCCATTTGGAATATTTAATGCTGCATTTATAGGATTAGCGTCTTATATAATGTTTATCGGCTTCTACTCATCAGTTATATCTGCCTCAATAGACAAGAAAATATTAGATTCTATTCGTATATCTGCTTTTCAAAAGACAAAATTTTTAGACAGCATTGCTGAAGCTCATAGATCTCAGGAAATAATTAATGATGTATTAGCGATAGTAAATGAAGAAGAGGAAAAAATAGAAAATGATACTGGTATTGAATCATCACTATCAGAAGAAGAAACAAAGGCCTATCTAGAGGAAGTATTGCTTGAAATTAAAAATAGCAATAAAAATAAAATATAATAATCCAAAAAGCCATTAATCCTCAAATCATTCACTGGACTGACAGTGCAAGAGTTCGATGATATTAATGATAAAGAGATTACAAAAGGATATCTTGATTATGAGTTAAAGCGATTATCAAAAAGAAAAGAGAGAAAGCGAGATACTGGTGCAGGTAGACCTTTCAAACTGGATTTAAAAGATAGATTTCTAATGCTATTAATCTATTATCGTCTTTACATAACTTACGCGCTATCTGGTTATCTCTTTGATTTGGACCAAAGTAGCATCTTTAGTGATATGCAAAAGATTGAGAAACTGATAAGATAATGCATACCTGTCCCCCAAAAGATATACTCAATAACAAAGAGACTGAAAACACCTGAAGAAGTTGAACAATATTTTCCAGATCTTCTTGTTTTTACAGATTGCACAGATCAACAGACCTCAATTCCAAGACCCAATACCTACAAACAAAAAATATTTGAAGGTTTTAATCTAATTATTTTATTATGTAATTATCTAATTTTTAGTTTTAAATCTAGATCCTCTTATTTTTGGATCCATGATATAACTATTACTAAACCCCTTGGGCTCATGTATTACATGGAATCATGTACTTGATTTTCTTTTATTTAGTTGATAACTAAAATACAAATTAAGTAAGTTTGCAAATAACATTGCCAACAAAACTTTCCACAATAGTTAGCAAAATAAAACTATTACCAAATGAAGAAAATTCAAAACTTGTTCTTATCTTCCATGATGAAAGAAATGGTCAATAAAACAACAATTTTAAATATAATTTATAAAATGCATAAAGATT
>Ga0134125_10005324_pt1 | contig 14632 bp, 16 predicted proteins | sample KB31751_FD_96464 | JGI IMG/M metagenome (GOLD analysis project Ga0134125, IMG submission 96464) | Terrestrial soil microbial communities with excess Nitrogen fertilizer from Kellogg Biological Station, Michigan, USA - KB3-175-1 | ecosystem: Environmental > Terrestrial > Soil > Unclassified ... | reverse complement strand
CCACATTGTCATAGGCGGACAGATGATCGAGCAGGCGGAAATCCTGGAACACCACGCCGATGCGCCTCCGCAGTGGCGGCAGATCGCGGCGGGTAGCGGTGGCGAGGTCCTGGTTGAACAGGGTGATCAGGCCGCGGGATGGGGGTTCGGCCAAATAAATCAGCTTCAACAGCGTGGTCTTGCCCGCGCCGGAAAGCCCGGTCAGGAAGGTGAAGGAGCCGCCCTCCAGCACGAAAGTGACGTCGCGCAGCACCTCCGGGCCTGAGCCGTAGCGCATGCCGACATTCTCGAAGCGAACCATGGTAAAGGACCATAGCGGCGGCCCGCCTTGCGGTCATCCGGCGCGCCCCCTATTTTCGCTCGCGAATCGTCGATAAAGCCGCATGATTCTCACCTGTCCTGCCTGTGGCACGCGTTACCAGGCCGACGAGGCGAAATTTCCGCCCGAAGGCCGCATGGTGCGTTGCGCGAAGTGCAGCCACGCCTGGCACCAGCCGGGACCGGTAGCGGCGCCGGAACCGGATGTTGCCGAAATCACGCCGGCGCCGGACGTCCGGGTTGAAAGACATTCCGAACCCGAGTCCGAGCCGGTATTCTCGGGTCTGCGCGCTTTTGCTCCCCGGACAACCGAAGCGGTGGACGAGGAAGAACGCGAGCCCGTCGCCTGGGGCGCGATGCTGGGGGTGGCGGCCGGCTGGATCGCGCTGATCGCGGTGGTGCTGGTGATCGGCTATTCGGCCGTCAAATACCGTCAGGAAATCGCGATGATCTGGCCACAATCGGCGGGGGTCTATTCCACCCTGGGACTGAAAGTGAACAATCGCGGCATCGATTTCGCCCACGTCGACTATCACCGCGAGAGCGAGGATGGCCAAGTGGTGCTGGCGGTGACCGGCACCATCGTCAATGACGGCGACCGGGAATTGCCGGTGCCGCAAAGCGTGCGCGTGACCTTGAGCGACGCCGCCAATCACGAGCTCTATCACTGGAATTTCACACCCAATGTGCAGACCTTGAAGCCTGGCCAATCGGCGGCCTTCCTCACCCGGCTCTCCAGCCCGCCGGCGGCCGCCACCCATCTGGAGGTGCGCTTCTCGCCCAATGGTTGAGACGGTACCCATTCTGTTCGCGGCCGAAGAGATCGCCCTGCGGATCGAGGCGATGGCGGGCGAGATCGCCAAAGCCCCGCAACAGCCCGACATCGCCATGCCCGTCCTGGTGGGCGGGTTCATCTTCGCCGCCGATTTGTTGCGGGCTTTGTCAGGAAAAGGGCTGGGGCTCGAGGTGGAAATGCTGTGGCTGCGCTCCTATGGCGACAAGCGCGTGGCCAGCGCGATTTCCATGATCGCGGGACCTTCCGAACAGATCGCCGGCCGTCATGTCCTGATCATCGACGGTGTGCTGGATGCGGGGCGCACCATCGCCAAGGCCCGTTCCCTGATCGAGGCGGCAGGCGCGGCCAGCGTGCGCGTGGCGGTGCTTCTGGACAAACAGCGCAAGGATGCGGTGGCGCGCGCCGATCATGTGGGCTTCGTGATCGACGACCAGTTCGTGATTGGCTACGGCATGGACGATGCGGGGCGTCATCGCGGTCTGCCCTATATCGGCATTGCGCTCTGATGCAGGCATTGGGCTATCCCGCTATCGCGGGCCCAATGCCTGCAGATTCTGCTTTGAATTTTGGGGTTCAGAATTCTTTGAGCAGGCGATCTAGGTAATCCAACTCCTGCTGCGGGCGGAAGCGCTGTCCGGCGCGGCGGCGCAATTCCTCCAGAATGTCGCGCGCCCGCGCCAGGTCATTGGCATCGGGAAGCTTGATCATGTTGCCAGGACCATTCTCACCGCGGCCCAGGGGGTCTTCGCGTCCCATCTGCTGGCTTTGGGCACCGCTCTGCATCTGCTTGGCCAATTCGTCGGCACCCTTGCGCAATTCCTGGAGCGCGTTGTTCTCGGCGTTGCTGGCATTGGCGAGGTCCTTGGAATTGAGCGCCTTCTGCGCCTGCTCCATCGCCTGACCGGCCTTGCCCAGGGCTTCGCCGCGCTTGCCCAGTTTCTGCATCGCCTGATTGAGCTTTTGGCGCACCTGGTCCTGCTGTTTGGCCAGGCCCTGCGCGCCGCCATCCTTGGGATCGCCATTGCCTTGGCTCTGGCGCAGCGTCTTGTCCATCAGGGCGCGCTGCTGGCCCATCAATTCGCCATATTGCTGGATCGCCTCGTTGAGCTCGGTGCCTTGCTGGTCGCCGGTCTGGCCGTTTCCGGACGAGCCTTTTGCGACCTGCATGTTCTCCAGCATGTTCTGCAGTGCCGCCAGCATCTCAGCCGCCGCTTCGCGATTGCCGCTGGCGGCCAATTGCTGGATCGCCTTCATCATCTGCTGCAGATCGTTGGGGCTGATGGTCTTGGCGTTGGGATCGGTCGCCTGCTGCTGTTGCGGCCCGCCCTTCTGGGCATTCTGCGCCAAGGCCTCCATGTAACGCTGCATGGCCTGATTGTAGCGCTGCATCAGTTGGTCGATCACCGGCTGGGGCGCATGCGCGGCCAAGGCCGCGGTAATCAGAGCCTGCAATTGGCGCAAGGAATTGGCGGCAGCGAGCATGCCCTTCTGCTCGATGGAGATGGCGATCTGCCAGAGAAGATCTTCGACATGATTGACGTCGGTCTGTGAATGGGCGGTGCGCACACCCCAATAGGCAGCGCGGATGCCGGTATAGACATTGGGCTGGTCGGCATAGAATTTCTCTGGCGCGATGGTGAGCGCGTTCAGCATCTCGGCCACCGCACGCCGTCCGGCGCGATCCACGCTGGTGGCAAGAAGCTGGCGTTGCTCGATCAGCGCGCGCGCCAGCGGATCGGTGAAGACCCGCTCCGGCAGGCGGAAGGAGACGGTCTTGCTGATGCCAACCTGGCCCGCGCCATCGCGCGCTTCCAGATGGGCATCCACCATCAGGCCGGCATAAGGATGGCCGGTGAGGTCCGAATAGTTGGTCTCCGCCACGCTCTTGGCGGGCGCCAGCGGCAGATCCACCACCAAAGGCGCGCCCGGCTTGCCATGGGGCCGAATCACCACCTTGGCAGAGGTAACGCCGTAATCGTCGCTGGCCTTGAAGGCGAATTTCACCGCATCGCGCTCGGTCACCGAAGGCGGCGCGGTGAAGGCGATCAGAGGCACATGGTCGGGGAAGACTTGCAGCGTCCAGATGCCGATGCGGTGGCCGCTGGCCTGCACCCGCACGCGCCCGTCATGGGTAAGCTTGGCGGTGGCGGCATATTCGCCCGCCCCGCCCACGAAACGGGGCGGATGCATATCGCCGATGGCAAGGCCGGGTGCATGGGCCGCGCCATGGGCGCGCAGATTGAGGATCGAGCCAAACGGCACGGCGATGGCCTGATGGTCGCCTGCCGGCAAATAGACAGGCGCCACGCCGGTATAGGGCGGAGGATCGACCCAGGCATCCAGGCTCACGCCCGCCGCCGCGCCGCTGTCGAACGCGCCAGCCAGCCGCGCCCGCCAATCGCCGCGCGCCACGATCAGGCTGGCGACCAGGATGACCAGCAGTCCTAGATGCAGGCGATGCGGATCGCGGGAATCGAAATCGGGATTGGGCCACGCCACATGAAGCCGGTCCGGCAGAGTGCGCGCCTGATGGCGCGCCCAAAGCGCCATCGCCAAGGGATCGCTGCTGCCGGCCAAGAGGCGATCATCGGCTTCGGAAATGGGACGGTGCGCGAAGAGGCTGTCGCGCTCGAGTTTCCGCGCCGCATCCTGCCGGTCCGGCCAGCGCACGTCGCGCAAGCCATTTTCCAGCGACAGACCGGTCGCGGTGATTGCGGCTGCCAAAAGCAGCGACTGCACGATCCAGGGGATGACCAGAAACAGGCCGAACAGGGCGGCGGCGAAATAGAGGCCGACGATGCCGATGGCGGGCCAGAGTGCTGGCGTCACCCGCTCCATCACCAGCACGGAACGGGCCAGCCATGTGGCGCGCTTCACCCGCGCCGCGAAAGGCGGATCAGCCTGCCAGCCAGTCTGGGATGCGGTCCTGGGCAATGAGTTCGTCATGGCTCAATCGAGAACGAACAATGCTCCATTCCTGGCCCCTGACCAAGACCTCTGGCGCCGGCGGCCGGGCGTTGTAGGAGGAGGCCATCACCGCGCCATAGGCTCCCGCCGATTGGATTGCCACCAGATCGCCTGATTTCAGCGGCGGGAGGAACCGGGCAGCGGCAAATAGGTCCGAGGTTTCGCAAACAGGTCCCACCACGTCGTATTTGACACGTTCGGCGCCCGGCTTTGGTTCCTTCACCGATGCGATTTCGTGATGGGAATTGTACAGCGCGGGCCGGATCAGGTCGTTCATCCCCGCGTCCAGGATCAAAAATGTCCGGGCTTCGTCCTGTTTGACGTAAATCACGCTCGCCACCAGCATGCCGGCATTGGCGGCGATCATCCGGCCCGGCTCGAAGACCAACTGGCAACCCAGGCCATCGGTGACGTTCCTCACCACTTCGCCATAGGCGGCTGGATCGGGCGGCGGTTGGTTGTCCTCGATATAGGGAACGCCCAGGCCCCCACCCAGATCGAGCCGGGTAATCTGGTGGCCATCACGGCGCAAGACGCCGACCAATTCGGCAATGCGCCGAAACGCGGCATCGAAAGGTTCAAGCTCGGTGATCTGGCTGCCGATATGGACGTCCACGCCCACGATGGCGATGCCCTTCAGGCTTGCCGCCTTGGCGTAAGCGGCGCGGGCCTGGGAGAAAGGCACACCGAACTTGGTCTCTGAGGTGCCGGTGGTGATCTTGGCGTGGGTGCGCGCATCGATGTCGGGATTGACGCGCAAGGTGACGGGTGCGCGCTTGCCCATCGCCTGGGCGAGTCCGTTCAGCGCTTCCAGTTCCGGCTCGCTTTCCACATTGAATTGGAAAATATCCTCGGCCAGCGCCAGCTTGAGCTCGTCCGCCGTCTTGCCCACGCCGGAAAAGACGATTTTGTTGGCCGGGATGCCGGCGGCGCGCGCCTTGCGCAACTCACCGCCGGAGACGACATCGGCGCCCGCGCCCAGTTTCGCCAAGGTCTTGAGCACGGCCAGATTGCCGTTGGCCTTGACGGAAAAGGCGATCAGCGAATCTTTGGGGACCGCGGCGGCGAAGACCCTGTAATGCCGCTCCAAGGTGGCGCTGGAATAGCAATAGAAGGGCGTGCCCACTTCGCGCGCGAGCCGGGCGAGCGGAACCTCTTCGGCGCAAAGCTCGCCCTGTCTGTAAGAGAAGAAATTCATCGGCCGATCGGATAGGGCGGGCGCGACGGATCGGGCTGGTTCCTGGGCGTGGTGGTGCCGTCGGGCTTGCTCAACTCGCTTTTGACGCCGCAGGACGCGGCCACCAGCGACAACAGGGCGATCAGCAGAAGTTTTTTCATTTCAATTTCTCCCGCAAGAAAACAAGCTGTTCCTTGACGCGCGCGGGCGCGGTGCCACCCAGACTCATGCGCGAATGGACGGACGCTTCAAGGGTCAAGACGGTGAAGACGTCCTGGGTAATGCCGGGCTCGATCTTCTGCATTTCGCCCAGCGGCACCTTGTCCAATCCCACCTGCATCTCTTCGGCCCGTTTGACGATCGCGCCGGCGATGTGATGCGCCTCGCGGAACGGCTTCTTCAACACGCGCACCAGCCAGTCCGCCAGGTCGGTGGCGGTGGGATAACCCGCTTCCGCGGCATGGCGCATTTTTTCCTTGTTCACCATGAGATCGGCGATCATCGCCGTCATCGCCGCCAGCGAAAGCTCCAGCGTGTCGGCGGCGTCGAACACGCGCTCTTTGTCTTCCTGTAGATCGCTGCCATAGGTGAGGACCAGGCCCTTCACCACGGTGGCGAGCGCGACGAAATCTCCCAGCACCCGCCCCGTCTTGCCCCGGATCAGTTCGGCGGCGTCGGGATTGCGCTTTTGCGGCATGATGGAGGAGCCGGTGGTGAAGGCGTCGGAGAGCCGCACAAAACCGAAGGCGGGCGTGGACCATTGCACCAGCTCGCCCGCCAGCCGCGACAGATTCACCGCCGCGATCGCCGACGCCGCCAAATATTCCAGCGCGAAATCGCGCGCCGAAATCGCGTCCATCGAATTGCGCATCGGCCGGGCGAAGCCCAGTGTCTTTGCCGTCGCTTCGCGATCGATCGGGAACGATGTGCCCGCCAGCGCCGCCGCGCCCAAGGGCGATTCATTCATCCGCCTTTTGGCATCGTCGAAACGCCCACGGTCGCGCATGAACATTTCCACATAGGCAAGAAGATGATGCCCGAAGGTGATGGGTTGCGCAGGCTGCATATGGGTATAGCCCGGCATGATGTCGTCCACATGCTGCCCGGCTTGCGCGATCAAGGCATGGCACAACGCCAGCAAACCCTGGTCGGCGCGCTCGCAGGCGCTTCTCACCCACAACCGGAAATCCGTCACCACCTGGTCGTTGCGCGAGCGCGCGGTATGAAGCCGTCCGGCCGCCGGGCCGATGATTTCGTTGAGCCGCGCTTCGATGTTGAGATGGATGTCTTCCAGTTCGCGTTTGAAGGTGAAAGTTCCTTCAGCAATCTCGCGTTCGATCTGATCCAAACCTTTGAGGATCGCCTCGGCATCGCTTTTCGCCACAATCCCTTGCGCCGCCAGCATGCGCACATGCGCCCGCGAGCCGGCCAGATCTTCGCCTGCCAGCCGCTTGTCGAAATCTATGGAGGGGGTAATCTCCCTCATGATCTGGGCGGGACCGGCTTCGAACCGGCCGCCCCACATCTTATTCGCCGACATAGCCTTCAAGAGGTCCCATGCAGAACCGCGCCACCCTGACCACTGCCTTGGCCGCCCTTCTGGCGGTAGGGGTTCTATATGGGATCGGATACGGACCTGTCCACGCAAGGACAGCTTTGCCGGCGCCGCTTGCCGCCGAAACCAAGGCTCCCGCGGTGCCGACGGCCCCGTTTGTCGATGCCTCGGGGGGCAAGCACCGCATTGCCGACTACAAGGGTCATTATGTGCTGGTCAATCTTTGGGCCACTTGGTGCGCGCCCTGTGTTTCCGAACTGCCGGCGCTCACCAAATTGCAGGCGGCGGTGCCGGGCTTGAAAGTGGTGGCGGTGGATGTGGGCCACGACAAAAGCGACGTGGCCGCTTCTTTCCTCAAAAGCCACAATGTGGCGCAGCTTGGCACTTATGTGGATACCGATTTGGCGCTGCTGCATGCCTTTGGCGCCTATGGGCTGCCCACCACCGTTCTGATTGATCCCAACGGCAAGGAAGTCGCCAAGGCGGAAGGGCCTGGCGAATGGGCGTCGCCGGCGTCCATCGCCTATTTCAAGGAAATTACCAAGGGTTAGGCGCAGGTCTTTTGTGCCCTGGGTTCGTCGCGCGTGCTCACGTGCTATTCGCACGCTCCGCGCGACGCTCCTGCCCAGGATCGCAAAATCCCTAGCGCCAAGGAGTCAGCGGGTGGGAACGGGGTGTTCGCCGCGATAGTCGTAGAACCCGCGGCCCGTTTTCTTGCCCAGCCAACCGGCTTCCACATATTTCACCAGAAGCGGACAGGGCCGGTATTTGGAATCCGCGAGGCCCTCATAGAGCACCTGCATCACCGCCAGGCAGGTGTCGAGGCCGATGAAATCGGCCAACTGCAAGGGTCCCATGGGATGATTGGCGCCCAGCCGCATCGCGGTATCGATCGCATCCACATTGCCCACGCCTTCATAGAGCGTATAGACTGCCTCGTTGACCATGGGCATCAGAACGCGATTGACGATGAAAGCGGGGAAATCTTCGGCATAGGCCGCGGTCTTGCCCACATGCTTGACGATGTCGAGCGCCGCCTGAAAGGTCTTGTCGTCGGTGGCGATGCCGCGGATCACTTCCACCAATTGCATCACCGGCACTGGATTCATGAAATGCAGGCCGATGAACCGTTCCGGCCGGTCGGTCGAAGCGGCCAGCCGCGTCACCGAAATGGATGACGTGTTGGTGGCGATCATCGCCGTGGGCGACAGCCTGGGGCTGAGGTCCTGGAACAGTTTTTTCTTGACTGCCTCGTCTTCGGTCGCGGCTTCGATCACCAGGTCTCGGTCCTTGAGATCTTCCAGCGCCTGGGTAATGCGGATGCGCGCCATCGCCGGCTTGATCGCGTCCTGCTTGATGGTGCCTTTGGCGGCCTGGCGCTGCATATTCTTTTCAATAAGCGCCAGGGATTTGCTCAACGCATCCTTGTTGATGTCGTCCAGGACCACGTCGTAACCCGCCAGCGCCATGACATGGGCGATGCCGGTGCCCATCTGCCCGGCCCCGATGACCCCAATGCGTTCAACACCACTCATGATACTGCCTTTGCTCTGATTTAACGGCCGCGCTTGGCCAATTCCTGATCCAATTCCGGCAGCGCCTGGAACAGATCGGCCACCAGGCCGAAATCCGCCACCTGGAAAATGGGCGCTTCTTCATCCTTGTTGATCGCGGCGATCACTTTGGAATCTTTCATGCCGGCCAGATGCTGGATGGCGCCGGAAATGCCCACCGCCAGATAAAGATCGGGCGCCACCACCTTGCCGGTCTGGCCCACCTGGTAATCGTTGGGCACATAGCCCGCGTCCACGGCAGCGCGGCTGGCGCCCACCGCGGCATGAAGCCGATCGGCGACTTTTTCGATCAGCTTGAAATTCTCGCCCGAGCCCAGTCCACGCCCGCCCGACACCACGATCTTGGCGGCCGTGAGTTCAGGCCGTTCCGACTTCGACAGCGCTTCGCCCATGAATTTCGCTGTGCCGGGATCGGCAGTGGCGGCAATCTTCTCGATCTCAGCACGGCCGTCTTCGCCCGGCGATTTGAAGGCGGTGGTGCGCACGGTGATGATTTTCTTGGGCAGCTTGGCTTCCACGGTCTGGATGGCGTTGCCGGCGTAGATCGGCCGCTCGAATGTGTCGGGGCCCACCACTTTGATGATCTCGGAAATCTGCGGCACATCCAGCTTCGCCGCCACGCGGGGAAGAATGTTCTTCCCGTTGGTGGTGGCAGGGGCGAGGATGGCGTCATATTGGCTGGCGAGCGTGAGCAGCAGGGGCTCCATCGTCTCGGCCACCATATGCGCATAGAGTGCATCATCGGCGGCCAGCACCTTTTCCACGCCCTTGATCTTGGCGGCGGCGTCGGCAACCGCGCCGCAATTCTGGCCCGCCACCAGCACATGCACCGGCGAAGAGATGGCGGACGCCGCGGCCACCGTCTTGGCGGTGGCGTCGCTCAAATTTTTATTGTCGTGCTCGGCAACGACCAGCGAGGCCATCAGATCACCCCTGCTTCGCTGAGCTTATCGACCAACTCGGCCACGCTCTTCACTTTGATGCCGGCCTGGCGCTTGGCGGGCTCGGTGACTTTCAGGACTTTGAGGCGGGGCGTGACATCCACGCCGTAATCGGCGGGCGTCTTTTCGGCGATCGGCTTCTTCTTCGCCTTCATGATGTTGGGCAGCGAGGCATAGCGCGGTTCATTGAGCCTGAGGTCGGTGGTCATCACCGCCGGCAGCTTCACTTCGACTGTCTGAAGTCCGCCATCCACTTCGCGTTCGATCTTGGCCTCGCCGCCTTCCAGCTCCAGCTTGTGCGCGAAAGTTCCCTGACCCCAGCCCAACAACGCCGCCAGCATCTGGCCGGTCTGGTTGGAATCGTCGTCGATCGCCTGCTTGCCGGTGATCACCAGCTCCGGCTTTTCCTCTTCGACTATGGCTTTGAGGATCTTGGCCACCGCCAGCGGTTCGATATCGGCGTCGCTCTTGACCAGAATGCCGCGGTCCGCGCCCATCGCCAGCGCGGTGCGCAAGGTCTCCCTGGCCTGCCCGGGCCCGATCGAAACCACCACGATTTCGGCGGCTTTGCCCTGTTCCTTCAGCCGGACCGCCTCCTCGACCGCAATCTCGTCGAAGGGGTTCATGGACATTTTGACATTGGCGAGGTCGACGCCGGTCTGGTCGCTTTTGACCCGGACCTTCACATTGAAGTCGATCACCCGCTTCACGGGCACCAGCACTTTCATGGCGTTATCGGATCCCCCCAGAGAAGCTTTCGCATGGGCGGCTTTTGAACTCCAATCGGAGACCCACCACCCCGCTTCTTGTGCGGCGCAACACTAGGCGCGGTACCCTGTCGCGTCAATCAAGCCGCCATTGCCAGGAGATTAGTTCCCGGTTCCTAACGGACTGCACTGCACCGCAGCACAAGTCATGCGTCATCCTGCCGCACGGTAGGCGCGCGGCAGGAGGAATGCGCGCCTGAAAAGCTCTATTTGAGGGTGTGCAGGTAGGCGATGACGTCAGCGATCTGGGTTTTGCTGGAGATGCCAGCGAACGCCATCTTGGTGCCTGGCATCATCTTGGCGGGCCCGGCAATCCATTTGGCCAGATTATCGTCGGTCCAGACGATGCCCGACGCTTTCATGGGGCCCGAATAGTTGAAGCCCTCGACCGTGGCGGCCTTGCGCCCAGCGATGCCGAACAGATTGGGTCCGACGCCATTGCCGCCATCTTTATCGACATTGTGGCAGATGGCGCAGCGCGCAAAGACGGCCTTCCCCTGGACCGGGTCGCCCGCAGCCATTGCCGGAGTGGCGAGGATTCCTGCCGCGATCAATAAGAGAGCGGCGATTCTCCCGTTCGACATCTATTTTTCCTTCTTGGTCTGGCCCCTGATGGGATGATTTACCTGCGCACTATCGTCATTTCAACACGACAAATTTGCTCAAAACGCCGCATTTCCGCCGCTTTCCCGGTGGGCTCGCGCGGGCCACTGGCGTTTCGCGGTTTCGGCACGTAAGAAGGGACGGGGCGCCATTCTAAGAACAAATGCTGTCGTGCATGACCGAGGATCGATGCGTCCCCGCCTCCTAGCCTTGAAGTCGGCTGTCCCCCCATACCCCATCGCCCAGATTGATGCGGCCGAGCATGCCCAGAACCTGTTCAACAGGGTTCGCGACATGGCCAAGTTGTTTCCGGTTTTCGCCAATACCGGCATCGACCGCCGTTACTCCTGTGTGCCGGTCGAATGGTATCTGCAGGATCATGGCTGGAAGGACCGCACTGCGCTCTACATCGAAAATGCCGTGGATCTGCTGGAGAAGGTGGCGCGCGGGCTTCTCGACGAAACCGGCCTCAAGCCGGATGAGATCGACAATATCGTGGTGGTCTCGACCACCGGCGTCGCCACCCCCAGCCTGGACGCGCTTCTGGTCGAGCGCATGGGCCTCAGGCGCGACATCCGGCGGCTGCCGATCTTCGGCCTGGGTTGCGCCGGCGGTGTGACCGGTCTTTCGCGGGCCGCCGAACTGGCCGCGGCGCGGCCGGGCAGCAAGGTGCTGTTCCTGGTGGTCGAGCTTTGCGCGCTCACCTTCCGCAAGAACGACATTTCGAACAGCAATATCGTGGCAACCGCCTTGTTCGGCGACGGCGCGGCCGGCGCCATTCTCTCCACCGAAGGCGAAGGTCCCGCCTTCGGCGCGGCCGGCGAGCACACCTGGCCCAATTCGCTGGACGTGATGGGCTGGGACATGGCCGAGGACGGGCTCAAGGCCCGCTTCGCCCAGAGCATTCCCGCCCTGGTGGCCAGCGATTTTCGCCCCCTGCTCGATCAATATCTGGCCCGCAACGGCATGGCCTTGTCCGAGATCGACGCCTTCGCCTGCCATCCCGGCGGCGCCAAGGTGCTGGATGCGCTGGAAGACGCGCTCGAACTTGAGCGGGGCGCGCTGGAGGATAGCCGTTCGGTGTTGCGCGACTATGGCAACATGTCGGCGGTGACGGTGCTGTTTGTGGCCGAACGCATGGACGTGCTGAAAAAGGCCCAGCGTACGCTTCTCACCGCCTTGGGCCCGGGCTTTTCGGCCGCGTTCCTGATGCTGGACGGGCGATGATCTGGATCGCCTACGCCATCATCTTTCTGGTGGTGCTGCAAAGGCTTTTCGAGCTCACCCTCGCCAATCGCAATACCAAAAGATTGAAGGCTGAAGGCGCGGTGGAAATCGGTGCCGGTCATTATCCTTTGATTGTGCTGTTGCATGCGGCGTGGCTGCTGGCGGTGCTCTGGCTTTTGCCGGCGGGGCTTCAAATTTCCTGGCCGTGGTTGGCAATTTTTGTGCTGCTGCAGGCCTCGCGCGTCTGGGTGGTGGTCAGTCTCGGTCCCTATTGGACCACGCGGATCATTTCCGTGCCGGGAAAGCCTTTGGTCAAACGCGGACCCTATCGGTTCGTCCGCCATCCCAACTATCTGGTGGTGGCGGGCGAGATATTGGCTTTGCCAATGGCCTTCCACGAAATCGCAGTGGCGATCTTTTTTTCACTCGCCAATGCGGCCATTCTGTTCTGGCGGATCCGCGAGGAAGACGCCGCGTTGGCGCCAAGGCGGGATTTGGGCTGATGCGATGATCAGCATGAGCGAGGCCGGAGACAGCGAAACAGGAGCCGCTCTCTGGCTGGGCTTCGCCGCCATGTGCGTGGGCATGTTCATGGCCGTGCTGGACGTGCAGGTGGTGGCGTCCTCGCTCACCGCCATCCAGACCGCGCTGCATATTCCGCTGGCCCGCCTGGGCTGGATCCAAACCGCTTATCTGATGGCCGAAGTGGTGGCCATTCCGCTCACCGGCATTCTCACCCGCGCGCTGTCGCTGCGCATCCTCTTCGCCGCCGCCACTTTGGGCTTCGTGGCCGCGAGCCTGGCTTGCGCGCTGTCGCCCGGTTTCGACGCCCTGATCGCCGCCCGGGTGGTGCAGGGTTTTTTCGGCGGCATGCTGATCCCCGCGGTCTTCACCGCGGTCTTTTTGCTGATCCCCGAGCGCCATCACATTCTTGCCACCACGATGGCGGGCGTGGCGGCGTTGATCGCGCCCACCCTGGGGCCGCTTTTGGGCGGCTGGCTGACCGAGAGCCAATCCTGGCACTGGATATTCCTCGTCAACATCGTGCCGGGCTTGATCGTGGCGGCGGTGGTGCTTCTGTCCCTCAAAAGCGAAGGGGTGGACAAGACCGTTCTCAAGCGCGTCGATACGCTCACCTTTCTGCTCTTCACGGTCTTTCTGGCCGGCCTGCAATGGTTCCTGAACGAAGGGCCTCGATACCATTGGCGAGGCGCCTATATCTGGAGCCTGATCCTGATCTCGGCCATCGCTCTGGCATGGGGCATTCATCGCGCGTTGTCGGTGGCTCATCCCTTTGTACACCTCAAGCGCTTTCGCAAGCGCGGCTTTGCGCTGGGCTGCGCGCTGAGCTTCGTGCTGGGCGTGGGTCTTTATGGTTCGGTCTATCTTCTTTCCCTGTTCCTGGGCCTGGTGCGCGGACATACGCCGTTGGTGATCGGTGAAATCCTGATGGTGTCGGGGGCGGCCCAGCTCGTCACCACACCGCTCGCCGCCTGGGCGGAAACCAAAGCCAACGCGAAATTGCTCACGGCTTTCGGTTTTGCGCTGTTCGGGGCAGGCCTGATCGCCAACGGCTTCACCACCCAGACCAGCGACTTCGATCAATTATTCTGGCCGCAGGTGATGCGCGGATTGGCGATGATGTTCTGTCTGTTGCCATCCACGCGGCTCGCGCTGGAGCACTGGCAGCCGCACGAAGTGGCCGAAGCCAGCGCCCTTTTCAACCTGATGCGCAATCTGGGCGGCGCCATCGGCATCGCCGCGATCGATACCATTCTCACCGAACGCACAGAAGGTCATGTCACGCATTTGGTGACGCGGCTTCAGGCCGGCGATCCCGCTGCGGCCCGGCTGGTCGGCCTGCCGATGCGGCTATTTCACAATCACGCCATGGGACCGGTGGACCCGGTCACGCGCGCCATGATCGAACCCATGGTCCGCCGCGCTGCGCTGACACAGTCATGCAATGAAGCCTGGCTGCTTTTGGGCGTGCTCTTCCTCGCCGCGCTTTTGATGGTGCCGGCGATGAGAAGGTCGAAAACTGATTTGGCGCGCCTAGGGTCCTGACCTGGCATCCGAAGCCGGGGCGTTGGTTGCCGCCGCTTCGACCGGCGGGCTGGGCGCCGCGGCGGGCGACGCACCGGCCGTGGTCGAATTGGCGTTAATGGCAAGGCCCGTATTTTCCTGCTGGGCCAATTGCAGTTGCTGTTCATTGAGCGCTTTGGTCTGCGCACGCTCCGCCGGCGTCGAAGGATGATGTGTAAAAGCCTGTGCGCCGCCCGCCAGGCCTATGAGGGCGATGGCCGCCGCCCCGACCATCCGCATGCAGGTCATGGAAATCTCCTTTAACAATCCGGTGGAAGGCAACGAATGTTGAGCCCGCGCCGTTCCCGCCGGTTCCCGACGCTCTGGGAACGAGGAACCTTCGCTGCGTGAGGCGATTTTCTAAGGCGATTGGTTTTTCCCGATTGTGAAAGGATTTGGCCATGCTCGGAACCATTTTGATCATCGTGCTGCTGCTTTTGCTTCTCGGTGCGTGGCCCGCCTGGCCCTACAGCAGCGGGTGGGGCTACTACCCGTCAGGTATTTTCGGTCTGGTATTGGTGATCGTTCTGGTGCTGGCGTTGCTGGGCCGAGTTTGATGCCGGCTGGAGCCAATGACGAAGCGCAAAGTGCATGACGAAATCAAGACACGACCCGGACGTTT
>Ga0134125_10005323_pt1 | contig 14633 bp, 15 predicted proteins | sample KB31751_FD_96464 | JGI IMG/M metagenome (GOLD analysis project Ga0134125, IMG submission 96464) | Terrestrial soil microbial communities with excess Nitrogen fertilizer from Kellogg Biological Station, Michigan, USA - KB3-175-1 | ecosystem: Environmental > Terrestrial > Soil > Unclassified ... | reverse complement strand
TGAAGGAGTTCGAAGGTTCGGTGGAAGACAGTGGTGAAGGCCGCTGGACCATTGAAGCTGCGATCGACGAGGCAGTGGCTGCGCCGGTGATAACCTCGGCCCTCTATGCCCGCTTCCGGTCCCGTATTGAGCACAGCTTCGGCGAGAAAATGCTGTCTGCGCTGCGCAACGAATTCGGCGGTCATGTCGAAAGCCTTGTCCCCGCTCACAAGGCCAAGGACGAGGACAAATGAGCGCTTCGCACAAGGAGCGACCGCCAAGTTGCGCCATCGTGATCTTTGGCGCCAATGGCGATCTCACCCGGCGCCTGATCGTGCCCGCGCTCTACAATCTGGCGCGCACCGGTATGCTGCCCGAGCGGCTGGCGCTGATCGGGGTCGATCACAACGACAAGACCTCGGAACAGTGGCGCGATGCGCTGCATGATTTTCTCGAACAATCCATCAACAAGCATGGCGAAGGCAGCACCGGCTCCCTCGACAAAAGTCTTTGGTCTCCAATCGCCGAGGATATGATCTTTCTGAAGGGTGATTTCGAGAAAGACGAGACCTACAAAAAGCTCGCCGATTGTCTAAGCGAGATCGACAAGAAGAAAAATCTCGGCGGCAATGTCCTCTTCTATTTTGCGGTCGCCGACCGCTTCTTCGCCACCATTGCCGGCAAGTTGGGCGAAGCGGGGCTGGTGAAGGAGAAAGAAGGACAATTCCGCCGCGTCATCGTGGAAAAGCCTTTTGGACACGATCTGGAATCGGCCAAAGCCTTGAACGCCTGCCTGCTGAAATATCTGAAAGAAGAGCAAATCTACCGCATCGACCATTTCCTGGGAAAGGAAACGGTGCAGAACATCATGGCGCTACGCTTCGCCAATGGGCTGTTCGAACCGATCTGGAACCGCGACCGCATCGATCATGTCCAGATCACGGTGGCGGAAAGCATCGGTATCGAAGGCCGCGGCAATTTTTATGAGAAGACCGGCGCGCTGCGTGACATGGTGCCCAACCATCTCTTCCAGCTGGTGGCCATGACGGCGATGGAGCCGCCCGTGTCCTTCGATGCCGAAGCCATTCGCGCCAAGAAAGCGGAGATGTTCCGGGCCGTGCATCCGCTTACTTTGGGCGACGTGGTGCGCGGTCAATATGATTCCGGCATGATGGCGGGTGTGCAGGTGGCGGCCTACCGCAAGGAACCCAATGTCGCGCCCGATTCCAATGTCGAAACTTTCGTCGCCATGCGGGTTTTGATCGACAATTGGCGCTGGGCAGGCGTGCCCTTCTATCTGCGCACCGGCAAGCGGCTCGCCGCCCGCTCCAGTGAAATCGCCATCCGCTTCAAACGCGCGCCTTATGCTTTGTTCCGTGAGACGCCGGTGGAGGAGTTGGACGCCGACTGGCTGATCCTTCGAATCCAGCCGGACGAAAGCATTCGCTTGCGCTTCAATGCCAAGAGACCGGGTCCCCTGATGGCGCTGGAAAGCGTGGCGATGGAGTTCAAATACAAGGACTGGTTCCAGCAAGCGCCGGCGGTCGGTTATGAGACCCTGATCTATGACTGCCTGATCGGCGATGCCACCTTGTTTCAGCGGGCCGATCAGGTGGAAGCGGCCTGGGGCGTGGTAGAGCCGGTTTTGAATGGCTGGGCGGATTCCACGCCCCGGCACTTTCCAAACTACAATGCGGGCAGCGAGGGACCAATTGCGGCCAATGATCTTCTGGCCCGTGACGGCCGGTCCTGGCGGCAGATCAAATGAGCGAAATCGAAATCGTCAAAGACCTGGAAGCCCTGTCGGCCCGCGCCGCCGAACTGATCGCCGACCGCATCCGTGAGGGGCGAGATCCTTTCCGGCTGGCTTTGTCTGGCGGCAGCACGCCGCGCGGCTGCTACCGCCATCTGGCGCACCTCAGTCAGGTGCCGTGGGAGAAGGTGGAAATCTATCTGGGCGACGAGCGTTTCGTGCCGCATGATCACCCCGACAGCAACTACCACATGATCCGCCAGACCCTGCTGGCGAGCCAGGCGGTGACGCCACGCGCGATTTTCGCGGTACCCGCCGATGGCACGCCCGAGGACGCCGCCAGCGCCTATGAGGAGATCCTGCGCCAGCAATATGGCGCCAGCCGGCTTCGCGCGGGATTGCCCCTGTTCGATTTGCAATTGTTGGGCTTGGGCGAAGATGGCCACACGGCCTCGCTCCTCCCGGACCAACCAGTTCTGGATGAACGCGACCGCTGGGTGGCGGTGGTGCCGGAAGGACGGCGTGAACCGCGCATCACGCTCACTTATCCGGCGCTCGAATCCAGCCGCCTGACGGTTTTCCTGGCGAGCGGCGCGGCGAAGAAAGAGATGGTAGCGCGTGCGCGAGCCGGCGACGCCACGATTCCGGCGGGCCATCTCAAGCCGCATGGCGACGTGATCTGGCTGGTGGATCGCGCCGCGGCAGGTGTTTAGCTCAAGGGTCTGAACTCAATTATTCCGTGAGCCGCGTTGCGAGGAAAAATGGCCGAATGGCGGGAAAAAGGCGTAGGACGTATCGGCAATACGGCCGAGCCTTTTGACGAACCAGTCGGCCATTTTTCCCGCAACCCGAAGGGACGCGGATCTTTTGGCCTCTGGCGGCGTTGCTCGTCGCTTATGGGCTGTTCAAGCCCACATCGTTCCTCGCGCCTGGCCAGAAACCAAAATCTCCTGCGTCGCGGCCACGCGATAACTGAGTTCAGACCCTAATGCGGATCGAGGATTATGCGTTGATCGGCGATTGCCACACGGCGGCGCTGATCGGACGCGGCGGCTCGATCGATTGGCTGTGCATGCCCCGCTTCGACTCGGATGCCTGTTTCGCGGCGCTTCTGGGTGAGCCCAAACACGGACGCTGGCTGATCTGCCCCGATCGCAAGGTGAGGCCCTACAAAAGCCGCGCCACGCCGCACATCACGCGGCGCTATCGCGGCGACAGCCTGATTTTGGAAACCTCGTTCCGCACCGCCACCGGCGAAGTCAAGCTGATCGATTTCATGCCCATGACGGGAGCGGACCGCAGCATCGTGCGGATTGTCGAAGGCATCTCCGGCCATGTCGCGATGGAGACGGAGTTGGTGATCCGCTTCGACTATGGCGTCACCATTCCCTGGGTCAATCGTGTAGACAGCAAGACGATCATGGCCATCGCGGGCCCGCACCTTCTCTGCGTGCGCACGCCGATCAGGATCGAAGGCCAGAATATGCATTCGGCTGCCCGTTTTACGGTCCGGAAAGGCGAACGCGTGCCTTTCGTTCTTTCCTATCGCGAGTCGCATTTCGAAGCGCCGGACGTGATCGACGCAGATATCGCGCTCGAACAGACCGAGCGGCACTGGGCGGAGTGGACGGGCATCTGCCGGGTTCAGGGCAAATGGCGCAAAGAAGTGATGCGCTCGCTGCTGACTTTGAAAAGCCTCAGCTATGAACCCACCGGCGGTATTGTCGCGGCCGTCACCACCTCGCTGCCGGAACAGATCGGCAGCGCGCGCAACTGGGACTACCGCTATTGCTGGCTGAGGGACGCCACTTTCACGCTGCTGGCCTTTCTCAACGCCGGCTACACCGAGGAGGCGAATGTCTGGCAGCATTGGTTGATGCGGGTGATCGCGGGCGCGCCCGACCAGCTTCAGACCATGTACAGCGTGATGGGAGACCGGCGTCTGGAGGAATTGGAGCTTTCCCATCTGCCGGGCTACGAAAATTCCAGGCCAGTGCGGATTGGCAATGCTGCCGCCAAACAGCTTCAACTCGACATTTACGGCGAACTGGCGGATGTCGGTGCGCAAGCAAGCAAAGGCGGCCTGCCGCCGGCGCCGCGCCGGGCAGAGATACGGGATACTTTCCTGGCCCATCTGGAAAAGATCTGGCGCGAGCCGGACGAGGGCATCTGGGAAATCAGGGGCGTGCCTCAACATTTCGTGCATTCCAAAGTGATGACGTGGGTGGCATTCGATCGAGCCGCGCAATCCCGGCGGGACGACAAACGCGGCGCGGCCCGCTACCGCAAAATTGCGGACGCGATCCACAAGGCCATCTGCGCCAAGGGCGTGGATCCCAAGCGCGGCTGCTTTGTTCAGGCCTATGGCTCGACCCGATTGGATGCGAGCCTTTTGCTTCTGCCGCTGGTGGGCTTTCTTCCGCCGAGCGACAGGCGGATCCGCAAGACGGTCGAAGAGATCGAGAAAAAGCTGATCCATAAGGGACTGGTGGTCCGCTACGAGACGGAGACAGGCATAGACGGCTTGCCGCCGGGGGAAGGCGCGTTCCTGGCCTGCAGCTTCTGGCTGGCAGACAATTATCTCTTGCTGGGGCGCAAGAAGGATGCGGTACGGCTCTTCAACCGGTTGAAGCGCTATGCCAATGATGTGGGATTGTTTGCGGAAGAATATGATCCGTCGGAAAAACGCATGCTGGGAAATTTCCCTCAGGCATTTTCCCATGTCGCTCTGATAAATACCGCGCTGAATCTCATGCAGGAAGAAAGCCGCGAAAATGACAAAAACAAGCCGCGCAAGAAAGTCACCCGCCGGAAACACGCTCGCCATTGATGTTGGCGGTACCGGGCTGAAAGCCGCGGTGGTGGATGCCAAGGGCCGCTTCGTGACCGAGCGGGTCCGGGTCAAGACACCGAAGCATAGCAGCCCGAAGAATGTGGTTCCGGCGCTGATCGAGCTGGTTAAGCCCTTCAAAGGTTATGATCACGTCTCGATTGGCTTTCCCGGTTATGTGCGGGACGGCAAGGTTTTCACCGCCGCCAATCTTGGCACCAAAAATTGGACGCACTTTCCTCTGGCGCAGGTGATCCAAAGAAAGTTGAAAAAGCCCACGCGTCTCAACAATGACGCCGATGTGCAGGGCTTGGCCGTGATCAAGGGCAAGGGACTGGAGCTGGTTTGCACGCTTGGCACCGGCTTCGGCACCGCTTGGTTCCGTGACGGCGAGCTGATGCCGCATATGGAGCTCGCTCACATGCCGATCCATCATAAGGGAGATTTCGACGCTTATATCGGCGACCGCGAGCGCAAGAAGATCGGCGACAAGGAATGGAATAAGCGCGTGAAGAAGATCATCCCTATTCTTGCCACGGTGATGAATTACGATCATCTTTATCTAGGCGGCGGCAATTCCAGCCGCATAGACTTCAAGTTGCCCAGGAATGTGACGCTGGTGTCCAATGATGCCGGAATGGAAGGCGGTGCCTTCGTCTGGCATCCCAAAGGCCCGCGCAAATCGTCCCGCGCTTAGGGAACTTTCCTGCGATCTCGTGCGTTATCGGGGAAGACCGGGGTTATCGGCTTTCTGGCGATTTCAGCACACGGTTTTTGAGACATAACGCATTTTGGACAGGTCAGGATGACGCCGCCTGTAAGGAAGAATTCGGCTCTTTTTCTGGATATCGACGGCACATTGCTCGACATGGCCCGCACGCCGGATGCCGTGACGGTGCCGGCTGAACTTCGGCAGGCGCTGGTGCGCTTGTATGACGACCTGGACGGCGCGTTGGCTTTTGTCAGCGGCCGCTCGCTTCTGGGCATAGACCGGCTATTCGCTCCTCTGCGCACCGCCGCAATCGGCTGTCACGGCGCCGAAGTTCGGGGGCAAGACGGAAATATTCGCGCCCTGGCCGATCCCATTCCCGGTCCAGTCCGCGCTCTTTTCCGGAGGCTGGTGGACGAACACCCGGGCACGCTGCTGGAGGACAAGGTCTATAATCTCTCGCTTCATTATCGGCTGGCGCCGGAAGCGCGTGAAGAGTTGGAAGCGGCGATGGAGGAACACGCTCCCATCTTTGCCGCAGAAAAAGTCGTCATTCAGCACGGCAAGGCCGTGATCGATGCAAAACCAAAGGGTGTGGACAAAGGCGTGGGCCTTCGCGCGCTGATGCGCCAGCCGCCCTTCCGGGATCGCATGCCCATCTTCGGCGGCGACGACACCACAGACATGGATGTGTTCCACATCCTGCCCGAACTGGGTGGTCACGGTTTTTCCGTGGGCCGGACGTTCGAAGGTGTGGATTATGAGTTTGGCTCGCCGCGCGCGGTACGTGAATGGCTTTCGTTTCTGGCCGAGCAGGGGATCGCGGCATGAGCGCGTCACAGTCGCTCGACTTGGCCGTCATCGGCAATTGCCGTACCGCCGCCTTGGTGGATCGGATGGCGCGCATTGTGTGGTGGTGCTTTCCCCGCTTCGACAGCGATCCTTTGTTCTGCCGCTTGATCGCTGCCGACGAGGAAAAAGGGTTCTTCGATATCGTGCTGGAAGGATTTTCCCACAGCCAGTCATCTTATGAGCGCAATACCGCCACCGTAGTGACCTTGCTGGTGGCCAAGGACGGATCGACGGTGCGCATCACCGATTTTGCGCCGCGCTTCCGCAATTTCGACCGTATCCTCAGGCCGCCGCAATTGATGCGCCGGATCGAGCCGGTCGCGGGTCTGCCGCGCATCACCATCCGGCTCAGGCCCACCCAGAATTATGGCGAGCCGATGCGCCACCGTGTGGCCGGCTCCAACCATATCACCTATGGCGAGCCAGCGATCTTGAGGCTCACCAGCGATGCGCCGCTCTCCTATATCGAGGACGAGACGGTCTTCGCACTCACAAGGCCGTTGCATCTGGTGTTGGGTCCGGACGAACCTTTCGCCGCCGATCCCGCCACTACGGCGCGCGAATTCCTGGACCGCACCAATGAGTATTGGCGCGAATGGGTGCGGCGGCTTTCCATTCCTTTCGAATGGCAGGACGCCACCATTCGCGCCGCCGTGACCCTGAAGCTTTCGAACTTCGAGGAAACCGGCGGCATCGTGGCGGCGCTCACCACGTCGCTGCCGGAAGCACCCCATTCGGGCCGCACCTGGGATTATCGCTATTGCTGGCTCAGGGACGCCTATTTTGTGGTGCGGGCGCTGAACCGTATCGGCGCCACCAAAACCATGGAAGATTTCATCGCCTTCGTTTTTTCCATCGTGGGCGAAGAAGAGGTCTTGAAGCCGGTCTATGGCATCGTGCCGTCGCGCGATCTCACCGAATGGATCGCGCCACATCTCAAGGGCTTCGAAGGCCACGGCCCCGTCCGCATCGGCAATGCCGCCGTCGATCAGAACCAGCATGACGCCTATGGCAGCGTGATCCTGTCGGCGGTGCCCATGTTCTTCGACAAGCGCCTGCCGCGCCCGGGCGGCGAGCCGCTGTTTCGCCTGGTGGAAAAGATGGCGCGGCGCTGTGCAGCGCTGGCGCTCGAGCCGGACGCCGGCATCTGGGAATATCGCGGCCGAAAGCGCATCCATACCCATTCCGCCGCCATGTGCTGGGCGGGCTTGTCGCGGGCGGGCGCCATCGCGGCGCGCTTGGGCTTCTCCGACCGGGCTGCGCATTGGAACAGCCTTGCGGCGGAGGTGGGTGACGTGATCGTTGAGCGCTGCTGGAACGAAAAACGCCAGGCTTTCACGGCTGCCATCGACAGCGAAGACATGGACGCCAGTGTGCTTCTTTTGCCCGAATTGGGGCTGATCGATTCCGCCGATCCACGCTTCGCCAAGACGGTTGCCGCCATCGAGAAGGAATTGGTGCATGGCCGTCATGTGCTGCGCTATGCGGCGGAGGACGATTTCGGCCTGCCGGAATCGGAATTTCTGGTCTGCCGCTTCTGGCTGATCGATGCGCTTTGCGCGTTGGGGCGCGGCTCCGAAGCGCGCGACCGCTTCAAGGACGCGCTCGCCTTGCGCAATCACTATGGCTTGTTCGCGGAGGACATCAATCCCAAGACAGGAATGCTGTGGGGCAATTTTCCCCAAACCTATTCCATGGCCGGCCTGATCCTGAGCGCGATGCGCCTCAGCAAAAGTTGGGAGGAGCGCTATTGGCACGCATCTTCATAATCTCTAATCGCGTCGCCACGCCCCAGGCCGGCGTACATGCCGGGGGCCTGGAAGTTGTGTTGAAGGCAACCCTGAAAAATCATCCCTGTGTGTGGATGGGGTGGTCTGGCGAGACCAACGCGCAGCCACGCGTCCGCACGCTGCACAAGGGCAAGAACACCTATATCGTTACCGACCTCACCGAAGAGGATTTCGACGAATATTATAACGGCTTCGCCAACCGGGTGCTGTGGCCGATCCTGCATTACCGCCTCGATCTGGCGGAATTCTCCCGCCGCGACCTGTCAGGCTATATGCGGGTCAACCAGATTTTCGCCGATGAGCTCGCCAAGGCCCTGAAGCCCGACGATCTGGTCTGGGTGCATGACTATCACCTGATCCCTCTGGCCAAGGCCCTGCGCGAGCGCAATCTCAACAACCGGATCGGCTTTTTCCTGCACACGCCGATGCCGGCGCCCGAGATCATCACCGCCATGCCCAATCACGAGCATCTGATCCCGGCCCTGTGTCACTATGATCTGGTGGGCTTTCAGACCGACAATGATGCCGCCAATTTCGCCCGTTATCTGGCCAACGAACTCGGCACGCCGTCGCACATTTCGCGCCGGCTGGGGGCGGGCGACCGGTTGATGCGGATCGGGACCTTTCCGGTCGGCGTCGAGACGCGGCAATTCACCCGGCTGGCGCGGCGCGCAGTCAAGACCGAACTGGTGCGCAAAGTGATGAAAAGCATTCCCGGTTCGCTGATGATCGGCGTGGATCGCCTGGATTATTCCAAGGGCCTTACACTTCGGCTTGAGGCCTATGAGCGCTTCCTGGCCGCGAACCCCAACTGGCATGGCAAGATCACCTATCTGCAGATCACGCCCAAGAGTCGCTCCCAGATCAAGGAATATTCCGAGATCGAAAGCGCCGTGAGCGCGATGGCAGGCCGCATCAATGGCAGCTTTTCCGACGCGTCCTGGTCTCCCGTACGCTATGTCAACCGGCCCTACAGCCGGACGGCGTTGTCGGGTCTTTATCGCGGTGCCCGGGTGGGGCTGGTGACGCCCCTGCGCGACGGCATGAATCTGGTGGCCAAGGAATACGTCGCCGCCCAGGATGCATCGGATCCCGGCGTGCTGATCCTGTCACGCTTTGCCGGCGCGGCGGCGGAATTCCGGGAAGGCGCGCTTCGGGTCAATCCTTACGACCCCGATGCGGTAGGTGCCGCAATCGCGCGCGCCATGGCCATGCCGCTTGCCGAGCGCAAGAGCCGGCATGCCGCTTTGTATGCAGCGCTATTGCGGAACGATATCTCCCAATGGGGCGACAAGTTCCTCGCCGCTCTGGTGGGCGCGAAGAAATTCGATCTCAAGGAAAAGCCAAAGGTGCGCGCCGCCGCGCAGCCGCCCCTGACAACTCACTGAAGCGTGGGCGCGCTCATCGCCAGCGCCATGGCGAGGGCAATGACAGCAAGTCCCAGCCCCAATTCCCATCCCACATGATTTTGGAGCCGCGCCACCACGCCTTTTTCTGTCAGGCGCGGCAGCAGGCGAAAATGATTGACCAAAGCCAGACCGATCATGGCCAGCACCAAACTCACCTTGGCGCCTAGAACAGCAAGATAGATCGGAGAGTCTTGCCCCGGCGTGCCCAGTAGAACCATGGCCGCGTTGATAAGGCCCGTCATCACCAAGAGCGCCACCGACAGCATGCCCCATTCCGCGAAAACGGAGAGCGCCAAACCCAGGCGTGGCGCGGCGGGTCGCTCCATCAACAAGACGGCAAGGACACACAGGCTGCCGATCCAATAGCCGCCTGTGAGGAGATGCAGGGCATCGCTGCTGGTGCCGATCACGCCAAAATCCAAAAAACTGGCGGCCGCCGTATGGCTGGTGACGGCGATCAAAATGAGATTGAGCCCTGCCAGCCATAACGTGACTTTGATCCGGCCTAGCCACACCGCCAGCACCAGGCCCAGCGTGAACGCCAAGCGAATGATGAAAATCCGACCGAACAAGGTGTCGATCGCCACCTGCCATAAGGTTTGCGCGTCAGTGGCGGCCGCAGCCGTGCCCGTCATTTCGGCCGCAACCAGCGCCATCCAAAGCGGCGCCGAAATGAGCGCCACCAACGCCGCCAGACGGCGTGCCAGGTTCAAGGGCCTGCTTTCCAAGGCCAGTTCGGGGACCTTGGCAGAGAGGAGCGACAGAAGACAGGCGCTGCCGAACAGCACCATCAGGCTCGCTTCATGCAATCCACGCACAAAAGCGAGGAATGGAATCATGGCCGGACGCGAAAATGCAGACGGCCTTCCAGCCGGTGGGTGTCATGGCCGACGGCATGCCAGCTCACGACATAGTCGCCAGGCTCCAGATGGCCCGGCTTCAGCGTGATCACCCGTCCGCTGACCTTGACCGGCTCGCCCGAGAGATTGCGGCCGTCCTTGTCCATCAACAGCGCGCCGGAAAAGGCCGGCTCCAGCGCTTCGCTGAAGCTCAGCACGATGCGCGCAGGGCTTTTGATGCGTGCGCCTTCCAGGGGCTGTGACTTGACCAGGCGGGCGTGCGCGAAGGCCGGTGGGACCGTCGAGACAAGCAGCAAAAAAGCCAATAATGAAAGACTTTTCATCTTGCACTGGGAAAGAGCGCGCTCTTCTAAACCGCTACGTTCCAGTCCACCAGATGCGGGGTGCTGCGTCTAAGCCGCGTCGTGAAAAATGACTCCCAAAGTATAGCGCTGTCCCGTGGCAAGCGCGCTGACGCCATGGCGATGATTGACGGTATAGGTGCCTTTTTTGCCTTTCACGGGCCGCCGATGGACCGCGAAGACCACGCCATCACCCTGATGCAGCGGGATGACGCTGGCGCGGGACTGGGACCGGGGCCGCTGTTCGGTCATCACAAATTCACCGCCGGTGAAATCCGCACCCGGTTCCGACAACAGGACGGCCACTTGCAGCGGAAAGACATGTTCGCCGTAAAGATCCTGATGCAGGCAATTGTAATCGCCCGGGCCATATTTCAGCAGCAGCGGCGTGGGCCGGGCCTGGCCCGCCTGATGGCAGCGGTCGAGAAAATCGCGATGGCGGGCGGGATAGCGCGTCTCTTCGTCTCGGAGTGCCGCCCAGCGATTGGCGATGGGCGCAAGCTGCTCATAAAGCTTGGGCCGCAATTCGGTCAGCGGGTCGGGCAGGCGATAGGAAAAATATTTGTATTCGCCCCGCCCGAAGCCGTGCCGCCCCATGATGATATGGCTGCGGAAAATCTCGTCGTCATAAAGACCGCGAACCCGGGCCGCCGCCGAAGCGGGAATGAGCTTGGGCAGCAGCGCCCAGCCTTGGGCATTGAGATCACTCTCTATGTCTTGCCAGTCGCGACGCATGGCTCTTACGCCGCCTCTTCGCGCGCCAGCAATTCCTTCTTGCGCGCCACACCCCAGCGATAGCCGGAGAGGCCGCCGTCATTCCTGACCACCCGGTGACAGGGGATGGCGATGGCGAGATTGTTGGCGGCGCAGGCCTGCGCCACCGCGCGCACGGCTTGTGGCCGGCCGATCTTGCGCGCGATGTCGGCATAACTGGCGGTCTTGCCCGCCGGTATGGATGTCAGGGCTTTCCACACGCGCTGCTGAAAGGCGGTGCCGCGGATATCCAGCGGCAGGTCGAGATCCTTGCGGGGCCGCTCCACCAAGCCGACCACCTTGGCTACCAGCTTTTCGAACTTGGCATCGCCGCCCACCAGTCTTGCATGGGTGAAACGGTCCTGAAGATCGTGCAGCAGCTTTTCCGGATCGTCTCCCAGCAGGATGGCGCAGACACCCTTGTCGCTGGAGGCCACCAGTAGAGCGCCCAGCGAGGTTTCCGCGATCGCGAAGCGGATCTCTTCATGGGCGCCGCCGGCGCGATAGCGGCTTGGGGTCATGCCCAGAAGCGATTTCGACTTCTCGTAGAAGCGGCTGCCGGAATTGTAACCCGCGTCATAGATCGCCTGAGTGACGCTTCCGCCCTGCACCAGGCCGTCGCGCACTTTTTCACCGCGATGGGCGGCAGCATAGTCCTTGGGCGTCAGGCCCGTGATCGCCTTGAAGACGCGGTGGAAGTGATGCGGGCTGAGGCCCGCTTTCCGCGCCAGGCTGGTGAGCGAGGGGGTTCCTCGCTGGCGGCGATGCGCCGGGCCGCTTCCGCCACCTTGGCGGCATGGGGCGCTTCGGCGCCCAGATCGGGCTTGCAGCGCTTGCAAGCGCGAAAGCCCGCGGCCTGCGCCGCAGCAGGCGTGAGGTGGAACCGCACATTGGCAGGATTGGCCAGGCGCGCGGCGCAAGAGGGCCGGCAATAGACACCCGTGGTCGCCACGGAATAGACGAACTGGCCGTCGGCAGCGCTGTCGCGGCCCACAATCTTGGCCCAGCGGGGATCGGCTTCGGTTTGAATACGGGCCGCTTCCCGGGCCTTGGTATTTTTCATCTCATTCACTCCAGATCATGCGCGGCCAATCTGGCAGGGGGTGGGCAAGCAAACACTCCGGCGCTTGCGCTCAAATCGGGCCCTTGAAAGCACCCCAAGCCAGCACACCCCATCCGGCGATAAGGCAAAGCCCGCCTAGCGGCGTGATCGCCCCCAATATGGGGATGCCGGTCAATGCCAGCAAATAGAGCGAGCCGCAAAACAGCACGATGCCAATCAAAAAAGCCCAACCCGCTTTTGGCGCCGGCACCAGGGCCGCCAGCCCGATCGCCAGCGCATGATACATGTGATATCGGGCCCCGGTTTCGAACACCGACAGCATGTCGGCGCTCAGCCGGGGCTTGAGGCCATGGGCCGCGAATGCACCTGCGATGACCGCCAAGGCGCCATTGATCGCGGCAATTCCGAGCCAATTTCTGTTCATGTGCTTCATCATAGACAGGCAGTCCCCGGTTCGGTAGGGCTTGCTCATGACGGAGTTTGTAAAGGCCGCGGACGGAATCCGTATCGCTTTCGAACGGGTGGGCGAGGGGCCGCCTGTCTTATTGGTGCATGGTTTTGCCTCCAGCAAGGAGCAGAATTGGAAATCCACCGGCTGGTACGGGTCGCTGACGGAGGCTGGATTTTCCATCATCGCCATCGACAATCGTGGCCATGGCGAAAGCGACAAGCCGCACGATGCACTGCTCTATCATCACGACCGCATGGCTGAGGACGTCTTGGCCGTGATGGATGCGGCCGGGGTCGGAGCTGCGCCTTATGTCGGCTATTCCATGGGCGGTTTGATCGGCCTGCGCTTCCTGGCGCTTTTTCCCGACCGCATGACGCGACTGGCGCTTGGCGGCGTGGGCGAGACTTATTTGAAGGGGCCGCGCGTCTCCGATCCCGAGCGGCGCGACGCCATCGCGGATGCGCTTCTCACGGATGACAAGGACAGCATCACCGATCCGCGCGCGCGCATGTTCCGCGACTTCGCCGAACAAAAGGGCAAGGACCGGTTGGCGCTGGCGGCCTGCATGCGCGGCATGAGCCCGCCCTTGCCGGTTCCGCTGCTGCAGTCATTTGATAAACCGATTTTGGTCGTGGATGGCGATCAGGATTTCGTGGCGGGCCCGGCAGGCCCCCTTGCCGCCATATTCCTTCACGGGACCGCCGCAATCGTGCCCGGCCGCGACCATATGTCGGCGGTGGGAGCGCGTCCGACCCGCCAGGCCGTGGTGGATTTCCTCAAAAGCTGAAACCCCGCCCGGCGCGGAGCGTTTTTACAGAGCGGGCGTCGGTTCCCTCCGGCCCCGCCTGTGTGCGCCCGGTATTCATCCGTACACAGAGTATTATTACTCAGTAGACGGAGTATTTCCATGTCCTGCCGCCTGGAAAATTGCACAAAAGCCGTACGTTTCCGTACGGAAATAAGCGTGGGAATTTGGCGCGGGCTCGCTAAGTTCTCTTTTAAGGCTATGTCGAATCTTGGGGCGGCACCTTCCATAACCAAAAGGATTTCCGGTCATGTCTGTTGAGGCCGGAACAAGAGTCATGAACGATGCGACGCCCATAAGGGCCGATATCCGCAACCATCTGCTCGCCAAGATGACCGCCCATGACTCGGCCCTCCTGGCGCCGCATCTGGAAAGCATCACTTTGAAGGAACGCCAGGTGGTGGAAGTTCCGGGTAAGCCCATCACCCATGTCTATTTCGTCGAAACCGGCGTGGTTTCGGTGGTGGCGGTGAATGCCGAGGACCATCGCATCGAGGTTGGCGTAATCGGCAAGGAAGGCATGACTGGCACCCCTCTGGTCTTCGGCGACGACCGCGCTCAGCACTCCGCGTACATGCAGATCGGCGGCAGCGGCCGGCGCATGCCTGCGGCGGCCTTCGTGGAGGCGATGAAGCAAAGTTCATCGCTCCGCGCCCTGGTGCTCAAATCCGCCCAGGCCTTCATGATCCAGACCGCGCATACCGCGCTCGCCAATGGCCGCGCCAAGCTGGAAGAGCGGTTGGCCCGCTGGCTCCTGATGGCGCATGACCGGCTGGACAGCGACGCGGTGCCGCTCACCCATGAATTCCTGGCGGTGATGCTGGGGGTACGCCGGGCTGGCGTAACCGTGGCGCTCCATTCCTTTGAGCGCCGCGGGATGATCACCACCCGGCGCGGTCAGCTCACGCTGGTCAACCGGGCCGGCATCGAACAGGTGGCAGGCAGCTTCTATGGCATTCCCGAGGCCGAGCTGAAGCGGCTGATGGCCGAAACTTAGGAGCGTCGGCCAGGAAAAGTGAGACGAGCGCAGCGAGGATC
>Ga0134125_10005322_pt1 | contig 14636 bp, 13 predicted proteins | sample KB31751_FD_96464 | JGI IMG/M metagenome (GOLD analysis project Ga0134125, IMG submission 96464) | Terrestrial soil microbial communities with excess Nitrogen fertilizer from Kellogg Biological Station, Michigan, USA - KB3-175-1 | ecosystem: Environmental > Terrestrial > Soil > Unclassified ... | reverse complement strand
TCGGCGCGGATGTTCTGCAGCATGGTCAGGCCGTCCATGTTGGGCATGTTCCAGTCCGATACCACAAACTCGAAGCTGCCGTTTCGCAGCTTCTCCAGTCCCATCACCCCGTCTTCGGCCTCGTCCACATTTTCGTATCCCAAGTCCTTCAGCAGGTTCTTGATGATCCGACGCATGGTCGGAAAATCATCGACGATCAGAATCTTCATCGTTTTCTGTACCACGGATCGCTCTCCCTAGAATTTAAATACTGGGTGACGGCCGCGGCCGCACCCGGATGTTCATACACGGTGCCCGTAGGCACCCGCACTTTGCAATAACTTTTCGCTCAGGTCATCCAGCGCCACGGCTTCCTCGGCCGCGCCGATCAGCAACGCTTCGCGGGGCATGCCGAAGACCACACAGCTTTCTTCGTCCTGGGCGAAGGTGCGGGCCCCGGCCTGACGCATGGCGAGCAGGCCCTGTGCGCCATCCCTGCCCATGCCCGTGAGAATGGCCCCGATGGCATTGCGGCCCGCCACCCGGGCGGCCGAATGGAACAGCACGTCCACGGAAGGCCGATGCCGATTGACGGGATCCGTGAATTCCAGCCTGACGACATAGTTCGCACCGGAACGGGCCAGCTTCATGTGTGCAATGCCGCCGGGCGCCAAGTACACATGGCCCGGGAGCACGCGCTGACCGTCCTCGGCTTCATGCACCTGGACGGCACACAAGCCGTCCAGACGCTGCACGAACGAGCGCGTGAACCCCGCAGGCATGTGCTGCGTGATCATAATGGCGGGACTATTGGCGGGCAAGGGTTCGAGGACATGCCGGATGGCCTCCGTCCCGCCGGTCGAAGAACCGATCATGATGAGCTTTTCCGTCGTGGAAAAGTTGCCCAGGAGCCGAGGCCGGGCGCGAGCCTCTGGCGCATGGGCCACGTACGGCCGCAGCCGAGCGTGGGCCGCCGCACGGATCTTGTCGGCGATCATGTCGCCATATTCCATCAGGCCGTCGCGCAAGCCCAGTTTCGGCTTGGTGACGAAATCCACCGCCCCCAGTTCGAGCGCCCGAAGCGTGATTTCGGAGTTGCGCTCGGTCAGGGACGACACCATCACGACCGGCATGGGCCGCAGCCGCATCAGGCGTTCCAGAAAATCCAGCCCGTCCATGCGCGGCATTTCCACGTCCAGCGTCAGCACGTCCGGATTGTGCTGTTTGATGAGTTCGCGCGCAATGATGGGATCGGGTGCCGTCGCCACGACCTCCAGATCCGGCTCATTGTTGATGATCTCCGTCATGAGACTGCGTACCAGCGCGGAATCGTCCACACACAGCACGCGGATTTTTTTGATCGCTGCCATTTTCTCGGCGCTCCGGCCTCAACTCACGGAATAAACGGTGTGCCCTTGCAAATGCAGGGCCTTGGTCAAATAGGTGAAATTTTCCGAATGGCCGGCAAACAACAGGCCTCCGGACTTGAGCAACGGCACGAAACGCTCCAGGATCTTTGCCTGGGTGGCCTTGTCGAAGTAAATCATCGTGTTGCGGCAAAAGATCGCGTCAAACTTCTGGCTGATCAGCCAGCTCGGCGACACCAGATTCAATTCCTGGAAGGTCACGAGCTGGCGGATCGCCGGCTTGATTCGCGCCATGCCAGCCTGGCGGCCCGTCCCGCGCTGGAAGTACCGGCGCAGGAATTCGGGCGGCACAGGCTTTACGCGGTCCAGGGTATAGATGCCTTTGCGGGCCTGGGCGATTACCTGGGCGTCAATGTCGGTGGCCAGAACCGAAATGTCCGCTCCCGACTGGCCACAAGCGTCGTGCAGCGTCATCGCCAGCGTGTAGGGCTCTTCCCCCGTCGAGGACGCGCAACACCAGACTGAGAGAGGTTTCGCGCGCTTCTGCACAAAGTCCTTCAAGATCCGGAAATGATGCCGTTCACGAAAAAACGCCGTATGGTTGATCGTGAAGGCGCTCACGAACCGGTCCCACTCCTCAGCCTGCGGATTCTGCTCCAGAAAATCCAGGTACGTGCGCACCGACGGCTGCCCCGCGTGATGCGTACGCAGCCCCAGCGTCCGTGCCGCCATGTCGCGCTTATGGTCGCCCAGCACGATCCCCGTGCGCCGGTGAAGGATCTGCACGGCGCGTGCCAGGTCGGCAGGGTCCACTTTCGGCAACGCGGGCTGCGCGAAATACGAGGCGATAGGAGACTCTTGAAGCATCGTGACAAATCCGATCGGGCTGCGGACTCAGTGACAATACGAGGCGCAATACGCGGGCGGCACCACGCCCGGAGGGCACCGGTCGAGAGTGCTGCCGGACATCAAACCGCCGCACTCTCGACCAGCGCCATTTCGTCACTGGTCATCAATTTTTCGATATCCACCAGGATCAGCATCCGATCGCCCACTGTCCCGATTCCGGTCAGATGCTCCGTCGAGAACGCAGAGCCGAACTGAGGCGGTGCGCTGATCTGGGAGGACTGCAGGATCAGCACGTCGGACACGCCATCCACCACCACGCCCATCACGCGTGACCGGACATTCAGGATCACCACCACGGTCTGAGGCGTGTACTCCACGTTCTCCATGTTGAATTTCATGCGCAGGTCGACGATGGGGACGATGACGCCGCGCAGATTGGTGACGCCCTTGATGAACGACGGCACATTGGCAATCCGGGTGACTGACTGGCTGTCATAGCCGCGGATTTCCTGAACCTTCAGGATGTCGATCCCATACTCCTGGCTGGCCAGCGTAAAGATCAGGAATTCGCGGCCCTGGGTTTCGACCTGGTCCGCTTTAGTGTCGGTAATGTTCATGGAGGCTCCGAAAAACGGGGATTCAAGACTTCAGGCGGCCGCGCCCATCCGCTGTGTGGTGGTCCGGCGCAACGCAAACACGTCCACGATCAAGGCCACGCTTCCATCGCCCAGAATGGTGGCTGCAGATATGCCGGGGACCTTGCGATAATTGGTCTCCAGGTTCTTGACGACTACCTGGTGCTGCCCGATCAGATGATCGACGATCAGGGCAAACCGGACGTCCTCGGCCTGGAGGATGACGGCAATGGCCCGCGTGAGATCGGTTTCGGCGCCGCGGACGCCGAAAGTATCATGCAAGACCACAATCGGCAGATATTCGCCTCGCACGTGCAGCATCTGCTCCGAATCCGAAATGCGATGAATCTGTTCCGGAGTGGGCTGCATGGACTCCATGACATGGCTCAGCGGGAGGATGAAGGTCTCTTCGCCGACCTTCACCGACATGCCGTCCAGGATGGCCAGGGTGAGCGGCAACACGATGCGGGTGGTGGTCCCTTCTCCCTTGCGCGAAGAGAGCTGAATATGTCCCCCCATGCTCTGGATGTTGCGGCGCACGACGTCCATGCCGACTCCGCGTCCCGAAATGTCCGTGATCTTGTCAGCCGTCGAGAACCCCGGCGCAAAGATCAGCTGCCAGAGCTCCTCGTCGGGCGTCGTGTCCGACACCGCGAAACCGGTCTCCTTGGCCTTCTTCAGGATCTTTTCGCGATTCAGGCCGGCGCCGTCGTCGTCGACTTCAATGATGATCTGTCCGCCATTGTGCTGAGCGGACAGGGTCAGCGTGCCCTCCGGGTCCTTCCCGGCGGCGGCGCGCACCTCGGGTGCTTCGATGCCGTGGTCCAGGCTGTTGCGCACCAGGTGCGTCAGCGGATCGATGATGCGTTCGATGAGACTCTTGTCGAGTTCGGTCGCCTGCCCCTTGGTGACCAGCCGGATGCGCTTGCCCAGGCGGCTGGCATTCTCGCGCACGACGCGCGGAAAGCGGCTGAACACATAGTCCATGGGCATCATCCGAATCGACATCACGCATTCCTGGAGGTCGCGCGCATTGCGTTCCAGTTGCTCGATGCCATTGAGAAGGCGGTCGTGCAGCACGGGGTCCAGCGACTGCGAAGTCTGCACGAGCATCGCCTGGGTGATGACGAGTTCGCCCACCAGATTGATGATCTGGTCGACCTTCTCCACGCCGACGCGGATGGTGCCGCTTTCCTTGTGCTTGGCCGCCTTCCGATGCTCGGCCTCGTGGGTGTTGGCCCCGGAGGGCCCATGAGGCGCATCGGCGAGGACTGGAATCTCGGGGGATTCGGGTTGCACACTGGGCCCGGCGCTGATCGTTGTCGCAGGAACCTGCGGCGCCACAGGAGCGGCTGTCACAGGAGCGGCTGGTGCGGGAATCGCCGCCACAGAGGACGCCGGCGTGGCCGCCGGGCCGGACGGCAACGGCTCATGGCTGACCTTTACCTGATCCGCATTCACGATGAAGCAGCACACGGCCTCCAGGTCGTCCGCGCCGGTGGTGGTCTTCAGCCACAACGCCAGGTTGCCGTCCTGATGCTCGCGATGCAGGATCTCGCCCATCAGTGCCATCTCGTTGCACAACGGCTCCACGTCCTTGTCCTGGATCCGTACGATACGCACGCAGACGCAGGCGTCCGCCGCCGATGCGGCCGCGGCGGCCGCAGGGGCATGGACGGGCGCGGCGGCTGGAACTACTGGGGCTGCAGGCGCGGAGGAATTGGCAGTAGCCTGAACAGCAGCGGCCGGACCACCATTCTGGTGCTCCTCCGCCAGTTGGCGGAGCTGCGCACAAATGCGCTCATAGGCCTCTTGATCCGGTCTGTCGGAACCGCGATAAGCGGCAACCTGGTCGGTCAGCACGTCCTTGGTTTCCAGAAATAAGTCAATCATGTCGCGGCGCAACGCCAGTTCTTCGTGCCGGATCAGGTCGAGCAGGTTCTCGAGCAGATGGGTGGTCTTCGCCAGTTCTTCGAAACAGCCGAAGGTTCCTGCTCCCCCCTTGATGGAGTGCGCCGCCCGGAAGATGGCATTCAGATGGTCCGGATCGGGATGATCCAGATCCAGATCCATGAGCTGTTGCTCCATGTTGGTGAGCAGCTCGTCGGCTTCGTCGAAGAACGTATCGAAAAACTCACTCAGATCCACACCTGCACTCATATCAGTCCTCAACCTTATTGAGCCGATGGGCCCGCAGGCCTGGCTGGAGAAGCCGCCGCAGCCTTGCCCGGCGCCGACGGTGTGCCCGCCGGCCGATGCGCGGCGGCTGGAGCCGCTGACGCAGAAGGCACCGTAGAAATCGGCAGCGTGGCCGCACCCCGAGCGGCCGGAGCCGCCGACCCGGAAGGCGCGACTGGAACCGGGGATGTGGCTGCTCCCTTGGCGGCTGCCGCACCCGCCGGAGCACCCGTCGTGTCAGCCGGCGATGGCGGCTGGTCCGGCGAAGGGTTGCCAAGCTGCTCCAGCCGCCGGCGGATATCGATGCCCTCGCCCGCGGCGTTCTGCGCGTCGATGCGCCGCTCGGCCCGGCGATTCAGCACCAGAATGCTGATGCGCCGGTTGACGGCCGCCAGCGGATCATCCTTGATCAGGTCCACCGTGTCGCCCAATCCCAGGATTCGCTTGACCTTGTGTTCGACCAGGCCGCCGGCCACCAATTCACGCCGCGCGGCATTGGCCCGGTCCGCGGAAAGCTCCCAATTGCTGTAGCGACGGTCCCCCATGGCATACCGGGTGGCATCCGTATGCCCCGAAATCGTGATGGAATTGGGCAGTCTGTTGATGAGCGGCGCCAGCTCACGCAAAATGTCGCGCATGTAGGACTGAACCACCGCGCTGCCCGTCGCGAACATGGGACGGCTCTGCTGATCGAGAATCTGGATGCGCAGCCCGTCCGGGGTCATGTCCAGCAGGAGCTGCGGCCGGAACTGCTTCAGCACCGGGTTGTTTTCGATCAGGTTCTCGAGCCCGGACTTCAGGTCTTCCAGGTTCTCAAGATCCTGCTGATCGGCGGGATCGGCATCCTGATTGCTGGGTGCTGGCGTCGGGTACGGGTTGGGAATGACGCTGGGATCGCCACCTGGAATCTGAGACTTGCTGTTGTCCAGCTTGGGGCCGCCCGTGATGGCCGTCGCCAGCGGCATCCGGAAATACTGCGCAATGCCCTCCAGATTCTTCTTGGGCACGAGCAGCAGCAGCCACATGACCAGGAAGAACGTCATCATGGCAGTCATGAAGTCGGCGTAGGCGATCTTCCAGCTCCCACCGTGGTGCGCTTCACCATAGGCACGCTTGCGTCGGACGACAATTCGGCCGTGTTCTTGCTTGGCCATGGCTGCGGTTCCTCAGACCTTGGCCGCGTTCTTCGTCTGCCGCACGTGGTCCTCGAGTTCGGAGAACGACGGGCGCACGGACGAAAACAGGACCTTGCGGCCAAACTCCACCGCCAGCGGAGGGGGGTAGCCGTTCATGCTGGCCAGCAGCGTGACCTTGATGCATTCCAGGACCTTGATGGCCGCCACGGATTGCCGTTCCACGGCGGAGGCAAAGGGCGCCACGAAACCGTATGACAGCAGAATGCCCAGGAAGGTCCCCACCATGGCCTCGGAGATCAGGTGCGCCAGAACCGCAGGAGGCTGATCCACAGCCGACAGAGCCTTCACCACCCCGAGGACGGCGGCGACGATACCGAATGCCGGCAATCCATCCGCCACCGCGCGCACGGCATTGATCGGGGTATTGTGCTCGTTGTGCAAGGCCTCGATCTCCTGGTCCATCAAGGTCTCGATCTCGAATGAATTCATGTTGCCGCTGATCATGATGCGCAGATAATCAGTCAGGAACTCCATGAGTTTGGCGTCTCTCTGAACCTGGGGGAACTGGCTGAAAATGGCGCTGGAGGCCGGGTCTTCGATGTCGGACTCGATGGACATCAGGCCGTCCCTGCGAGACTTGTTCAGCAGTGTGTACATGAGCGCCAGCATCTCCATGTACAGTGGCTTTCCGTAGGGACTGCGCTTGATTGCCTTGGGGAACGCCTGGAACAGCAGCCGGATGGACGCGCCGTTGCTGCCGCCGATATAGGCGCCAACAGCCGCCCCGCCGATCAGCAGGAACTCGAACGGCTGGTACAAGGCGCCCAGATGTCCACCGACCGCCGTGAAGCTGACGATCACCGAAACAGCGACGACCAGATACCCCAGAATGATAAACACGCGCCCGCCCCAATTATCCGAATATCGCCCATCATCGCCCGTCCCGCTTCATTCAAAAGCAGGGCTCAACAGGGCTTTTTGTCCACAGATCCGTCCTCTGGACCCGCTATGCGAGCATTCGGCCGGCCGTCTTGCGCCGGGCCCGGGTCTTGCCCGCCCGTGGTGGCGGCTTGCAGATGGCGCAGATGAAACCGGCTTCGGGGTCGTGAGCGTGGGCCACGAAGTGGCCACCACACTGCTGGCAGGCCGAAAGCTGGACCAGGCCACTATCGAAAAAGCGCACCAGCATCCATGCGCGGGTGAAGCTCAGCACCGGCTCCTCAGGGGATTCGCCCGCAGGCAGGCCCACCGAGGACTGCTCCAGATAGAGCCGATAGGCTTCCACCAGCGCCTGCGACTTCTTCGCCGGCGTGAACGCGTCCATGTAACGGTAGATGTTGAAGAACAGGCTGGAGTGGATATTGGGGAGCCAGGTCATGAACCAGTCGACCGAAAACGGCAGCATGCCCTTTGGGGGAGAGGCGCCCTTGATCTCGCGGTAAAGGCGCGCCAGGCGGTCGTAGCTCAGGGAGGTCTCAGCCTGCAGCACCTGCAAGCGGGCGCCCAGGCGGATCATGTCGGTGGCCAACAGAATATCGTCGGCCTCTCGTGCAACGCTTTTGGAGGCCATCTCGATCAGGCGCTGACGGGCTCGCGCTGGGCCATGAGGATGGTGGAGTGAGCCTGTTGCAACACGCCGCCCAGCACTTCGTGCGTCAGTGATGCGAGCAACTGGGCGTCGTTCAACCGGAACGCGCACAATACCGAATTGGAGCTGGCCAGCTTCACGATCTGTGCCGGCGAAAGGTTCAAGACAATGTCCGCCACATCCGCATTGAAGCCCAGCCTGAACATGCCGGCCGGAAGATTTTCGCGCAACAGGCGCTGTGCAAGCATCAAGTAGGAGAGATTGACCTCGCGAATATCATTCAACAGCGCAGAATCAAGGGTGGACATGGGCTTCCTCTAGTGCGAACTTGTACCGGGCCAGGACAACACCGGATTGCCATACTTCAATTTCCTAACAGCAATCTGAATGCATTTGTCACATTTAAGGCTGCAACATTATTTAGATCCGGTCATCGAAAATACATTTTCATGCAAATTTGACATGGACAGGGTGAGTATATCGCCTAAGTCGTTGTTTTTCGTTGTTACCTGAGACACGAATATAGAAATTATTGAAACCATAGGTAACTTACATGGATGAGGATCCCTGACACAGGCCAATGACGGCGGAATTCCGCCTAGGAAACCAGGGGAACAGGAACGCTGCCGTAGTGCCGGGCCAGCTCCAGGAAGTCGGCCAGGCGCCCATCGGCGGCTATTTCTTCGCGTAAGATTCCCGCCACAGCCGGCGCTTGACGGGCGGCCATCGCCGCATTCAGAAAGAGCATACGGTGTCGCCGGGCCAGTATGTCTTCCACCGTGCGCGCATATTCGTACCGGACAGCGAAACGCACCATCGCGGCGGTCAGCCCGAGCGCGAGTTCCTGTTCGGCTCCCGGCAGCCCGCCGACCACGTCCGCTTCGCTGCCATACAGGTGCAGGCCCGGGGGCGCCGTCATGGGGGTGCTGGCCTGACCGGGCGCGGGAGCTCCCACCAACGGAAAGTGTGCAGTGCGCGAAGCGGGCAGCGCATCGAGCAGGCGCGCCTGGACACAGCGCCGCAGCACGTCCTCGGCCATCGCCCGATACGTCGTCCACTTTCCGCCCGTCACCGTGACCAGCCCGGCGGGACTGACTCGGACCGTGTGCTCGCGGCTGATGGACTTGGTGTCCTCGCCCTCTTCGTTGGACGGCCGCACCAACGGGCGCAAGCCTACCCAGATGCTCAGGACGTCTCCAGCCCGGGGGGCCTTCGCGAGGACATGGCCGGCCTCGCGGAGGATGAAGGCGACTTCTTCCGGGAGCGCCTGTGGCTCGCGAGCCACGGCGTGTCGTGGGGTGTCGGTGGTGCCCAGAAGGACATGCCCCTGCCACGGCACCGCGAACAGCACCCTGCCATCGCGCGTGTGAGGAACCAGCAGCGCTTCCCCAGACGGGAGAAAGGACCGGTCCACGACCAAATGCACGCCCTGGCTGGGGGCGACCATGGGCACCGTGACGCGGCCGGCAGCCGCATCGTCCATCTGGCGCACCTCATCCACCCATACCCCCGCCGCATTGATGACGCAACGCGCACGCACCTCGCCCCCCTCGGATGCAGGTTCCAGCGCATCCCGCCATCGCACGCCGCAGACGCGGCCCGTCTCATGCACGACTTCCGTCACCGGGCAGTAATTGAGCAGCAAGGCACCCTGCGCCGCCGCCGTACGCGCCAGCGCAAGCGCCAGGCGAGCATCGTCGAACTGGCCGTCCCAGTAGCGCACACCGCCAAACAGACCATGCGCGTTCAGGCCGGGCAAATGAGTTTTCACGCCGGCCGGTCCCAGCCATTGGGTGCGCCCCAGGCTGGCCGCGCCCGCCAGGGCGTCATAGGCCTTCAGGCCCATCCCATAGAACGGGACTTCCCAGAACCGGTAGGCCGGCATCACGAACGCCAAGGGCTGCGCCAGGTGCGGAGCGTTGTTCAGCAGCGCCTGTCGTTCGTGCAGGGCTTCGCGCACCAGCCCGATATTGCCCTGCGCCAGATAGCGCACCCCGCCGTGAACCAGCTTGGTGGCGCGCGACGAGGTCCCTGCGGCGAAGTCGCACGATTCCAGCAACAGCACTGACAGCCCGCGCAGGCGGGCGTCCAGCGCCACGCCCAGGCCCGTGGCTCCGCCGCCGATGACGACGACGTCCACCTCGCGCAGCGCGCGCAGGTCGGCAAGCAGCCGCGCGCGATCAGTGCGGAGGGGGGGCAAGACCATGCGGTTCATTTTGCAGCAATCTTTTCATGCCCGCTTCGGGCGGTTTTCCGGCATTCTATTCGCTTACAACGCTCAAAGGAGTGGCCATGAGTTACCTGCTTGCCTTGGACCAGGGAACATCCAGCACCCGCAGCATCGTCTTCGACCGCCAGGGCCGCATCGTGGGGGTAGCGCAGCGCGAGCTCACCCAGCATTACCCGCAGCCGGGCTGGGTAGAGCACGATCCGATGGAAATATGGCGCAGCCAGCAAGACACCCTGCGCGAAGCGCTGGGGCGAGCGCGGATCGCGGCATCGGAAATAGCAGCGATCGGAATCACCAACCAGCGTGAGACCACGATCGTCTGGGATCGCCACACGGGGGAACCCATCCACCCCGCCATCGTCTGGCAGGATCGACGCGCCGAGCCCACCTGTGCGGCACTGCGCGAACAGGGGATGGAACCCATGATTCAGGCCAGGACCGGACTGCGCGTCGACGCATACTTTTCAGCCACGAAGCTCAAATGGATTCTCGACCACGTGGCGGGCGCTCGCGCGCGCGCTGAAGCCGGCGAGCTGCTGTTCGGAACTGTGGACTCCTGGCTCATCTGGCAGTTGACGGGCGGCCAACGCCACCTGACGGATGTCAGCAACGCCGCCCGCACCATGCTCATGGACATCCACCGCAACGCCTGGGACACGGAACTGCTGGACCGACTGCAGATCCCGGCCGCCATGATGCCGGCCATTCTTCCCTCGTCGGCCGACTTCGGGCACACCCATACCGACGTGGCCGGCCGCGAAATTCCGATCTCAGGCGTGGCGGGCGACCAGCAAAGCGCGCTGTTCGGCCAGGCCTGCTTCCACCCCGGCATGGCGAAGAACACCTACGGCACGGGCTGCTTCATGCTGATGCACACCGGCGGGCATTTCCAGACCTCGGCCAACGGTCTGGTGACCACCAGCGCCGCCCAGATCGACCATCAGCCCGCCTTCGCCCTCGAAGGCAGCGTATTCGTCGGCGGCGCCGTCGTCCAATGGCTGCGCGACGGCCTGCGCGCCTTCGTGCACAGCAGCGACATCGAGGCGCTGGCCCGCAGTGTCCCGGACGCGGGCGGCGTGACGTTTGTCCCCGCGTTCACTGGGCTGGGCGCGCCATGGTGGGACGCCGAGGCCCGCGGCACCATCACGGGGCTGACGCGGGGCACCACCATGGCGCACATTGCTCGTGCGGCGCTGGAGAGCATCGCCTACCAGAGTGCCGCAATGCTGCAGGCCATGAGCCGGGACGCCCAGGCCACGGACGCAGCGCCGCTGGAAGCCTTGCGCGTGGATGGCGGCGCCTGCGTCAACGATCTGCTCATGCAGTTCCAGGCGGACCTGCTGGGCATTCCCGTGCTGCGTCCCACCATGGTGGAAACGACCGCCTTGGGCGCCGCCTTCCTGGCCGGCCTGCACGCGGGCGTCTATGCCGACACCCAGGAGCTGGAATCGCTCTGGCGGGTGGAGCGCCAGTTCGATCCGGTCATGCCGCACGACGAGGCTGCCGACCGACTGGCCGCCTGGGATCACGCCATACGGCAGGCCCGCACCCGCTAAAGCAGCACCGTTCCTTATAGAATGGAGTCACCCACAGTCATCGTCCGCCTCGCGTGCCACGGGACACCATGCTGAAAAACCTGATCCTGATCGTCGCGATCTTCGTCGCCATCTTGCTGGCCCTGACGTTCGGCGAAGCCGTCTTTCACGACATCTTCGCCTGGATCTCCACCCTCACCGGCGTCCTGATTCGCAATTTCAGCGACCTGTTCGCCGTGGTGGGGAACTATCTGCGTGCGCACACCGGCAAGGTCCTGCTCGCCATCGCGCTCACCGTCCCGGCCAGTCTCTGGGTGCTGCGCTCGCGACGCGGCGCGCTCGGCCACCCGGCCACGCAGCGCCGGATAGCGATCATCCTGGCGCTGTTCCTCGGCTGGCTCGGGGTACACCGATTCTATCTGGGCCAGGTCGGCTGGGGCGTCGTGCTGCTGGTGATCGCCTGGATCTTCCTGCCGCTCGCCGCCGTGATCGGGCTGATCGACGCGATCCGCTACCTGTTCATGGACGAAGAAACGTTCGCCGCCACACAGCTTTCCTGATGCGGCGATGGTGACTGCAGAGTCCTGCTCCTACCGCGTCGTTGAATCGCCCGCCGGCCCGGCACGTGGCCCGCTGGCCGATGAGAGGCTGCTGCCGCTGGCCGTCGACGGCGCCGCCGCCTGCATGTGGCAAGCGCCACAAGGGCTGGTCGTGCCACGCACCTATGCAGCGCACCCCGGCTTCGACGCCATCCGGTCCGAGCTGGCCGGCCAGGGCTGGCCCGTCCACGTGCGCCAGTCGGGCGGCGGCGTCGTTCCCCAAGGAACCGGCATTCTGAACATCAGCCTCGCTCAGCGCTTCACCGGTCGCCCGATGGATCATGCCGACGCCTTCTACCGGCATCTCTGCGCCCTGCTCCAGATCAGCCTGCTCACTTTCGGAATCGAAGCGCGCGCTCAGGCCGTGGAGGGTTCGTTTTGCGACGGCCGCTACAACCTGGCCGCCGGCTCTCCGGCCCGCAAGGTCGTGGGCACGGCACAATTGTGGCGTCACATCCCAGGCCACGACTTCACGCATCAGGTCGCGATCGTGCATGCGATGGTGCTCGCCCAGTGCGATACTGACGAGGCCACCGCGCGGGCCAACCAACTCGAGGCGGCCCTCGGCTCGGGCCGGCGCTACCAGCCGGAAAGCGTAGCGTCGCTGGACCACTGGCTGCCCGACTCCCGCCGCCCCGGATTCTGCTCAGCCCTGGAAGATGAACTGCTGGATCAGCTCCGCACCTGGCCGACGCTGTGACATGTCCGCGGCCAGACGTCCGGCCTTGCGCCGGGCGCAATGCGCCGACGTGGCGCGTCCATGCCACAACGTGCTTGCCGCGCTTGCCGCAGTGCGGAGACACTCCTAAAATCACCGAAGATTTACCATACGAGCATCGCTAGGGGTGCCGCTCGCGCGGCTGAGACAGTCCCTTCGAACCTGATTGAGATCATCCTCGCGCAGGAAAGCAGCTCGCCATGGCGACGCTTGCCGTCGCCGCGCGCCTGCTTCCTGGCTTTTCCGACAGGCGCACCATGAGTCCGTCCGCTTCAATTCCATCATCCGACACCATCCCGGCCGCCGAGCGCGTCTTTGGCTGGCGCGAACACATGTCCCTCTGGTTCAGCCTTGGTGTGGGCCTGCTCGTCATGCAGGTCGGCGCCTACCTGGTACCGGCACTGGGCACGCGCGAGGCGCTATGGGCCGTCGTCGCAGGGTCCATCGTCGGAGCCGGACTGCTCGCCTGGGTCGCCCGCATCGGATGCGAAAGCGGGTTGTCGAGCGCCGGGCTGATCCACGCGGTCTACGGGCGGCGATTCGCCCACCTGCCGGTCCTGCTCAACGTCATCCAACTGGTCGGCTGGGCTACCTTTGAACTGGTCGTGATGCGCGACGGGACACGCGCCATCAGCCGCCGGGCCTTCGGCATGGATCCGGGCCTGATCCTGCCCACCCTGCTGTGGGGCCTGATCGTCATGGCGCTGCTGCGGGGATCCATGGTGACGCTGGTACGACGCATTGTCAGCCGCGTGGGGCTGCCGCTGGTCATCCTGTCCCTGCTGTGGCTCTCCGCACAATTTGCCCTGAAGCTCGACGCCCAGGGACTGCACACCCTATGGCAGCGCGCCGGGGACGGGAGCATGAATACCTTCCAGGCACTGGACCTGGTGATTGCCATGCCGGTCTCATGGCTTCCGCTGGTAGCGGATTACGCCCGACACGGCAAGAGCGCGAGCGGCGCACTGGGCGGCACCTGGCTGGGTTATGCCATTGCCAACATCTGGTGCTACGCCCTGGGGGTGCTGGTCGTCACCGTAACGGGACCGAACGTGGACATGGTGGGCGCCTTGCTGCTGGCGCAGGGTGGCCTGATCGCGCTGGGCCTGATTCTGGTCGATGAGCTGGACAACACCTACGGCGACCTGTATTCCGGATCCGTCTGCACCCAGAGCCTGTTCGCGTCGATCAGCGTGCGGACCTGGAGCACGATTCTGGCCGCCGTGTCCATCGTTTGCGCGATGGTGCTGCCCATGCACAGCCTGGAGCCCTTCCTGCTGACGCTGAGTTCGGTCTTCGTGCCGCTCTTCGGCGTGATCCTGGGGCGCCTGGGCACGCACCCCGCCCCCCTGTCCGCCCCCCCTCGGGCCATCCACACCGCACCGGCTCTGATATGGGGTCTGGGCATTGCGTGCTATCAGGGGTTGGCCCTATGGGCCCCGCAATACGGCAGCGCCCTGCCCACCCTGCTGCTGACCTTTGTCCTGGGAGCGGCGAGCGCGCGCGTGGGCGCGCTCGCCGCCCAGGCCGCACCGCAATGACTCAACCCTTCTCGGGGTCCTTCACCGCCTCGTAGGTGTGGAACTCGACGTTCTGCAGGACGCCATTGACCCGCTCCACGCGACGGATGTAGACGTTCTGGACGATGTCGCGGGTTTTGGGATCGATCAAAACGGGCCCCCGCGGGCTCATCCACTTCATGCCCTTGACGGCCGACATGAAGGCGTCCCCGCTGGCATCGCCGTTGGTTTTTTTCAGAGCCTCGTAGATCAGATTCATGCCATCGTATCCGGCCACCGAGATCATGTTCGGGCGCACCCCC
>Ga0134125_10005321_pt1 | contig 14636 bp, 16 predicted proteins | sample KB31751_FD_96464 | JGI IMG/M metagenome (GOLD analysis project Ga0134125, IMG submission 96464) | Terrestrial soil microbial communities with excess Nitrogen fertilizer from Kellogg Biological Station, Michigan, USA - KB3-175-1 | ecosystem: Environmental > Terrestrial > Soil > Unclassified ... | reverse complement strand
GCCGGCGTGCCTTCGGGCAGCGCGTCGATCTCGCCGTCGAAGCCGTCGAGCGCGCGCAGCGCCGCCACCAGCTGCGGCCGCGCCGACAACGCCGGGCCCAGCAGCGGATCGATCAGCAGCGTCTCGATCTCACCCGCGTCGAAGCGCATCCCCGCCGCGTGCTCGAGGATCTGGCGCAACCCGCAGAACAAGACGTAGTTGCGATTGCGCGGCAGCTTGCGAAAGAAGAACGCCATCGCCATCGCCGCCTGCGTCCGCCCGGCGTCGGCGTGCGCCACCAGTGTGGTCAGCTGATAGGCGTCGATGGTCATCGTGTCGAGGCTCATGGTCAGGCTCGCTCGTCCAAGGCCGCGCTGCTCACGATCCCGACGTGCGCGTCGGCCAGCTCGGCGTCGACGCGCGTCCGCGACGCCGGATCGACCGCGCGGGTCAGATCGTCGACGACGAAGACCTCGAACCCGGCGCGCGCACCGTCGATGGCGGTGGCGCGCACGCAGAAGTCGCGCGCCAGCCCGACCACGTAGAGCCGGCCCACGCCGCGGTCGCGCAAATAGCCGGCGAGACCGGTCGCCCGCCCCTCGTCATCGCGGAAGCCACTGTAGGAGTCGACGTCGACGTGGGTACCTTTACGTATTTTTAACGTAACCAACTCGTCCGGCAGCGCGTCGTGCACCTCGGCCCCAGCGCTCCCGGCCACGCAGTGGGGCGGCCAGGGGCCACCGCGCTCGGCGAACGAGACGTGGCCGCCCGGGTGCCAGTCCTGCGTCGCCACCACCGTCGAGAAACGGCCCGCCAGCCGCCCGATGGGCGCGGCGATCTGATCGCCTTCGGCGACCGCCAGCGGACCGCCCGGCATGAAGTCGGGCTGCAGATCGACGACGATCAGCGCGTCACGCGAGCGGTCGATGGCCATGTGTCACCTCGCAATACTTATTGTAAGTTTGACAATAAGTCCCGTCAAGCGAACCGGAATAACCGAGCCGGCCGATGGGCTTGGCCGCTGCGCACGCGGCCCGTGTCCTTGACGAGGCCGATGTGCTGCGCCCGCCGCTGGAAGTTCCGCGCGTCGAGCTGCCGGCCCAAGATCGTCTCGTACAGCCGCTGCAGCTCGCCGAGCGTGAAGGTCTTGTCGAGCAGGTTGCGGGCGACGTCGCTGTATTCCAGCTTGGCGCGCAGCCGCCTGGCCGCGTACTCGGCGATCGCCTCGTGATCGAACGCCAGCGGCGGCAAGCGCGACATCGGGAACCAGCCGATGCCCGAGTATTTGTCGGTCGTACGCAACGGCACGTCGCCGCGAATGAGCGCCATGTGCGCCACCGAGATGCAGCGCGCGCCCGGATCGCGGCTCGGCTCCGAGAAGGTGTAGAGCTGCTCGAGGTAGACGTCGCGGATGCCCGCCTTCTCGTGGAGCTCGCGCGCCGCCGCCTCTTCGACCGTCTCGTCGCCGCGGATGCGCCCGCCGGGGAGCGCCCACTTGCCGGTGAACGGCTCGCGCTTCATGCGGATGAGCAAGAGCTCGAGCCGCGCCTCCTGCACGGTGAAGATGGCGAGGTCGACGGCCACGCCCATGATGCCCGCCGGCATTATTGGCGCTCTCCGATAATGACCGCGTTGGTCGCAGGCCAGAAGGAGGTTCCGTTCAGCTCGGTCACGCGCACGTGACCCTGATATCGATGTTGTTGGATCCATGTGTTCACGTAACTGCTTATCGTCACGACGCCGAAAAAGTTGCGCGCCAGCGCCGCGCGCCATTCGTCGACGGTAAACACGCCGTACTCTTCATGGATCTCGATGTCCCAGTTCTTCAGATAATCCTTTTTGCAAACGAACTCGTTGGCGTCGTGCGCGGCGAGCCGCACCGTGGCGACGGCCCAGTCACGCGCCGCGACGCGCTCGAAGCGCGCGCCCAGCCCGTGCTTGAACTCGCGCGCGAAGCGCTCGAACTGTGCCGCGGTCGGCGCATCCATTAGATCGAGTAGCACGGTGCGCGGATCGGGGCTGATGCCGTCGCGGATGAGCACGCGCCCGCCCGGCTTGAGCTCGCGCGCCGCCGACGCGAGCGCGCGATCGATGCGCGCACGATCGTAGCCGGAGTAGCTGTAGACCTCGTGCATGATCGACGAGAAGATCACGGTGTCGGCGCTGCCGTCGGGCAGCTGCTGATCGGCGGCGTCGCCGAGCACGAGCGTGATGTCGCCGCCGGCGTAGGTGTTCTCGTCACTGCGACGCAACAGCTCGCGGGACAGGTCGACGCCGACGATCGACGCGCCCGGGAAGCGCCGGCTCAGCTCGACCATCAGCTTGCCGGTGCCGCAGCCCTTGTCGACGATGCGCGGCGGCTTCACCCAGGGCAGGAGGTCCTCGAGTTTTTGTACGAGTGACGCATCCATCTGCGCGCCGTACGACGCGAAGTCGCGATGGGTGGCGAGCTCGCCATCCTCGGTGCGCAGCTTCTCGGCGAAGATCTTCGCCAGCGCCTCCGGCACGGCGCGCGCCTCGTAGACCGCGATCGTCGACGGCGCCGCCTCGCTCCGCCACTGCTTGCCGGTGGCGATGCGCTCGATCAGCTCCGTCGGCGTGAGCCCACCCGCCGGTGTCTTGACCGTGCCGAAACCGGCCGCGGCGAAGAGCGCCTGCACTTCGCGGTTGGCGCTGAGCAGCGTCGTCGCCGCCGGCGACAGCTCGACGCCGGTCTGCGCCTGCACCGACGCGCGCACGTGCTCGACCCAGCGCGCATCGTCGGGAATGTCGTTCACGCGGACGAGGTCGAACGGCTTACCCGTCGCCGCCAGCGCCGGGCGGAGCAGCGCCTCGCGCGTCTCGATGTCGAGCGGGTTGCGCCGCGTGCCCGAGTGGTCGGCGCTGGTGACGACGCAGACGATGCGGTCGACGTGCGCCGGGCCGACTTCTTGTGAAAGTGACGCAACCAGCTCGGCCTGGCCGCGGGTCAACGCGTGGAAGCGTCCGAGGAGCAGCGCGATCACGGTCGCGCGATGATACCGTCCCCTACCCAGCGCGCAAGCAGCTGGAACGCGGCCGGGCCGGCCTCCTCGACCGGCATCGACTCGGCGCACAGGTCGCACACGATCCCGAAGCTGGCGCCGTCGCGCGCGCGCAACAGGGCCGTCCGCTCCAGCTCGTCGACGGAACGATGGTAGACGGTCACGTCCTGGCGCCAGACCAGGAGCGTGCGCGCGCCGGCGGCGGGCGGCTCGATGGGCTGCTCGCTTTCGGCAGCGCGCCACACGTCGTCGACGGCGTGTCCGACGTCGAGAAAGAGGTGGCTCGGCACCAGCGGCAGCGGAAGCCGCACGAACTCTTCAGGCTGAAGCGCGCGCAGCTCGTCGAGCGTCACCGGCTCGCCGTCCGGCCCATCGAACAGCTCGACGCGCGCCCGCTCGAGCCGCGCCAGCTCGACGAGCCACGGCCGCTCGACGCCGAGCGCATGCGTCGCCAGGAAGTCGGCCAGCTTGCTGCCGACGTTGCGCACCGACGGATGCGCCGACGGACGGGCGACCAGATAATCGGTCACGAGGTTGTGGAAGTGATCGTCACCGACGGCGGCCACCACGCTCGAGAAGTCGCCGCGCAGGATGTCGAGCAGCCGCCAGAAGTACATGTTGGCGTAGATGTCGAGCCGCTGCACGGCGTCGAGGCGCGCGTCGCCGGCGATGAGCCCCGCGAGCGCGTCCGGCTTCATGTCGATCCGACGCAACCCGTCGGCCACGCCCTCCGGCGCGGTGATCAGCTTCCAGAACAGCTCTTCGGTCTCACGCAGCGCGGGCATCGAGGACCTCGCGCTCGATGGCGGCCGCCTTGCGCGACTCGGCCAACACCTCGGCGAACGGCGGAATGTGATCGTCCCACTCGACGAGCGTCGGGACGCGCCCGAAGCGCCGCACCGCCCGCCGATACAGCGCCCAGACGCCGTCGCACACCGAGTGATCGTGGGTGTCGAGGAGATGCGTGCCGTAGTCGCTGTGCCCGGCGAGGTGGATCTGCCCCACGCGCCCGACGGGGATGCCGTCGATGAACGCGTCGGCGTCGAAGCCGTGGTTGAAGGCGCTGACGAACACGTTGTTGACGTCGAGCAGCAACCCACAATCGGCCCGCTGGCAAAGCTCGGCGAGGAACTGCCACTCGGTCAGCGTACTTTCCGTAAACGTGACGTAACTGGAGACGTTCTCGATGAGGATCTGCCGCTTCAGCTTGTCCTGCACCTGCATCACGCGCGACGTTACGTGCGCCAGCGCCTCTTCGGTGTACGGCAGCGGCAACAGATCGTGCGAGAAGTGCCCGCCCACGCTCGACCAGCACAGGTGGTCCGACACCCACGCCGGCTCGGTCTCGGCGGCGAGCGCGGCCAGCTGGTCGAGGTACTTGGGATCGAGCGGATCGACCGATCCGATCGACAGCGACACCCCGTGCAGCACCACCGGGTAGCGCTCGCGCACCTGGCGCAGCACGCGCCGGGGATTGCCGCCCTCGACCATGAAGTTCTCGCTGATGCACTCGAACCAATCGACCGCGGGATGCTCGTCGAGCACCGTCGCGTAGTGCGACGTGCGCAGCCCGACTCCGTGTCCGATGTCTTTGAGCGGGAACATGAAACTTGCCCACCTCGAACGAAAAGGCCTCGCCGAGCGTGACCCGGCGAGGCCGCTCCGTCAACCCGGCGTCGACTACTTCTCGACGGTGCCCTTCTTGGCCTTGCACTCCTTGTCGGAGGCCTCGACCCAGCCCTTGCCCTTGCAATCGTTCATGCCCTTGCACGAGCTCGTGGCCGACTTGCAGGCGCCCTTGCCCTTGCAGTCGTTGATGCCCGAGCACTTCACCTTGCCGGTGTCCTTGGCGTGAACCACGGCCGGCATGGCGGTGGCGAAGAAACCCGCAACTGCGCTTGCGACGATAGCTCCCTTGACGGTCATATGCGCTCCTCCTCCTGTTGGCGGCCGGACTTTAGACCTGATTACGCGTACGCCGCAACTTCGGATCGGGTTACACAGGAGCCGCAAAAAAGCGAACGGCGGAGGTGACCAGCACCTCCGCCGCCCTTGAGTCGAGAGAGTTTACGTCACTTCGACGCGAACTACTGGCAGTAGCCCATGGTGCAGGTCTCGCCGCCCGCGCCGCACATGAGGCAGTCGTTCGAGTTGAAGCAGTGCGCGCGGCAGATGGCGTTCACGCACTCGGCGCCGCCACCGCAGTCGGCGTTGGTGTGGCACTGCGGCGTGCGGCTCGTGTCGGCGACGCAGACGTTCGCCTCGCACACGTCGTGCGCCGGGCAGTCGGCCGTCGTCGCGCAATCCGGGTGGCAGACGCCGTTGATGCAGGTGTTGTTGGCCGCGCAATCCGTGTTGAGCGTGCAGGAGGTGCCGCCGTTCGGGTCGTTCGTGCAGTGGCCACCCGAGCAGATCTGGCCGGTGCCGCACGTGGTCGCGTCGGTGCACGCGTCCTGGCACTGGCCGCTGACGCACAGGCCGCCCTGACCGCACTCGTCGTTCGTGGTGCAGCCGGTCGGGTTCGTCGGGTTCTGGCAGACGCCGTTCACGCAGGTCTGGCCGTTGCTGCAATCCTTGTCGAGCTTGCAGGTCGCGCCGCCGGCGCCCGGGGTGCAGGTGTTGTTCACGCAGGTGTAGTTCGGCCCGAGGTGCGTGCAGTCCGAGTCCATCTTGCAGACGCCGGTCTCGGTGCACGTGCCGTTGTTGCAGTAGCAGCCCGTCGCGCAGTCGGTCGACGTGCTGCAGGTCGTCGGGCCGGGCACACAGGTGTGGCGCGAATCGCAGACCATGCCGGCGCCGCAATCCGCGTCGCTCGTGCACTGCCAGCTCGGCACGCACTGATGCGTCGTCGGATGGCAGAAGTCTCCGGGCATGCAGTCGTTGTTGGTGGTGCACGTCGTGCCGTTGCCGCCGGTGGCGCCGGGCTGGCAGGAGTGGCGCGTCGTGTCACAGGTCATCCCGCCGGTACAGTCGGCGTCGCCGGAGCAGAAGCCGCCCTCGACGCAGGTGCCCGTCGTGGCGTCGCAGTAGCAGCCCGAGGCGCACTGGGCGCTCGACCCGCACTGCGACCCGGTCGGGACGCCGACCGAGTTCGTGCACCCATTCTGATCGCAGGTGTAGCAGCCGGTCGCGTCGCAGTACGTGTAGAACTTCTCCTTGTGCTGGAAGAAGTCGCAACCACTCGCTGCGAACAGGAAGAGCGGGAGCGCCGCCATCAGAATGCGCTGCATAGGACTCGCCTCCATTCGGCTCGGGCCATGAGCAGGCCGCGTGCCAGCGCGAGACGCGAGTGTTTCCCTCGGCTGTCGCCGGCCGCCGGGCGATCCGTGAACATCGCTTCACAGACGGCGTGTATCTACGCGTTCGCGATCATGAAAGCGCCGGAAGGCGATGCCGGGATCGGCGACCTTGGGTGTTGGGCGGTTCCGGGCAGTTGCGGGGCTCGCGGCGCTAGGCGTCGTGGACCGCGCGAATGGTCTCTTTGAGGGTGTAACGCGGCTTGAAGGCGAGTTGTTCTCGCGCCCGGGTGCCGTCCACCATGCACACGTAACGGATGTGATCGAGCTCGGGCACGGGGAACGACGTCAGCTTGCCGCGCCACAACGTAGTAAGGACCGCGTGCGCGAGCGGGTGCGGGATGGGCACGGTCGGCTTCTCGAGCTCGCGCAGGATGGTCGACAGCGGCACCTCCCCCGGGCCGACCACGTTGAATATTCCGCGCACACCAGAAGTAAGAGCGCGCACAATCGACTCGACCACGTCCAGCTCGTGGATGACCTGCACCATGGGGTCGAAGCCGAGCAGGGTCGGCACCCACGGCAGGCGCAGATAGTTCGACGGCGCGTTGCGCACGCCGCCCAGGATGTGCACCGGGCGCAGGATCACGGTCTCGCACGACTGCTGCTTCCAGAAGAACGAGGAAGCGAGCATGTCGACCTCGATGAGGTCGCGAATCGCGGGAAAATGCAGGCCTGCGTTGAGCGGCGCGTCCTCGCAGAGGAACTGCGCGTTGTCCGGCCGCGGTCCGTAGACGTTGGCGGACGACAGCACGATCACCTTGGGCACGCCGTAGCTGGCGCAGGCGTCGAGCAGGCGCGCCGTCCCCTGCACGTTCCACGAGTGGTGCTCGGCGGCGGTCATGCGCGGGTCGTGCATGAGGCCCATGTGGATGAGGGCCCTTACATCTTCGCCGCGGAAAATATCGCGCGCTTTCTTGCTGCGCAGGTCGACCTTGAGATGCTCGATGTCGCGCGGGCGGCCGGGGAAGTCGCGGCGGTCGATGCCGATGACGCGCCCTTCGACGTCGCGATGCAGCCGGCGCGCGAGCAGGCGGCCGAGCCGGCCGGCGATCCCGGTGATGATGATCTTGTCGCGGACCGCGCCCGCTGCTTTTCGTCGCGTCGACATCACGCCCTCGCGCTCACCAGAAGATGTGGCGGCGTTCCTTGAGCCCCACGCGCAGCATGCTCTGGATGTGGTTGCGCACCACCAACACCTTCTCGGCGACGACGTCGTCGTCCTCGTCGGGATCGCCTTCGAACTTGAGCGGCTCGCCGAAGTAGATGCGGTACTTCGTCGGGTACGGCAGGATCGGGAAGAACGGCGGCAGCGGCATGAGCGGAAACGCCGGCGCGCCGAGCAGCTTGGCGAGCGGCTTCAGGTTCACCGCCGGCGCCTGCTCCTCGGCGCCGACGACGGCGATGGGAACGATCGGCGCGCCCGACTCGAGCGCGAGGCGCATGAAGCCGTTGCCGAACTCCTGCAGCTGATAGCGCTGCGTGAACGGCTTGGAGATGCCCTTGGCGCCTTCGGGGAAGACGAGGATCGCCTCTTCGTCCTCGAGCAGGCGGCGGCAGTTCTCGGGCGTGCCGGTGATCTGCCCCCAGCGCGCGAACAGGTACGAGGCGAACGGCACCGTCTGCACGTAGCGCTCGACCATCGCGCGCACGATGCGCGGCGGATCGTGATCGAAGAGCAGCGCGCCGCCGATGCCGACGGCGTCGAACGGCAGCTGGCCCGAGTGGTTCGACACCAGGAGCACGCGCCCGCGCGGGATGTTGTCGATGCCGTGCGCCTCGACGCGGAAGTAGGTGCGATACAGAAAGCTGGTGACCAGCGCGGCGACCTTGGCTTCGTCGCGATGGAAGCCGAACGGATCGTAGCCGTACTCGTTTTGGCGAGTCGGCAACGCTTTCAGCTTGGCGCGAAACCCGGGGTCCAGCTTGCTGTCGACCCAGGCTTGGACGCGCGATTTGAGCCACGCCGTGGCGCCCATGAGCGACGCAGACTATTCCGTAGTAGAGTCGTTGTCCATGCCAAGCGACGAAGCGGCGGCGAGCGGTTTTCGCACCGTGGAGGCGAGTGCAGCGAGACGACTTGGCGCGCCGAGCCGACGCGCGGGAGCGAAGCAATGAACGTCGATGTGGAGTGGGATGGCGTGCCCCTGGCCAAGGGGGCCGCGGCGCGCGAAGAAGGCGGCGGCTGGTTCGTCGAGGTCGAGCAGCCGATGCCGGTCGGGACGAGCGTGGTCCTGTCGGGTGACGTGCAGGCGACGGTCACCGTCGCGCGCGTGCACGAGGGCGTCGGCGCCGGAATGCTCGTGAAGAAGGGCGCCGAGGCACGCCCGGCGCCGGTCGAAGCCGAAGCCGAGACGAGCGGCAGCAGCGGCGGCGAGAAGAAAGAGAAGCGCAAAAAGAAGCGCTAGGCGTCGCGCCGGCGCGCCAGCCGGCGGGCGACGAACGCGACCACGCCGATCGCCACCAGGCACCAGAAGGCCAGGCCGTAGGTCTCGAAGAGGGAGACGAGCCGATCCCACGATTCCCCGACGGTGACGCCGACCAGCAGCAAGAGCGCGTTCCACAGGAGCGCCGACAGCGTCCCGTACGCCAGCACTACCCACCAGCGCAGGCGCGCCATCCCGGCGGCGATGAAGAAGAGCCCGCGCAGCGACGGGATGAAGCGGTTGATCGCGATGTACAGGCCGCCGTGGCGCGAGAAGCGCTCGACGAGCGCATCGATCTGCGGGCGATAGCGCCGCAGCCGCCCGCTGGTCCAGCGCGCCTCGGTGGCGCCGAGCCAGCGTCCGACCGCGTAGTCGAGCATGCAGCCGATGGCGCTGCCGACGGTGACGGCGCCGAAGACGAGCGCGCCGCTCCAGCCGCGCCGCGCCACCAGGAAGGCGCCGAAGACGGTGATGGTGTCGCCGGGGAACGGCGGGAACAGGTACTCGATGCACGCTGAAAGGCACAGAATCGCCAATCCCAGCGTATTGTGGTTGCGGGCGACGACGTCGATGAGATGGGATCCGAGGTGCATGTGATTCGGCCGCCGCGGTTGCGCGCCGGTGCGCGCGTCGCCGTCGTGGCGCCGGCGGGGCCGGTGCCGCGCGACACGTTCGCCGCGGGTGCTGCGATCCTAGGCGCCCGCTATTCGCTTGTCCACGACGAGCGGGTCTTCGCGCGCGAGGGCTATCTCGCCGGCGGTGACGACGCGCGCGCCGGAGAGCTGATGCGCGCGCTCGGCGATCCATCGGTGGCGGCGCTGTTCTGCGCGCGTGGCGGCTACGGCCTCATGCGCATCCTGCCGCGGCTCGACGCGGCGGCGTTCGCGCGCGCGCCCAAGCTCATCGTCGGCTTCTCCGACGTGACCGCGCTGCATCTGTGGGCGTGGCGCGCGGGCGTGACGTCGCTGCATGCGCCCGTGATCACGCAGCTCGGCCACCTGCCCGCCGACGACGCGGCGGCGCTGTTCGACGCCTGCGAGTCGAGCGCCCCGCCGGCGCCGATCGCCGGTCTGCGCGTCCTCGACGCCGGCCCCGGCGGCGCCGTCGAAGGGCCGCTCGTCGGCGGCAACCTCGAGGTGCTCACGCGGCTCGTCGGCACGCCGTGGGCGCCGGTGCTCGACGGCGCCGTGCTGCTGCTCGAGGAGATCGGCGAGCGCCCGTATCGCATCGATCGCCAGCTCACGCAGCTGCGCCTCGCCGGCGTGCTCGATCGCCTCGCCGGCGTCGTGCTCGGCGACTTCGTCGGCTGCGCCGAGAAGGACGCCAGCCCGCCCGACGCCGAAGCGGTGCTCGCCGAGCGGCTCGCCGGCCACGGCATCCCGCTCCTCGCCGGCGCGCCCATCGGCCACGCCGCCCGCAACCGCGCGGTCCCCCACGGCGCGCGCGTGCGCCTCGACGCCGCCGCCGGCACCCTCGTCTTCCTCGAGGCGGCGGTTACGTAGGTCTACGGTGGCTAGTGGACGATCGGATCGTCGCTCAGCTCGATGACGCCGAAGCGCTCCTCGTACCGCTCCACATTTTTCTGCAAGGCCGCCAGGAGGCGCTTGGTGTGCCGCGGTGACGAGATGATGCGCGCCCGCACCTTGGCGGCCGGCGAGCTCGGCTGCAGATAGGCGAAGTCGAGCACGAACTCGTTCTCGCCGTGGTTGATCATCACGAGGTTGGTGTACACGCCCTGCGCAGTGGCATCGTCGAGCTGGAGCTGGATGCCGGTGCCGGGCGGCTTGGGCGGCGTCGGGGGCTGGTCGGACATGGTCGAAGCCTCAAAAAGAAAATGGCGGCGAGCTGTACGGGCTCGCCGCCATTTCCACGTTCATGAACTTGTTTCGTCTAGACGAACTACCTACTACGGTCAGCGATGTTAATCCGACGTAGGCATCGTGAGATCGTGCACCACGGCCATGTCGTGGACCGTACCGGTCACCGTCATGTCGGGGCCCGTGCTCGTCGAAGTGTCGTCACCGCAACCGATCGTCGTCGTACCGACGGCCGCCGCGACCACAAGAGCCGGAATCGCCACCAGGATCATCTTAACCAACTTCTTCATTCTCTTCTCACCTCCCTTCCTGAAGGTTTCCGCTCGAGTCGTGGACCGTCGACTCACGCGTAGCGGGCACCCATCCTATAGATGCAGAGGGGTGGTGGCAAGTATTTTGTGACGCGCCGTGTTGCGGATCACAATGGCATCGCGAGGTTAGATCGGCTAGGCTGCCGAGCCGTGCGCGTGCTTGGGCTCGACGTCGGAAGCCGCACCATCGGCGTCGCCGTCAGTGACGAGCTCGGCGTCGCCGCCCATGGGGTGACGACGCTGCAACGCCGGGGCACGAAGAAGGACGTGATCCAGGTCCAGGACCTTGTACGTCGTTTCGGTGCCGAGCGGATCGTGGTCGGCATGCCCTACGAGCTCGATGGCTCGGCCGGGCGGCGGGCCGAGCGGGTGCGCGTGTTCTTCGATGCCCTCGCCGGCGCCGGGCTCGCGGTCGAGGAATGGGACGAGCGCTACTCCACGGTCGAGGCCGAGGCGACCCTCTTGGAGGCGAATGTGTCGCGCGCCCGTCGTAAAGAAGTCATCGATCAGATGGCGGCGCAGGTGATATTGAACGGCTGGCTGACGGCCCGAGCCGAAAGTACATCCAAGTGAGCGTGGCCGACCAGCTGAAGGCAGCGAAGGTGGTGGCGCTGACCGTGCTCGTCTTCCTCGCGGTCGGCGGCGGGCTGGCGTGGCAGGCGATCCGCTATCCCGACGCACATCCGTCGGGGAGCGCGCGCGAGGCCAAGCTCACGATCGAAAAAGGCATGACGCTCGGCGAGATCTCCCGGCGCCTGGCCGACAACGGGCTCATCGATCATCCGAGCTGGTTCCGCTTCTATGCGAACGAGCGCGGCATGGCGCAAAAGATTCGCGCCGGCCAGTACACGCTGTCGTCGACGATGTCGCCGAAAGAGCTGCTCCAGCGCCTGGTCGAGGGCGTGCCCATCGAGGAGGTGAGCGTCACCATCCCCGAGGGCAAGAACATGATCGAGGTGGCCCAACGCCTCGATGCGGCCGGCGTGTGCAACGGCGACGAGGCGCTCAAGCTGATGCGCGACGCCGCGTTCGCCCACTCGCTCGGCGTGCCCAATGCGACGCTCGAAGGGTACCTCTATCCCGACACCTATCGCTTCCGCGCGGCGACGCCGCCGGCCAAGGTGCTGGCGCAGATGGTCAAGCACGGGCAGGAGGTGCTGGCCGCGCTCGAGAAGCAGCATCTCGAAGGCGTGACGATGCTGAAGTCGAAGTATGGCTTCGGTGATCGCGAGATCGTGCTGATGGCGTCGCTCGTCGAGAAGGAGACGGCACAGCCGGCGGAGCGGCCGCGCATCGCGGGCGTGTTCCTCAATCGACTGAAGCTGCCGACCTTCGTGCCGCACAAGCTCGAGACCGATCCGACGATCGTGTACGGCTGCACGGTGCCGGTGAAGCGGTCGGCGGCGTGCAAGAAGTTCGAAGGGCGCATCCGCAAGATCCACCTCACCGACGTGGACAACCCGTACAACACCTATACGCACGAGGGCCTGCCGCCGGGGCCGATCTCGAACCCGGGGCGCGCCGCGCTCGAGGCGGTGCTCAAGCCCGACGCGACGCCGTACCTGTACTTCGTGTCGAAGAACGACGGCACGCACTACTTCTCGAAGACGCGCGCCGAGCACGAAGCGGCTGTGAATAAGTACCAACGCGGCAAGTCAGGAAGCGCCGACTCCGGCCTCTAGCAATCCCGATCGGTCAGCTAGCATGCCGTCGGGCGCTTTTCCTGCGGCCGGCCCTGCATAAATCCTCCTGGTTCCGATCTGCGTGCTATGATCGGGAGTGCACCCACCCAGGAGATCAGAATGGACCTGACCTCGAAGATCGCGGCACTGCAGAACTTCCGCGAGTACGAGGAGCTGAACTGGAACGGCACGTTCGAGGACTACCTCAAGATCGTGCGCGAGAATCCCAAGGTCACGCGCACCGCGTTCCAGCGCGTCTACGACATGATTCTGTCGTACGGCCAAGAAGAGTACATCGACAACAAGAAGAAGCTGATCCGCTACAACTTCTTCCGCGACGAGCAGCACGGTGGGCGCGACGCCGTCTACGGCCTCGACATCCCGCTCATGAAGCTCGTCAACGTCTTCAAGTCGGCGGCGCAGCGCTACGGCTCGGAGAAGCGCGTCATCCTCTTGCACGGGCCGGTCGGCTCGTCGAAGTCGACGATCGCGCGCCTGCTCAAGAAGGGGCTCGAAGAGTATTCGCGCACGCCCGAAGGCGCGCTCTACACGTACGAGTGGCACCTGCCGAAGGAGCTGACGCACATCACCGGCGGGCATGAGGTCTTCGCCTCGCCGATGCACGAAGATCCGTTGCGGCTGATTCCCGTCGACTGGCGCGAAAAGGCGTTCAAAGAGTACGGGCTCGGCAACGATCAGTTCCAGATCTTCATCGAGGGCGATCTGAATCCGGCGTGCCGGCAGATCTTCCGCGAGCTCATGCTGCACTACAAGGGCGACTGGTCGAAGGTGATGGGACACATTCGCGTCAAGCGACTGATCCTGTCGGAGAAGGATCGCGTCGGCATCGGCACCTTCCAGCCGAAGGACGAGAAGAACCAGGACTCGACGGAGCTCACCGGCGACATCAACTATCGCAAGATCGCCGAGTACGGCTCGGACTCCGATCCGCGCGCCTTCAACTTCGACGGCGAGTTCAACATCGCCAACCGCGGCATCGTCGAGTTCATCGAGGTGCTCAAGCTCGACGTCGCCTTCTTGTACGACCTCCTCGGCGCGTCGCAGGAGCACAAGGTCAAGCCGAAGAAGTTCGCGCAGACCGACATCGACGAGGTGATCATCGGCCACACCAACGAGGCCGAGTACAAGAAGCTCCTGAACAACGAGTTCATGGAGGCGCTGCGCGATCGCACCATCAAGATCGACATCCCCTACATCACGCGCCTCAACGAGGAAGTGAAGATCTATCGCAAGGACTACAACCGCGACAAGATCCGCGGCAAGCACATCGCGCCGCACACGCTCGAGATCGCGGCCATGTGGGGCATCCTCACGCGGCTCGAGGATCCGAAGAAGCACAACCTCACGCTGCTACAAAAATTGAAGTTGTACGACGGCAAGACGCTGCCCGGCTTCACGCAGGACAACATCAAGGAGCTGCGCAAGGAGACCAACCGCGAAGGTCTCGACGGCATTTCGCCGCGCTACATCCAGGACAAGATCTCGAACGCGCTGGTGAGCGAAAAGGGCGAAGGCTGCGTCAACCCGTTCATGGTGATGAACGAGCTCGAGGCGGGGTTGCGCCATCACTCGCTCATCAACAACGAGGAGATCCGCCGCCGCTATCACGAGATGATGACGGTGGTGAAGCAGGAGTACGAGGACCTCGTGAAGAACGAGGTGCAGCGCGCCATCTCCGCCGACGAGGATGCGATCGGCAAGCTGTGCGCGAACTACATCGACAACATCAAGGCGTACACGCAGAAGGAAAAGGTCCGCAACAAGTACACCGGCATGGACGAGGAGCCGGATGAGCGCTTGATGCGGTCGATCGAGGATAAGATCGACATCCCCGAGTCGCGCAAGGAAGACTTCCGGCGCGAGATCATGAACTACATCGGCGCGCTCGCCGTCGAGGGGCGGCAGTTCGACTACCGCACGAACGAGCGGCTGCACAAGGCGCTCGAGCTCAAGCTGTTCGAGGACCAGAAGGACTCGATCAAGCTGACCTCGCTGGTGTCGACGGTGGTCGATCGTGACACGCAGGAGAAGATCGACGTCGTCAAGAACCGCATGATCCGCAACTACGGGTACTGCGAGAT